>ENA-OOZG01000834-OOZG01000834.1-human-gut-metagenome-genome-assembly--contig:-NODE-834-length-23959-cov-23.619478_pt1 | contig 23959 bp, 24 predicted proteins | sample MGYA00241706_ERZ501384 | MGnify/ENA primary metagenome ERZ501384 (study PRJEB25962, sample SAMEA2042742) | human gut metagenome | biome: human gut; feature: human-associated habitat; material: faeces...
TAAAAAGCGGTACAGATTTGATTCCCGGTTCCTCTTCTCTTGGGGCAGTACCGCATATAACGGATAAAATGAAGGTTTACCAGCTCCGGTCGTATACGCCCGAAGCGTTTCACCAAGCCGTGGCGGTTTCCGCTTCCTTGTCAGGGAAAGACAGAGAGGTCATGGAGAAACTGCTTGCCCGTAATCATCAGAAACAAGAAAAGATGAAAATACCGGGAAAAGAGAAAAATGAAGTGCTTCGTAATTTCTTAAAGAGTAAGGAGTGGGTGGCGGCAGAACCTTTACAAAGCCGCTTGGCAAGTAAAGGAATCAAAATCTATATCACCGGGAAAGAAGGCTGGAAGGATAAAATATCCAAAACGGGGCGGTCCTACAGAATCGGATTTGCCAAAGCGGCCATTGACTGTAACGGCTGTGTGCTTCCTGTTTTTGCAGGCGGTCTTATCTATCCGGGAGAGAAAGAAACGGTGTATACGCTTTTCATAAGTGATCAGCCGTCAGGTGCTTATTTTGCTCCTTATATCAAAAAAGCGGCGGAGGGAAAGAAATGATGAAAACATGGACAGGTGCTTTTTTGGCGGCGTGTCTTTTCGCTGTTTGTCCCGTTTCGGCGAATACGGGGACAAATAATTTTTCTTCTTTGCTGAACCTGTCAGCTCTTCCCACGAACGGGCAGGCGGAAGTGGTAAACGGGCAGGGCATGGTGTCCGTTCTGAGAGAGGCCTTGCTTTCTCCCGGGGCCAAAGGATTTTTGAAAAAGGAAAATACACCGCCGGATATCGCATACTTGCCGCCGGAGGCGACAGAGCAGGGCCTTTATGGGGAAATCCTGTTCCGCCAAAAAGGCGGATTCGTACCTGCTTTGGCCGTTCATTCGGAATTTACGGCGGAAGAAGATAAATATCTTTTGCAAGATATGTTCGGAAGTACTCCGCTTCCCGAACGGTCACGGCAGGAATTGTACCGCTTCAACCTTGTCCTCTTGTCATCGGAAAATATATGGAACGGCATGAGTGTGGGCGCTGTGCGGATGCTCAATGAATTCGGAGGAAATAAAGGAGAACATATTCCTTACAACCTGGTGGCTGTCGATTATTTGGAAACGGAGCAGCTTCACCGTTTGAGGGAATCTCCGTCTATCTATACGGCAGGCGTCCGTGCCGTGGCGGCGTTTGACGGGATTGCCGTTCCGCTCTATGTCAAAATGTATATTTTCCCTTATGAGAAATCATACAGGGTACTTTTTCTGGCAGGCCCCGAAAGCGGTCACGCCGTCATCAAAGCGGGCGGCGACCGTTTGGCACTCCTGTATGCACGGTAAAAGGAAATAAAAAAGGAACGGCGTCAGGCTGTTCCTTTTCTTTTGCTTTATTTCTTATGTTTTTTCTTCTTCTTTTCTTTTTTGAGAGCTTTCGTATCAATGGCAAATTCCGGCGGTGCTTTCCAAAGAAGAGGATCCGCTTTGCCCAATGCGGCAAGTTGTCTTTCCAAAGCGGCTTTCTTGGCTTTCAGTTTTTCGATTTCCTCCTCTTTTTTCTTGGCTTTCGCCCGTGCAATGACAACGGGATTTCCGCCGATGCCCCAGCTGTCCATATCGACTTCTTCGATAGTAACCACCGTGGTGGCAGGATTTTTATGCAGCACATCAGAAAGAAGTTTCGTCGCTCCTTTGATTAATTCCGCTTTTTGTTCCGCCGTAGCTCCTTCACGGGTGATTTTGATATGTACGTAAGGCATAGAAACATCTCCTGTCATAAAAATAGGGAATACTTTTATTTTATTATAGCAAATTAAAAAGAGAGGCGGACATTCGGAAAAGACAGAAATTTTTGTGTTTGTCCGGGGAGTGGGAAACGTTATTTTTATTTGACATCATTTCACGGGTACTGTAAAATCAAATAAGGGATATGTACTATATCTTCGCCCCCGTTTGGGGCTTTTTTTGTGTCATTTTTAGGAAGCCGTCCGCTTTCCGTATGTACCGGGATTTAGGAAAACGGTGACTTTACTGTGTAAAGGGTGATGACATGGCTGAATCATATGATGTGATTGTAATCGGTGCGGGACCGGCCGGTATTTTTACGGCACTGGAACTTGCAGATACGGGCGCATCGGTTTTAATTATCGAAAAGGGATTGGATATCCGCGAAAGAGTGGCGTTGAATGAAAACAGAACCGCACCGCCGAAAGAAAGACGGCAAAATATCGTTTGCGGCTGGGGCGGCGCCGGTGCATTTTCCGACGGAAAACTCACGCTGACCACCGACTACGGCGGAAATCTGGACGATTATATGAATAAAGGGGAATTGGCTCATCTGATTTCCTATGTAGATTCCGTCTATTGCCGCTACGGCGGAGCGGGGCGGAAAGTTTACGGCGATGAATTTGCCGATGAAATCCACGAACTGAAACGCCGTTCTTCTGCGGCAGATCTCATGCTCGTTCCTGCCCGTATCCGTCATCTCGGGACGGACGTGAACGGTGAAATTCTTGCCAATATGAGAGATTCCCTGCCTGCAAACGTGAAAGTCATGACAAAAACGGCAGTGGACAGAATCATTGCGGATAAAGACGGTGCCGTTCTCGGCGTGGAAGCAGGCGGAAAGGAATACCGTGCCAAGTATATCGTAGCCGCTCCGGGCCGTGAAGGTGCGGAATGGTTTTTGGGAGAAGCGAAAAAACTGGGACTTCATACGGAATCCAATGCGGTGGATATAGGCGTTCGTGTCGAATCGCCGGCAGAGGTGTATGAACCGATTACAAAAATCTGCTACGAGTCGAAACTCGTTTATTTCTCCAAATCTTTTGATGACCGGGTGCGAACGTTCTGCATGAATCCTTACGGATTTGTGGTGACGGAAAATAATGCGGGACTCCAGACGGTAAACGGTCATTCTTTTGCCCATAAAAAGAGTGGAAATACAAACTTTGCCATTCTTGTATCCAAGCAGTTTACAAGACCTTTTAATGAACCGATTGCATACGGCAAATACATAGCATCTCTTGCCAATATGCTCGGCGGGGGACCGATTGTCCAACGTCTCGGCGATCTCCGTGACGGCCGTCGTTCCACGGAAGAGAGGATACGCCGCGGTCTTGTCCGTCCCACCATGCCGTCGGCGACACCGGGAGATTTATCTCTGGTCTTGCCATACCGTTTTTTAAAGGATATTATGGAGATGTTCGAAGCACTGGATCAAGTAGCACCCGGTGCCAATTCAAGACATACACTTCTTTACGGAGTGGAAGTGAAATTTTACTCTTCCCGGATAGAACTGTCGCCACAGCTGGAAACGAAATTTAAAAATTTCTTTGCCATCGGTGACGGAGCGGGAATTACAAGGGGACTGGCCCAGGCCTCTGCCGCCGGTGTGGTGGTAGGACGGGAAATCTGTGCCAGAGAAGGAAAACCGAAAGGAGAAATCAATGATTCCGAGATACACCAGAAGTGAAATGGGGAAAATTTGGGAAGAAAGAAATGAATGGCAGACCATGCTGGACGTGGAAATTGCGGCTTGCGAGGCCAATGCCGAATTGGGACGGATTCCCAAGGAAGCGGTGGAGGTCATCAAGAAAAAAGCCGACTTCGATGTGGAACGCATTCATGAAATTGACAGGGAAATCAACCATGATATCATAGCGTTTCTGTCTGCCGTTGGCGAATATGTGGGCGACGAGGCGAAATATATCCATATGGGTATGACCTCGACGGACGTAAAAGATACGGCTCTCAATGTACAGATTAAACAGGCATCAGACCTTCTTCTGAAAGGTTTGGAAAAACTGGCAGAGGTGCTGAAAAGAAGAGCCGTCGAATTTAAATACACCCCTACCATCGGCCGTACCCATGGGGTGCATGCGGAACCGACCACTTTCGGACTGAAACTTCTCCTCTGGTACAGTGCTACATTGAGAAATATAGAACGGATGAAACGGGCTGCCGCAGAAATGGCGGTAGGAAAATTATCGGGCGCCGTAGGAACTTATGCGGACATTGACCCTTTTGTGGAAGAATACGTCTGCAAAAAAATGGGCCTTACCCCCGAAGTCGTAGCGACCCAGGTCGTACAGCGCGATCATCATGCGGAGTACATCACCACATTGGGCGTGATAGCAGGTACACTGGCACAGATTGCCCTTGAAGTGCGTCATCTCCAGCGGACCGAGGTAAGAGAAGCGGAAGAATATTTCAGCCCGAAACAAAAAGGATCGTCAGCGATGCCCCATAAAAGAAATCCCGTCAAATCGGAACGGATTTGCGGTATGGCCCGCCTGATTCAGGGCTACTCTCTTCCGGCGTTTGAAAATATCCCTCTTTGGCATGAACGGGATATTTCCCATTCTTCCGTAGAAAGAGTCATCATTCCCGATGCAACGACAGCGCTTGATTATATCCTGGCGCAGACAACGGAACTGGTTGATAAACTTCTCGTCTATCCCGAAAAAATGCTGGAAGATTTGAATATGACAGGCGGCCTCATTTACAGTCCCCGCGTGCTTTTGGCTCTCGTTTCCAAAGGCGCGTACCGTGACACGGCGTACCGTTGGGTACAGCGGAATGCGATGAAACGCTGGCTTGACGGCGAGGATTTCTATGAAAATCTTTGCAAAGATGAAGATGTAAGAAAATATCTGAACGAAGAGGAAATTAAAGCCTGCTTTGATTACAAGCCCATGCTTGTGCATGTGGATAAAATATTTGCCCGGTTCGGATTATAAAAATCCGGCTCATAAGTTACAGGAAATCATAGCGGAGTTTCCGCATGTGGAGAAAGGAAGAAATCAATGGCAACAGCAATGGTCATCGGGGCCCAGTGGGGCGATGAAGGAAAAGGCAAGATTGTAGATTATTTAGCGGCAAAAGCGGATGTGGTTGTCCGCTCCCAGGGAGGAAATAATGCAGGGCATACCGTCGTTGTCGACGGCAAGGCATATCCTCTCCGTCTGATGCCGAGCGGAATCATGTATCCCGGCACGATTTGTATCGTAGGAACCGGTGTCGTCATTGATCCGAAAAGCTTTTTGGAAGAAATGAAAAATCTGGAAGATCAGGGGATTGATACGAAACATCTCCAGATTTCCACGAGAGCGCAAATCGTATTTCCCTACCATATCCGCATTGATGAAGCGGAGGAAATGAGAAAGGGCAGCCGTAAAATCGGGACAACGAAAAACGGAATCGGCCCCTGCTATGCAGATAAGATTAACCGTATCGGTATCCGTATCTGCGACCTCATGGACAAAGACGTATTTGCGGAAAAATTGAAATACAATGTAGAACAGAAAAACATGGTTCTCGAAAAATTATACGGTCTGGAAGGCTTTGATTATGAAAAGATGCTTCACGACTATCTCGGCTATGCCGAAAAGCTCCGCCCCTTTGTAAAAGATACGAATTACATGGTGCAGAAACTCATCAAGGACGGGAAAAACGTTCTTTTTGAAGGCGCCCAGGCGTCCATGCTCGATTGTGACAACGGCACATATCCTTACGTTACATCTTCCCATCCGACCGCAGGAGGCGCCTGCATCGGTGCCGGTATCGGACCGCATATGATGAATAATATTTTCGGCGTTGTCAAAGCGTACAGCACCCGTGTCGGCGAAGGTCCTTTCCCGACAGAGCAGCTGAATGAAACGGGCGATAAAATCCGTGAACTGGCCCACGAATTCGGTACGGTCACAGGCCGTTCCCGTCGTGTGGGCTGGCTTGATGCACGGGCAGTCTGCTACGCCGCCGCTTTGAATTCTTTCGACTATCTGGCCATTACCCGCCTTGATATTTTAGACGAACTCGATGAAATCAAGGTCTGCGTAAGTTATGAATATGAAGGAAAAGAAGTGGAAGAATATCCGGCGGATTTGAAATTCCTGGAAAAAATCAAACCCGTTTACAAAACTTATAAAGGGTGGAAAGAAAAAATCAGCGGTATCAGGGATTATGAAAAACTGCCGCCCCTCTGTAAAGCTTATTTGGAAGATATTTCCAAACTCATCGGCGTACCGATCGGTATCGTTTCCGTCGGTCCGAACCGTGAAGAAACCATTGTCATCAAAGACGTATTCTGATTTTTAAATCAAAACACCTCCCCGGGAGAAAATCTTGGGAAGGTGTTTTTTTATTGCTGCTTTGCCGTTACCGGTTTATTTTATTGTGATATAATAAAAAAAATAATTGATAACAATTTTCAATATAGGAGGGTTTATGAAATTAAAATTGACCGGTGTGGAGGAAACACTGCTTATCACTTTGTATGTCCGTGCCAAAGATGCGGAAAGTGACAAACCTGTTCTCAATGACAGAAAAGCGGCGGAGATTTTGTCGCGTATCGATAATGATTTGTCCCAATTCAAAACGGCATGGATGTCTTATTACGGCATTTTAGCGCGGGCAAAACTGATGGACGAAGAAATCCGGAAGTTTATCAAAAAGAATCCGGACGGTGTCATTGTTTCCCTCGGAAGCGGACTGGATACCCGTTTTTACAGAGTGGATAACGGGAAAATCCGCTGGTACGATATAGATTTTCCCGAGGTCATAGAACTTCGCAAGCAACTCATCGGCGAGCATCCGAGAGTGACCTCTGTTTCGAAATCCATGCTTGATGCATCGTGGCCGAAAGAGATTGACCGGGAAGGGAAAAAGCTCCTTGTCATTTCCGAAGGGGTGATTATGTACCTGGAGGAAGAGGAAGTGAAGAGATTGTTGGGCCTTATGGCCGACGGCTTGGACGAATTTGAAGCCCATTTCGACCTGCTTTACAAAGGCATGGTCGGATTCGGCAAAAAGCACGATACCGTGAAATATACGCAGGCGGAATTCAAGTGGGGTGTCACCGACGGCCGTGAAATTGTCCGTCTCGACCCCCGCTGGCAATATCTGGAATGCATTAATTTCACAAGGGAAATGAAACATCTTCTGCCGGGGTGGAAAAAATTATTGACTCCTTTCTTCTACCTGACCAACGACAGACTCGGGAAATATGCATATAAGAAATAGGTTCTGCCGCCCTCGTAAAGCTTATAAAAGTTGCTAAAAGAGGGCATATCAGATAAGATATATAAAGATTTTCAAAATATCTGACAGAGGCATGAAATGGATAAATTTGAAGAGCTTCTCCTGTCCAAGCATATGAAACGGACACCGGCGCGGCTTATGATTTTAAAAGTATTAGAAGACAGCTTGCCCGTGACGGCAGGGGACGTCTATGAGGCGGTTCGAAAAAAAGACAGCAAACTGAGTCTTTCTACAGTTTACAGAAATTGCGAGGCTCTGGCGGAAAAAGGACTCCTTTTCCGGTCGACCACCTTGTCTGACGGTCTTACACGCTATGAATATGCGAGGGAAGATCATGTAGAGCATGCGGTTTGTCTGGCGTGCCATAAAATATTTTCCGTCAAAGTATCTTTGGAGCCGGGCTGTGAAAAACACCTTGACGTAGAGCATGGCTTTGAGGCGACGGGATACCGCATAGAAATTTACGGATTCTGCAAGGAGTGCAAGGCCCGGGGAAAAGATAAAGAATTTAAAGAGAAAACAATTTAAGAAAACAGCCGCCGGCGGACATACCGGCGGTTTTTTAGCGGAATATACCCCAAAATGTATAATCAGCCGAAAATCCGGGAGCGGCCTGTTTTCTGTGAAGGGTATAGAATTCATGAAGGAAATAAAAAAGAAATTTATTGTAAACCTATATAATCATAAATCTTGACAAATAAAAAGAGGACCGTTAGACTGGAATCTGAAGCAGCAGTGATGAGGGAGTTTGAGAGGGGGAAAGGAATTGCTGTATAGTGTAAAAATGCGTTCCAGCCGTGGCGGTGTTCATGGAAAAGGGGGACGGCATATTTCAGGAGCAGAGCGGATTGTTTCCTGTGAGTCTGTGGAAAAGGAAGTACTGGCAATGGTCCGCCGTGCCCAGACCCACGACAGGGGAAGTCCTGATTTTATCCAACTGAAAATGGAAGTGGTGAAGCCGGGAAAAATTGTATATGTCCCTTTACTTCCTGTCTCTGAAAGAAAAACGGCGACAAAAGAGGAGGGACGTAAGGAAGCGGAAAAAGCGTTAACGGCGGCAGGTGTCACAGAAAAAGCTGTTAAGTCGGGGATTTCTTTTCTTACTCATTTGCAGGACAGCCTGCGCGGTGCCGTTATCATCGATGCGGAAACAGGAGAAAGAGTGGACGGCAAAGGAAGCAGGGGTGTCCGCTGCAGCAATATGGATGCAGAAAATACAGCGGACTATGAGCGGAAAATGAAAAATCGGGGACTTTCAGGAGATCATCCCAGGGAAGCACTTGTTCTCGCATCAAAAGTGGCGTCAGCGCCGGGAACAGTGGCAGAGCTTTGCTGGTCTGATGATCCTGGGTATGTGACAGGATATGTCGCTTCTCTCCGTCATGGCTATGAGCGTATTTCCATCATGAAAGATCCGGGAGATCCTGTAGGCGGCAGGGTGTTTTTTATAAAGCCCGGGACGGATATAAGAAATTATGTAGATTATCTGGAAAATCGGATTGTTCTTGTAAGGGTAAATCCATGAAAATCAATGAAATTTCAAAAAGGCTGGATGAAATAAAAGAAACGGGTCGGCTCAGAGTTATAGAAGATCTCCGCATGGAAACAGCGACATCAGGTATTGGAAATAATGGAAAACGGTATATTGTTTTTAATTCCAACAATTATCTTGGCATGACTCATGAAAAATCTGTTCAGGCAGCGGCACAAAAAGCTCTTATTTACGGAACAGGATCGGGCGGAGCCCGCCTCACGTCGGGGGCGTCTTTTGAATGGTCTTCTTTAGAAAAGGAACTGGCATCTTTCAAACACGGTGAAGCTGCTCTGGTATTTAATACCGGCTATATGACAAATCTGGGGGTACTGTACGGACTGGCGGGTGAAGGGGACGTTATCTTCAGTGATGCCCTGAATCATGCAAGCATCATTGACGGTTGCCGCATTTCCAAAGCAAAAACAGTCGTCTACAGGCATTCAGATATGAAGCATCTGGAAAAATTGCTGAAGCAAACTCACTGCCGGGGTCAGCGTTTCATCGTAACTGACGGTGTTTTCAGCATGGATGGGGATTTAGCTCCGCTCCCTGAGCTGATTAGCCTGAAAAAGGCTTATGGTGCGGTTCTGATTATTGATGATGCCCATGGGACAGGTGTAGTGGGAGAAACCGGAAGAGGGACGACTGAATATTTCCATATTCATGGTGCAGATATCCTGGTGGGAACGCTTTCCAAGGCACTGGGGGCAGAAGGAGGCTATGCGGTGGCAGACCGGGAAATTTGCGAGTATCTTAGGAATGTATCCCGTCCTTTCATTTTTTCTACAGCACTGCCTGCATCGCTGGGAGCGGCAGCTTTGGAAGCACTGCGACTTCTGGAACAGTCGCCTGATTATTATATGAAGCGTCTGCAGTTCTGTACGGACTACATGAGAAAGCGGCTTTCCGAAGCAGGGCTGCCTGTCATCTACGGGCATACGCCGATTATCCCCATTCTCATAGGCGACGAAAAAAAAGCGGTCAGATTTGCTGACGCCTGCAAGGCGGAGGGCGTTTTATTATCCGCCATACGCCCCCCTTCTGTTCCTGAAGGAACAAGTCGCATACGGCTGACAGTCACCGCCGCCCATACAGAAGAAGAGCTGGAAAAAGGAGCCTCTGTCATAATCAAAAAATGGGAGAAATTCCGTTGAACCGGGAAGGAAAGAAATGGGCGGTAAATTCTTTTACGGTACGGGGCATTTCTGAAACAGCACTTCTTTCTGTTCTGATTGCCGTGAGTGGCTTTTTCAAAATTCCGGGATTTGTCCCGGGGAGCGAATTCCAGATGTCGGCTCCCATTGCAGTGGCAGTCTGCGGGGTTTACGGGGCAGAAAAATACATAGTGGCAGGACTTATTGCTTCAGGCCTCAGTCTTGCTTTGGGAATTCATTCCATTTTAAATGTCCTTGTAGCCATGACGTTCCGTCTGGTGGTCTCTCTGGTGTGGATATTTTTGGGAAGCAGAAAGATATTTTATGTTTTTTCGGGACCATTGGGAACCATGGCCGCGAGAGGAGCCATATCATTGATTTTGGGAAAAGGATTTTATGCTCTTGTTGTCGCCGCTTTTCCCGGGATGATTTTTACTATGATTTCGTCCTGTTTTTTTGCCGGATTGATAGAGCGGTGCCGGTTAAAAAATAAATGAATTATCGGAAGAATCTTTTTTTGAAGAGAAGATTCTTATTTATTTTCCCCAAATAGGAATTTTGTCTGTAAAATTATCTTTTACAGGAGGAATGTTGTAAAATATAAAGAAATAATCCAGGAACGGAAATGAGGATCTTATGGCAGATATGGAACGAGGCGGATGGAAAGGCCGTAAAGAAAAGCACAGCACGGAGGCGCTGGTTATAGGCCGTATGCCGCCGCAGAATATTGAGGCGGAAATGGCGGTTTTGGGAGCGATGCTTTTGGATAAGGAAGCCGTCGTTGCCGTGGAAGATATGCTTACGCCCGCCGATTTTTACAGAGAGCAGGATGCGATTATTTATCAGGCGATTCTGAATCTTGTCCACCGCGGGGAAAGTGCGGATATTCTTACCGTTACGGAAGAATTGCGCCGTATGGGGCGTCTTGAAGACGTAGGCGGAATTTTATACATCAATGAATTGCCCGAGCATGTCATTACCACAAAAGGAATCGAGCGGCATGCGGAGATTGTGGCAGGCAAATCGAAATTGCGCCAATTGATTGATGCGGCAGGAACGATTGCCGATGCGGCCTACACGGAAGAAGATGCCGTGGAAGACATTGTCGACAATGCGGAGAAATCGATTCTCCAGGTCACCAAAGACGACAGAAAAGGCGGATTTGTTCCCGTCGGAGAAGCGGTCCACCAGAGCCTTGAAAATATTACAAGACAGGCACAAAATCACGAACCGATTACGGGACTTCCCACAGGATTTGCAGGACTTGACAGTTTTACCACGGGACTGCAAAAAGGAAATCTCATTATCGTAGCTGCCCGCCCGTCAATGGGTAAAACGGCATTTGTTCTTAATATAGCTAAAAATATCAGTCTTTCCCATGCGAGAAAAACAGTGGCGTTCTTTTCACTGGAAATGGGAAGAGATGAGCTTGTCCACCGTCTTTTAAGCTCCACTGCTCTGATTGACAGCCAGCGGCTGAAAACGGGACGAATCCAGGGAGAAAAAGAATGGCTGAATCTTTCCAAAGCGGCCAGCGTATTTATGGAAGCTCCTCTCTATATCGACGATACACCGGGCGTGACGGTGGCGCAGATTCGTTCGAAATGCCGCCGTCTCAAAGCGGAAAAAGGGCTTGACGTGGTTATCATCGACTATCTCCAACTTATGACAGGAAGGAATTCGCGGTACAGCGAAAGCCGCCAGCAGGAAATTTCAGAAATTTCCCGTTCTCTGAAAAGTCTGGCAAGAGAATTGAATGTACCGGTCATTGCCTTGTCCCAGCTTTCCCGCGGACCCGATGCGAGACCGAACCACCGGCCGCTACTGTCGGACCTTCGTGAATCGGGCTCTATCGAACAGGATGCGGACCTGGTATGTTTCCTTTACAGAGATGCTTACTATAATAAAGAAATAGCGGAAGGAGATCCGAAGCAGAGAGAAACGGAAGTGATTCTTGCCAAAAACAGAAACGGTCCGACCGGCGTTGTAAAAATGAGCTTTGCCGGTGAATTTACTTTATTCTATGAACTGACAGACAGAGAAGATCCGGAGATGTAAGAGAAAGGCTGGGAAGAGCGATGGATTTATGGGGAAACGAAGATGCCGAAGAATACAGAGCACGCATACGGGCGGAATTTCTCGGAGAGACGTATCATTTTCCCGACTATGAAGCACTTGAAAAAGCCATTCACGGTTGCCGCCGCTGCCCGCTCCGCAGTGAAGGCGGAAGAGGACCCGTGCTTTCTACGGGACCGTCAGATTCACCGCTCATGATTGTCGGGGAGGGCCCCGGCAGTGTGGAAGATGAATACGGCGGACCTCTCGTCGGACCGTCAGGACAACTTTTGGATAAAGCACTTGCTTCCGTGGGAATCACAAGAGACCATGTCTATGTTACAAATATCGTAAAGTGCCGCCCGGAAGGAAACAGAACACCTTCCGCCAAAGAAGGGGAAACATGCGGAAAAATATGGCTTGAAGAAGAAATACGGCTGGTGAATCCCAAAGTCATCATCGGACTCGGAAAAGTGGCGCTCCGCTTCTTTTTGGGACACGATGCGGGAATTGTCCGTGCAAGAGGGACATGGATTACCTATAAAAATATACCCGTCATGCCTACTTTTCACCCCGCCTACCTTCTCAGACAGACGGGAGAAAGCCTGAGAGAAGCGAAATGGCAGGTTTACTATGATCTCAAAGCGGCTAAGGAAAAAGCGGAGGAATCGGCACCGCAGTGGATTTGGAAAAGCGAAACCATGCCCAACCTTTTGAAACAGCTCGGACCGGTCAGGGAAAAACGTAAAAACGGCATGTAAAAAGGACAACCTTTGCAGGAAGTCCTTTTTTTATATTTCTTTATCTCATTTTAAAGTGGCGGGAAGAACGACATAGGTACTGCCCATGTAGCTCGGCGCCAATTCGCCCCGTCCATAAAGAACGGCGATGTGTCCGTCTTTGGTAAGGAAATAATTATCCGAATCTTTTTCGGGCACGAAAGAATCATCATAGAGAACCTTTTTGTTCTTTCCGCTCAGAAGTACAAGCTTGCCTGCCTTGAGATCTTTGACCAGTTCCTTGCGGCTGGGAACAAGACGGGACAAATCCGCTCTTTCACCGGTTTTCTTATCCAGAATAAAGGCATATTCTCTGTTTTCCGGATGAGCGAGAGCGCGTTTCTGGAATGTGGTGGAAAGCAAAACGGATACATACTGCTTATCTTCATAAGTTACATCATAATTCATGTACACTTCATCATAAAGATTGCTTTCATAGACACGAATCGCATCATCTACATAAAAGCGGACAAATTTATTCAGCGTATTGTTGACAGAACCTTTATGGGTGTGAATGGCGGGATACGTGAGATGCAGACCGAAACCGTCATCACGGACGGCATCACGGACAGACGCCTGGGCCGCACCGGTGAGGGACAAAGCAAGGATAGAACATAAAACTAATTTCTTTAACATAGAAAAACTCCTTTCTTAATTAATGCGTATTTTATAGCATGATTAATACCTTTATTATATCATGCCCACTGCTTTATTGCGAATCATTTGCAAATCGGGACTTGTGTTTAGAGATACAGCGGTTAAAATAAAAGGAAAGCGGAAGACGGCTAAAGCATAAAAGCTTCAAATTGTCCGGCCGTGAAAAATACAGATAAGGGAAAAGATAATCATGAAAACGGTGAACCTGACGGAACTGCTCTATATAAGTGAATATGTAATTACTGCAGCGATACTGTTTTTATCTGCCGTGAAAAAAGGTGCAACGGATATAAAAAAAGAAATCCCGCGGACCGTCTTTTTACGGCGCCTCATTCTTACGGGAATCATTCTTGCTCTCGGCATTTTTTTGATGGCCCTCTTGTATATGACTCCCTTACAGGATGTCTGGAAAATCCGGGCCGTCGGAACAGTCCGCTCGCTCATGACAATTCTCGCTTACACCGTTTTTTCCGCCTCTCTTTTCCAAAGATACCGCGTCTATCCGAGAGGACAGGCACTTGCGGCGGTTCTTCTGCTGCTCTATGCCGTGGCCGACCTTTTCATGACGGGAACGGCGATGAAGTATGTCATTCTCGCGGCAGCCGCGGCAGGAGGATTTCTTTTGCCCAATCGTTGGAAATCGTAACCCGGTGGAATGACCGCCGTTTTTCCATAAAAAAGCTTCTGTGTACTGAAAGTAACAGAGCTTTTTTATTCTCTTCACCAAAATAAAATGAGAGAAATAAAAAACCGGAATCCCTGGGGATACCGGCTGTCTTATTATTCGGGTAATGTGATTTTGGCAATGTTGTCGATGGCGTGATGAAGCTCATTCACCATTTCCGTATCTGCTGCCTTATAGTACATTTCTTTTCCGTCCCGGCGGGAATTGATGAGGCCGCAGGTCTTGAGAAGACGGAGATGATGGGAAACGGCGGGGCTGCTCATATTCATAATGGCAGCGATATTGATAACACATTCCTCCATGTGGCAGAGAATCCAGAAAATTTTCAGTCTTGTCGGATCGGAAAGCTGTTTCAATACGATAGAAACGTCATCTATGGTTTTCGGAGACGGAAGATGACGGAGAATATCTTTTTCATTATTTCCGTGTTGGTGCGGTAATTCACTATTGATTTCTGACATGAGCATACCTCTCTTTTTATTTTCTTATATTCTATTATTCTATTCAGTTTCCCCCAAAAAAGCAACAAATAAAATGATAAATATTTTCATTACCTATTGACAAAAGGAGAGAGTGATATTACTATAATGATATAAAGATTAAACAACTATTTATACATTGGAGGAGAACGATATGAAAAAGAAATACGGAATCGAAGTGGACTGTGCCCCTTGTGCGTTGAAAATGGAAGATGCCGCAAAAGCTACGGCAGGCGTGAAAGATTGCTCCATCAATTTCATGGCGCTCAAGATGAATGTGGAATTTGAAGACGGCGCCGATCCGAAAGCAGTCATGCAGGAAGTATATAAAAACTGTAAAAAAGTAGAAGATGACTGTGAAATTTATTTCTAAAACAGACTTATTTCTTTGGGGAGAAGGGGAAAGACGTGAATAAAAAACAAAAAAGAAATCTCCTGCGGATTATTATTGCCGCCATTCTCATGGTGGCGTTATACTTCACGCCGGTGACGGGTATGGTCCGTTTCGGTCTCTACCTCGTGCCGTATCTGGTTATCGGTTACGATATTCTGATTAAAGCGTTTAAAGGAATTAAAAACAGACAGGCTTTTGATGAAAGTCTTCTCATGGCGATTGCCACTATCGGTGCGATTCTTCTTGCCATTTATGAAGACGGCGACTATACGGAAGCCATCGGGGTCATGCTTTTCTATCAGATCGGTGAATGGTTCCAGAGCTATGCCGTCGGAAAAAGCCGCAGAAATATCAGCGAACTCATGGATATCCGTCCCGACTATGCAAATTTGGAAGGTGAGAACGGAGAGCTTATAAAAACCGATCCCGATGAAGTTGCCGTAGGCACGACCATTGTAGTTAAACCGGGAGAAAAAATCCCGATTGACGGAGTGATTACCGGCGGAAAGTCCACACTGAATACGTCCGCTCTTACCGGAGAAAGCGTTCCCCGTGATGTGGAAGAGGGCGATGCGGTCATCAGCGGATGTATCAATATCAACGGCCTTCTGAAAATCAGAACGACAAAAGAATTCGGCGAATCTACGGTTTCTAAAATACTCGACCTTGTGGAAAATGCAAGCTCAAGGAAATCAAAAGCGGAAGACTTTATTTCCCGCTTTGCCCGGACCTATACACCGGCGGTCGTGGCATCGGCCGTTACCCTGGCACTCTTGCCGCCTCTGGTTCGTATGGGATTTATGAATCTTCCGGCGGACTGGGAAACATGGATATACAGGGCCCTCACATTTCTCGTCATCAGCTGCCCCTGTGCACTCGTTATCAGTATCCCTCTGAGCTTTTTTGCAGGCATCGGCGGTGCAAGTAAGGCAGGCGTTCTCATCAAAGGCTCCAACTATATGGAAACCCTGTCCAAAGTCAGAACCGTCGTCTTTGATAAAACGGGAACACTGACCAAAGGCGTTTTCCAAGTGACCGACGCTCATACAAAGCTTCTGACACCGAAAGAATTACTCCACCTGGCAGCCCATGTGGAACGCTACTCCACACACCCTGTGGGAGCGTCCCTCAGAAATGCCTATCCGAACGAATCCGACGATTGCCAAGTGGAAATTGTCGAAGAAATCGCAGGGCAGGGGATCAGAGCTCATGTGAACGGAGATACCGTCTGCGTGGGAAATACGAAACTCATGGACGCTGTAGGCGCGGTCTGGCATGACTGTGAAAATAAAGGAACGATTATCCATGTAGCCATCAACGGAGTTTATGCGGGACATATCGTCATATCCGATAAAATCAAAGAAACATCAAAAGAAGCCATTAAAGCGCTGAAACGGATAGGCGTAAAAAAGACGGTCATGCTCACGGGAGATAATAAAGACGTGGCAGAAGCCGTTTCCGGTGAATTGGGACTCGACAAAGTGTACGGCGGACTTCTTCCGGCGGATAAAGTGGAAAAAGTGGAACAACTGCTGGCAGAAAACAAAGGTAACGGGAAAGTAGCCTTCGTAGGCGACGGCATCAATGACGCTCCCGTTCTCACCAGAGCCGATATAGGCATTGCCATGGGCGCCATGGGATCTGACGCAGCCATCGAAGCCGCAGATGTCGTACTTATGGACGACGATCCCTTAAAAATTGCAAAGGCCATTAAAATTTCCCGGAAATGCCTTGCCATCGTCAACCAGAACACATGGTTTTCCATCGGTGTCAAACTCCTCTGTCTGCTTTTGGGGGCATTGGGAATCGCGAACATGTGGTTTGCTATCTTTGCCGATGTAGGTGTCATGATTCTGGCCGTACTCAACGCGATGCGGGCCCTCTTCGTAAAAAATATTCACGTGTAACGATGAACCTTGTAAAGATAAAATTATAAAAACGATGTGACAGATAATAATAAATACAAAAAATCCACAGTTCGAAATCAGGATCTGTGGATTTTTTATTTGAATAAATTATAATTATTTGATTTATGGTATAGATTTAAATATTATGGGAAAATACTTTCAAAAAACTTTCTGGTAGCAAATAAAATCCGGAGTTATTAATTGTACATCCGGTACACTCTGTTCATACCGGCCTCATATGTTCCAATCAGAACTGCATTATAACCATATTTCTCTTCCGGATTGAATTGATTCCACACTTTTTTATCGGCATTCCAGACGAATTGACCTCTTTGGCTATCATCTAAATACGCATATGTATCTGTTCCAATCACTGTATTCTGCTTCATATCGACAGAAACAACATTAACTGCAAATATGATTTGCCCCGGTTTAATTCCCCTCTCTTTAATCAGCGTATATGATGACCAGTCAATATAATAGCCAACGTCCATATGACCGTACACCATCTCATAATTAGTATCACCCCATAAATAAGTAGGGTATAAATCATTGGCCGAAACGGGCTGTACTGCAGTCAGAATAATACCGGTCATGCCGGAGAAAGCAATAGATGTTCCAAGTAATACGGCAGTAATAAGTTTTTTCATTTTTGTATTCCTCTATATATAATATATCAACGAAGATAGAATCCAGTATACAATACCAACTATACAACACTGCTTGAAATTTTCGTCGGGGGAAAAATCATTGGTAAGCAATTTTTTTTGAACATGACGCATATACATCCGGTCAAATGAACCTGCTACAACTGCTTGAAATGTAATCCAAAGAGAAGCAGCTATTATTGTAAAAGGAAAAGATATTATCTTGGTCACCACAGGAACTGAGCTTTGGAACAAAACACGTGGAAGAAGCAATAAGATAATGTAAAGTAAAATTCCCCATTGCATTTTGTCCAGCCATTCACGCCACACATTTCGGAAGCCGGCATGAAAAATTCCTAAAAAAATGAGTACCAATTATAATTTATATCTCCATAAGTCTGTATTTGCCGGAAGCGGGGAAGATAATAGTCATAACCGTTCCCCATGATTTGATGTAAAGCAGCAAGAGTCTTTGGATTATTAAAATCAATTTGACTCAATTTCGGTTCATCTATATAGTGGTCTTCATTGAAAAGGTTACCGGTATTTTTCTGCAGTGATACAGGTGTGGGAGCAGGTTGCGGCTGCGGAGTTTGATCCGATTGTGTGAAAGCAGAACTTGCGGGTGTGGATTGAGAAACTTGTTCGCCGCAAGATGGACAAAATAATGAATCCTCTGGAATTTCTTGACCACAATTACTACAAAACATAATGAATGCTCCTTTCCGATATAAAAATTGGGTAAATTATTTCTAATATAAACTTAAAAATTTTTGCTCTTATATAAATAAAGAATTACTTACCATTTTCTATATTCCAAAACCTGCGTTCAAAATCATTAAAAGTAATAAAAGATACGGCATCGACTTGCATGGCATCAGCAATATCGAATAATAACATCAAGGGAATATTATCGTTATATCGACCTCTTTCGATGCGACTTAAAACACTCTTGTTACCGTGTACTTTTTCTGCCAGCTCGGCTTGGCTGAAACCTGCTAATTTTATGTAATAGGCAACCTTAGCACCAATTTGTTCAAACATGATTTGACGTTGCCTGTTCATTAGACACACCTCTTTCAGATAATAATTCACTAATTTAATTATAATTTGGGCAATTAATATAAATGTTGCCTGAAAATGGATATTAATAGCCTAATTTAGGCGATTAACGAAAGTTCAACATCAGATGTATTTTTGTATGATAGTTCAAACAGTTTTTTTCTATATCTGCAGTTTGAAAAATCTTTTCTCTTTTTATTTTAGCACGGCAGATGTTATACGGGTATGTACATAGTAAAGAGGAAGCGGAGAAATTATAACTGATGTTCCGGAGAAAAGTAAGGTTCCAATCCTTTAAATTTAAGTACTCTTAGATGGATTCATTATGGGATTTTCTTCTGTGCTTATAGAAATGTTTAACAGGTATTCATACTTGATAACATATGTCTATTTTCATAATAGTCTTTTTTCGTAATTCCTGTCTGATTCCTGATACATGCTATACTCATTATTTCTTCTGGTTCTGAATTAATAAGTATAAGTGTAATTTTTACTTATTCCGGGTTTTCTGTATTTTCTTTATCCGTTGTTCGTTCTATATTCATGTATAGAAGCAGACCGATAAAACTAATAGCATATGCAGCTATCCGAAAAGTCAAAAAGAGGGCAATGTGTAATTTAATTAAGATAATATAGAAAAATAAAAGAGAATTCACTATAATAAATAAAAGATTAAAAAGAACCTTATCAATTAGATACTTTTATATTCAATAAACAGAGTAATGAAAGAGTGCATACTAAAATGTAATAGGAGGAAAATGTAATATTTTGTTCAAAATGTGGCATGAAGATGAAAGAAGGGGCAAAATTTTGTAGCTCATGCGGAGCATCAGTGGCAGTAAAGAGAAATACAGTAGTCCCTGAAGATAAGAATGTATCGTCTCCTTTGTCACCGCAAGCAGGAACTTCGTTGCAAACAACACAAAAAAGTCCCTCTCAAATGGGTACTCCAAATATTCTAACAAATATAAAAAAGCAGAATGAGGATACAGACATAATTATTTGCATCTTGCTAGTTGCGATAATTATTGGCTGTGGATATTACATATATAATTATGTATATCTAGAGAAAAATCCTTCTTATACAGTTAATGAATCTGTAACAAATAACGTAGAAAAGCCAACAGTAGATGATAAATCACAGACAGTAGATGATAAATCACAGAATACATCAATAGCTGCTGATGAAGAATCAATAAATAGAGGAAATTTAAATGCTCCTACGCAAGGTAGAATAATAGCCTATAATTCTCCGACTCCGGACGGACTGTTTTATTATTATCACCAAAAAATTACCCAACATGATTTATATGAAGCGTATAGATGTTTTTCTCCGGACTTTCGGCAGCAGGTTAGTTATGATGGGTGGGCGCCGGGATACGATACTACATTGAAAAGTTATCCTGAAGAGATAGAGATACTTTCCAATGATGGGTATAGAGCTGTTCTATCTTTTCGTTTAATGGCACAGGATAATATCAACGGTGAGATTGTAATACAGTATTTTGCGGGGCAAGTAACTTTATATAGGATTAATGGGCTGTGGAAAATTGATGAGATTTCTGCGAGGAAAGTATGATTAATATGAATAAAAAAATGAAATACAGTCTGTTTGGCGTAATAATAGTAATAGCATGTTTGACCGGATTATACTTGGCTGATAGTCATTCTGTCAGCGGCAAATTTCCGAATGATTTGGCTTTAGGCAAAGAATCTGATGAGCAACTTACTCCAGATGAGAGAGCAGAGAAAATAGTTGCTAAAATGACAGATTCACAGAAAATCGGGCAGTTGATGATGATAGGAATTCAAGCTCCGAATTTAGATCAAGATGCCAGATATATGTTTACCGAATTTTCTTGTGGTAATGTAATTCTTTTTGATAGAAATATGCAAACCCCGGAACAGGTAAAATCGTTAACAGATGACATAAAGAGGGTTGTTACCGGAACTTGTGGTGTTCTTCCGTTGATTGCGGTGGATCAAGAAGGGGGATCTGTTATGAGGATGAAAGGGTCATTGCCTGATATGCCCTCAGCAGAAGCTATAGGTGGAGAATCAGTAGAAACGGGAGAGAAATGGGCTGTTAAAACAGGTGAGGCTTTAAGTAAAATTGGAATAAATACAAATTTTGCACCGGTAGTAGATTTAGATGCTGCTTATCATCGTTCATATGGCAAGACTCCGGAACAAGTTGTACCTTTTGCGGAAGCTGTAATAAGAGGATACACTTCTACGGGGATAAAGACCAGTTTAAAGCACTTTCCGGGAATAGGAAAAGTCAAGACAGATCCACATATAGATGGAGATGTGGTAAATATAACAAGAGCGGAATTAGAAAAAGAAGACGGAAAACCTTTCAGAGATCTTATTGCTAAAACTAATCCGGAAAACACTTTTATAATGGTTTCAAATGTAACTTTCCCAAATTTGGATAGGGAAAATCCGGCTTGTCTCTCAAAAGCAATCATGACTGATTTATTAAGGAATGATTATGGTTTTAAAGGGTTAATCCTTTCTGACGACATGGAAATGGGAGCTATTTCCAAACATTATCAATTTAGGGATGTCGGGGTAAAGGCAATAGAAGCAGGAGCGGATATAATTTTAGTTTGCCATGATTACGAACATGAACAGGAAGTATTTAACGGGCTGTTAAGTGCGTATAGAAACGGAAAACTTGATAAAAGGCAGATAGACGAAAAGGTAAAGAGAATTATAAAGATAAAGTTGAGTCTTATACAGTAAAAATTTGGATTGTTAAAAGAAGTTATTTCTCTGGTAGGGGGCTTATCATGAATTGTCCAAACTGTAAAAATGAAGTAAAGAATAATTCTAAATATTGCCGATTTTGCGGGACTCAACTGAAGGGAGTCGATGGAGAGAAGGTTCCGTTGCCGTGTGAAGCGGATTCGATCTTACGTACAGAGCCGGAAGTTACAAATACAAAAATTCCAGCAGAAACAAAGAGCAATATACCAAATACAGACGTGAAACCCATGGATCCAACATTTAATCAGGCGCCTATAATCAGTTCTAATTCTGCGATAAAAACTGAAAAGAGTCATGTAGTTTTATTAGGGATAATTGCAATTATAGCATTTCTTTTAATAGGTGGCGGCGTGTTCTACATGTCTGGCGGTAAGTTACCAACTGAAATTGGTAATGCAATATTTGCAACAGTTACAAAAAAAGATTCTTCATTAAAACAAGATTCTTCATTAAAACAAGATAATAAGATTGAATCAAAAAAGTCCGTTGCCAAAGATGATTCGTTAGATGATGATAAAAAACGCTTGGAAGCAGCCTCTTCAATAGTTCGAAAAATGGGATTCAATCAGTTGGTGACATCTACATCGTATGGAAACAGCAGTCATGGATTCATGGCTATTGTAGGCGGATCCGTCATGATTTTTGATACGGATAATAACCGTGCGGCAACGATTTTTGGGGTAGGTCCTTTAATGGAATTTAAACGTCAGGTTGAAAACCATGAAACCGGTCCTGTCATTGTAAATTTTGCAGTGTGGAATGATACACAAGATAAAGATGTAAGAGCCGGTTGGTGGGAAGGAAATAGGCATCATATTCCTATTTACATGCTCTGGCGTTATGAAAATGGAAAAATCCTAGATAACGGACTTTATACTGCACGTGGACGAAACGCATCACATTACCATGAGTATCTTTATGAGATGAAAAACTGTGATCTTGCTTTTCTTTTTTATACCGAGGCAATTCCGCTTATCAAAGATGCTAATAAACATGGAGCTTTGAAAAAATAAATTCAAATAAAGTAGAGGATGTAGAATCAATCGTTGGAATGAAAAATACAGCTACCGGGGCAAAAGACAAAGTGGCTAGTAAAAAAGTCTTGATGATGCGGATAAAATAGTCGTAGAAAGTGCTGCACGGGACACTAAAGAGGCTGTATTCGAAAGAGCAAGGGGCAGAATCTATTAAGTAAAAAGTATAACTGTCTTTCTTGTGCCTTATTTGAACAAGATTTAATTATTTATTGCTTCCGTGATAATAATGTAAGTGGTTTCATATCGAAGTGGCAGACGCAGCTTTGCAAAGGAAATATTGCTGACAATCCGGTGATTTTCAAATCAGAATCAGCTCATTTATTAATAAAAAGTAACAAAAAAGTCCTTACCGACCGATTCGGCAAGGGCTTTTTTTGTTGGAGCGGATGATGGGAATCGAACCCACCTCTCAAGCTTGGGAAGCTCGCGTTCTACCAATGAACTACACCCGCATATGGAATTTCTGTAATAGATAATATCATATTTTGAGGGTGTTTGGTAGTCGCAGAACCGTTTTCTTTTCAAATAAAATTTGCGGCCTGTGAAAAAGAAACCGGCCAAAATTTGAAAGGATTAAGGGGTTATTGCCTCGTATCTGTAGGCATTTTTTGCCATTTCTTCCATAGCATTGACGATGAATTGGGAATAGCTCATCAGCCAACGGGCATCAATGATATAAATTTGGCGGTTTTGAACTGCTTTGATATGACTGAAAGCGGGGTCTTCGTAAATTTGCCGGGCTGCCATGGCATTCGCCTGGCTGTTTTTCTCAGAATACGCATCAGAAGGGATAAAAATAATATCCGGATTGATAGAAAGTAAAGTTTCCCGTCCGGCGGAATCATTTTGTGAAAGACCGTAAGCGGCAGCCCCGTTGATGATACCCGCCTGTTTGCAGCAAGTATCGAATGTACTGCCGCTGCCGCCGCCGATTCCGTTCGGGCGTGCCAGTACGGCAGTAAGACGGTCCTTTTCCGGAATTGTTTGTAAAAAGTTATGTAAGTTGCGAATCCGGTCCTCCGTTTTCTGGGCAAGACGGTTTCCGTTTTCCGGCTCTCCCACCAAATCGGCGAGTTCATGAATCATTCCGATTATCTTTTCTGTCGTAACAGGCATTTGGTAGACATAGACAGGGATACCGGCAGAACGGATTTCATCTACGTATTCCGCACTTTTCCAACTGGGAACAACAACCAAATCGGGGGCATATTGCAGAACAGATTCGGTAGAACCGGAAATGCGGCCTTTGATTTCTTCGGATTCTTTTTCCAAATTCGGCATAAGTTCTGCTATAGCGACAATTCGTTTCGTTCCCAAGAGGGGAATCAGTACATCATCGGTAGATACTCCTACAGAGACAACTCTTTCCGGATGAACAGGTACGACCATCTCTGTGCCTTGAGAGTCGGTGACGGTTCGTACCTCATGGCCGGGGCGGGTACCGTCCGGAGCGTGGCAGCCGGTTATGAATAAGCTGAGCCACAGGATAAGAGGTAAAAGGTAATAGTACCATTTTGTTCGTATAGTCATAGAAACTCCTTATGGGGAATAAAAAAACAATAATTTCATAAAGTAACTTATACCGGGGGGCGTCAAAGAAGGGAAATTTTTATTTCCGTTATGGGATTTCCTTGAACGGAATGACTTCAAAATTGTCTGATATAACTTTTTTCTCCTTTTCGTCAAAGGACCAGAGTAAAATGGCGGGGTCACCCTGATAGGTAAAAAGGCAATTTCCCTTATCAAGTACGGCGCTTTTGGCAATTGTCATATCCATTC
>ENA-OOZG01000836-OOZG01000836.1-human-gut-metagenome-genome-assembly--contig:-NODE-836-length-23935-cov-2.203769_pt1 | contig 23935 bp, 17 predicted proteins | sample MGYA00241706_ERZ501384 | MGnify/ENA primary metagenome ERZ501384 (study PRJEB25962, sample SAMEA2042742) | human gut metagenome | biome: human gut; feature: human-associated habitat; material: faeces...
CGGGCGTGTTCAGCGTCTGTCTTATTTCGGCAACCACACCTGTTTTGTAAAGATTTTCTGCCGCAACCTCGTCAACGTCCTCGTCTATCTGTGTCACAAGGAATATTCTTCTGTCGTTGTGTTCTATCGCTTCTTCGACCGCATTTATCGACCGATCCCTCGCTATATCAAAGTGCAGTATCATACCCGGAAATATTACAAGTCCACGCAGTGCGAGTGCTGGCATAGTTATGTGTTGATTTTTCATATTAGTCTGTCCTTTCTTGTCGTTCTGTATAAATAAGTCGAAACATTTCTGTTGTTTACTACCCATATTATGCTGTTTTGTATTGCAAATGTCAATACATTATTATACTATATCCGTCTGAAATTTGCAAGTAGTAGCCGGCTGTAAATAAAAACCGCCGTACATCTCTGTACGGCGGTCGTTTTATAATATCCTTGTTTAGAAAACAGTAGGATTACTTGCTGAACTTAGCGTCTGCAATTTCATCCATAGACTTGCCTGCATCATCATTCCATGCATACAGCTTACGGATTTCCTTACCAACCTGCTCAAGCTGCTGTTCGCTTTCGATACGTCTTACTGCATTGAAGTGTGAACGACCCATCTTGTTCTCCATGATCCAGTTGCGAGCGAATGTACCGTCCTGGATTTCGCCGAGAACCTTCTTCATTTCCTTCTTTGTTTCATCTGTGATAAGTCTCTTACCAACCTCGTAGTCACCGAACTCGGCTGTATCGGAGATAGAATATCTCATCATCTGGAAACCGCCCTTGTAGATAAGGTCAACGATGAGCTTCATCTCGTGGATGCACTCGAAGTAAGCGTTCTGAGGATCGTAGCCTGCTTCAACAAGAGTTTCAAAGCCTGCCTTCATTAAGGCTGTAACACCGCCGCAGAGAACGCACTGTTCGCCGAAGAGGTCTGTTTCTGTTTCCATCTTGAATGTTGTCATAAGTACGCCGGCTCTTGAACCACCGATACCTGCGGCATAAGCAAGGCCTGTGTCAAGCGCTCTGCCTGTAGCGTCCTGGTGAACTGCAACTAAGCAGGGAACACCTCTGCCGATTGTGTACTCTGAACGTACTGTGTGACCCGGTCCCTTAGGAGCAACCATGATAACGTCAACGTCTTTGGGAGGTACGATCTGACCGAAGTGAATGTTGAAGCCGTGAGCAAATGCAAGTGTCTTGCCTGCTGTAAGGTTGGGCTCGATGCTCTGCTTGTAAAGGTCAGCCTGTCTTTCATCGTTGATAAGAATCATGATGATGTCAGCCTTCTTTGCAGCCTCTGCTGATGTATATACTTTCAAGCCTTGCTTTTCAGCCTTGCTCCATGACTTACTACCTTCATAAAGACCGATGATTACATCGCAGCCTGAGTCCTTTAGGTTTAGTGCGTGAGCGTGACCTTGTGAACCGTAGCCGATAATTGCGATAGTCTTGCCCTTTAGTAGTCCAAGATTACAATCGCTTTCATAAAATACTTTTGCTTCATGGTCTAATGTTTTTGCCATTTTGATTACCTCTTTCTTAAATATGTATTATAAATAATAATTATTTATCAAGTTTTAATGTGTTTGCTCCGCGTTCAAGAGCAGTCATACCGGTACGGGCGATTTCTTCAATTCCGTACGGCTCTACAAGGTCGATAAATGCGTTAAGCTTTGTATTATGACCTGTCAATTCGATAGTCAAAGTGTTAGGTGAAATATCAACTATCTTTGCTCTGAATACGTTTGTAATTTCGATAACTTCACTTCTTGTCTTAGGTGTAACCTTAACTTTTACAAGTGAAAGTCCTCTCTTTACGATTTCGCTGTCGCGAAGTGTCTTGATTTTGATAACTTCCATAATCTTTGAAAGCTGTTTTGACACTTGTTCGACAATTTGTGCGTCGCCGTTCACTTCAATAGTGATACGAGATACTTGCGGGTCTTGAGTAGTACCCACTGAAAGTGAATGAATGTTAAATCCACGTCTTGAAAACAAGCCTACAACTCTTGAAAGTACACCCGGATTGTTTTCGACAAGGACTGATAATGTATATCTTTCCATATTACTTATCCTCCTTTTTCGGAAGAGTAGCCTCATTAAGAGCGTCACCGGTAGGTTCAAAAGGATTTACGTTTACGATAAGAAGATATGAACCGTCATGTGCCATCATCTTATCTATCGCCTCTGAAACCTCGCTGTTTTCGTTAGCTATGCCACTCTCAAAGCCGTATGCCTTTGCAAGCATTGCAAAATCAGGTTTTCCTTCTATTTCAACAGCTTGATAATTTGATTTATAAAGAAGATACTGATGTTCGTGTACCATACCAAGACGGTGGTTTTGGAACAATACCATTTTAACGGGAATGTCCCATTGAGCCATAGTACCCATTTCCGGTAAATCCATTTGGAAACTGCCGTCACCCATTACCGCGATAACAGGCTTTGAGCCGTTTGCGGCAACAGACGCACCGATTGCGGCAGGAAGTCCGTAACCCATTGTACCGAATCCGCCTGAAGTCAAAAGTGAACGTGGTGTTTTAAAGTTGAAGTTATTGGCACACCAAATCTGGTTTTGACCGACTTCGGTTGAAAGGTATACATCTGAATTTGTCTTTTCCGAAAGTACGTTTAAGAAATACTTCGGATTTACAAATCCGTTATCCTCACATACCGGTTTATGTGTAAATCTTTGACGTAGTTCGTCAGCTTCGTCAATCCACTCTTTGCTTGTCTTGTAACCTGAAATTTGCGATGTAAGCTGTTCAAGAACATCTTTAATATCACCAACAACAGGAATATAAGGCTGAGTGTTTTTGCCGATTTCGGCAGGGTCAAGGTCGATATGTATAAGCTTGTTGCCTTCCTCAAGTCCTTTGACATTTGCCACAGTTCTGTCACCAAGTCTTGAACCCATTACGATTACAAGGTCTGCACGATTGAAAAGAAGATTAGCTCTCTTAACACCGTGTGAACCGATCATACCGTAGTATCTCGGATTGTCCGACGGAAGAATACCTATACCCATCATTGTTGAAACAACAGGAATATCTGTTTCTTTTACAAATTTTCTGAATTCATTTGTAGCATCGGATATAACGACACCGCCACCGGCAAGTATAACCGGCTTTTTAGCACCTTTGATTGCCTCGGCAACCTTCTTAACCTGTGATTCGTTAGCTTTGCCCATTAACTTGTAGCCACGGATATTAACGTCCTCATCTTCGTCTGGATAATCAAATTCCTTTTTTAGAAGATCCATAGGAAAGTCGATAAGTACAGGACCCGGACGGCCTGTGTTTGCAATATGAAATGCCTCATTTACAACACGCGGAATGTCAAGTCCGTCTTTTATAAGGTAGCTGTGCTTTGTAAAAGGCAACGTAGCACCTGTAATGTCAACTTCCTGGAAAGCGTCTTTACCGATTAGCTTTGTAGCAACCTGACCTGTAAGTGCAACCATCGGAATAGAATCCATATATGCGGTTGCGATACCTGTTATAAGGTTTGTAGCACCCGGACCTGAAGTTGCGGTACAGACACCTGCCTGTTTCGTAACTCTTGCGTAGCCGGAAGCCATATGAGCCGCACCCTGCTCATTACGAGTAAGGATATGCTTTATGGAAGAAAAGGACAGCTTATCTATAATAGGACAGTTAGCTGCACCCGGATAACCGAATACAACCTTAACGCCGTTCTTTTCAAGTGTTTTAACAACCATTTCAGCACCGGTCATTCTCAAAAAAATTCCCCCTTTGAAATTTAATGTAATAAATATTGGCACACCGATTTTCTGTGCCGAAAAAAAACCACCATATTTGATTTGTCTTGTGGAAAATCGAATTTTCTAAAAGCTAATGCTTTTTTGAAAAGATGGTGCTGTTTTGTCCGTCATTTTATGGCGGAATATGTACAAATATATTATCGTACTACTTTTATTTTATCAGCGAATAAGCTAATTGTCAACTGTTTTTATACAGAATTGTTACTGTTAGATACTTATATTTATGTTAAAACAAATTTTTTGTATATTATTGAATTTTGATATTAAAATATTCATTATCAGTCGAATTTTATCAAAAAAATCACTCATAATTTTTATATTATGAGTGATAAAAAAATTCAGATTTTAAACAAAACCGTTGCAGTTTTGTCGACAGGCTCAATTATAATTTTATGTTTTCTTCTGCCGATAAAATATCTTTTAAATATTCTTTTGTGTTTCTGCCAACCATAATTTCAAACTTGCCTTTTTCAACGATATATTCCAAATCTCTCGTCACGATTGCAAGGTCTTTTATGTTTAATTTTAGGTTTACCGTTACTGTTTCGCCTGCTTTTATAAATACCTTTTCAAAACCTTTTAATTGTTTTGTCGGTGTGAGGACGGAGCTTATGACGTCGTTGACGAACATAAGTACGGTTTCTTTGCCGTCCATATTGCCTTTGTTTGTAACATCAACCGATACGGTTATTTCTTCTTCATTTTTTATTGTGTTTTGGGATAAGCGTAGGTTTGAATATTCAAATTCGGAGTAGGAAAGACCGTCACCGAATTCGTATACATAGCCTTTTTCCAAATCAACATACTGACCGCCGTGCCAACCCTCGTATTGATTGTAGTAGCAAGGTGTTTGGGCACTGTGACGCGGGAAAGAAATTGTCAATTTACCGCTCGGATTAAATTTACCGCCAATCATTTCCGCAACCGCCAAACCGGCAAATTCACCGCCGTTAAAGTCCTCGATAATTGCATTGCAGTTTTCTTTTAGGTACGATATGCAAAGCGGTTTGCAGTTTACAAGTACGGCTATTACGGGCTTTTTCGTGTCAATCAGACGTTTGACAAGTTCTGTTTGATAACCCGATAATTCAAGGTCGGCTCTGTCGCGATACTCGCCGTTTTGAGCAAGACAGTCGCCGATTACACATACAACCACGTCAGCCTTTTCGGCAATTTTTACCGCGTCATTAATATAATTTTCTTCACCTAAAATGTCACAGCCTTTGCTGTATAAAATATTCTCTTTTCCGAATACTTCCTCCATACCGCGACGTATCGTGTAATAGTCGCCCATAGGTGTAACGTTTTCTTTCGGAACAGGGTGTGAAAAATATGTCCAGTCGCCGTAAATCGCTCTTATGTCGTCCGCATTAGGACCTATAACGGCGATGGTTTTGTTTCCTTTTAGTGGCAGTGTACCGTCATTTTTAAGTAAAACCGCACTTTCCTGTGCAAGTTTGTGATTAAGTTTTTTGTGTTCATTGCAGTTTATGACGCTTCTGTCAACTGTCTTTTTACCGTCAAAAAGACCTATTCTGAATTTTGCTCTAAGTATTCTTCTTACCGCATCATCAATATATTTTATGTCAATTTCGTTGTTCTCTATAAGTTCTGACACGCAATCGTAAAATTCGTGCGTATTCATACTCATATCGTTGCCTGCCTCAATCGACAGCTTGGACGCGTCTTTTAAATTTTCGGCTATGAATTGCCTGGTGACAAGATTTAAGACATTTTCGTAATCGCTCACAACAAATCCGTCAAAACCGATTTCGTCTTTAAGAATTTCTCTTACCATATGCGGATTGGCGTTAAGCGGAACGGAGTCAACAGTGCCGTAAGCGGTCATAACCGAGCCGCAACCGATTTTTGCGGCTTTTTCAAACGGCGGTAGGAATACTTCTCTGATTTTTCTTTCACTGACTTCACTGTCGTATGCGTCACGTCCGCCTGTTGCCTCACCGTATGCAATGTAATGCTTTGCACACGCAATAATCAAATTATCTTCTTCGTATCCCTCAATTATGGCTTTGCCGAGTTCGCCTATAACATAACTGTCCTCACCAAATGTTTCGTTTACGCGTCCCCACCTTAAATCTCTTGCGATACATAAAACGGGGGAGAATGTCCAGTCAAGACCGTCTGCCGCAACTTCTTTGGCAGTAGCTTTGCCCATATCGTGTATTAACTTGCGATTGAAACTTGACGACATTGCAAGCTGTGACGGAAACACTGTCGCACCGTTTAAAAGACAGTGACCGTGAATTGCGTCAATGCCGAATATCGGCGGTATGCCGAGACGTGTCTTTTCTGCGCGTTCTTTTATATCGTCTGCCTCATCACCCAAAACGTGCAGGAATGAGCCGATACCGAGATTTTTGTACTTTTCGTAATCTTCTTTGCTCAACGTGTTGTAGCTGACTTGCAACATTTGACCGACCTTTTCTTCGTTTGTCATTTTAGAGAGTAAATCGTCAATTCTTTCTTCGATATTCAAAGATTTATCCTTATATTTTTGCATAATTTCACCGCCGTTTCTGTTAGATATTTTTAGTATAAACACTAAAGTTATGTTTGTCAATGTTTACTTTTTTTGAGTGATGTGGTATAATGAATTTTACTTGATTTGAAAGGATTGATAAAATGATAGCATCATTAAAAAGAGCGATTGTACATATACTTGACGCAAATTCGGGTGTGAGTGTGTACTCGGAAGAAGAACTTGATGTTACAGACGCAAGTATAAACAGTTTTATTACAAAGCATATAGAAAAAGTTTTTGAGGACGCAAGTATGCGAAATGCCGAATTTTCGGAAAACAGCGGTTTTAAATATCATTTGGCAGAGTATATAAAGGACGAAAATTATTTTATTACAATGTCGAAATTTATTGCACAACGCGTTTATGAGGGGGTTACTCAATCGGATAAGCCCGATTCGTCCGACCTTATAGTTTGCGATTGTATGATTAATGAACGTCCGTTGCTTGCGGTTTTGAAGTGTGAAAATAAAATAGGGTATACACACCAAGTTTTGCAGGACGACGGTAAAGTGAAAAATCAGATTATAAACCATTATGCGATTTTGCCGACTACTTCACAAAAAATTGCGGAATGTGCGTTTATATTTGAAGATGATTTTTCAATTAAATATCTCGGCAAAAAACGCAAAATCGACGGTGAAACAACCGACCTTATCGCAGATGTATTGCTTGAATGTATTTATGATATTTCTTCAAGAGAATCGGTAAATGCAGTATGTAAAATTGCGAAAAAGGTTACGGAAGAAAACGGCGGCGACACAATCGAAACACTTTCAAAAATGAAAGAATACATCACCGAAAATATTGAGGAGGGCGAAACGGAATTTATTGATACCGAACAGGTTGCCGATAAAATTTTTGACGGTAAACCAGGTATGAAAAGTGAGTTTATCGACAAAATTGAGAAAGCAAACGTACCTCAAAAGGTTGAAGTGAACAGCTATGTTACAAAGAAATTGGCGTCAAACGTGAAAATTGTAACGGATATCGGTGTTGAAGTTATTTTCCCGGCTGAATATTATCAAAATAATGAGTATATCGAATTTATAAATAACGATGACGGAACTATTTCAATTCAGATTAATAATATCGGAGAAGTAATTAATAAGTAAATACCTTACTTCGTATGGGACGGCACCCACGACGTCCTAAATGCGAACATTCGTAGGGGCGATCATTGGTCGCCTAAGTGGTTTGTTAGTAGGTGACGGCGTCCCACGACATCCCGCAAAAGCCACCACTCTTCGTGCCACCTCTCCTCAAGGAGAGGCAAAAAAAGGCTCCCCTTGAGGGGAGCTGTCAACGAAGTTGACTGAGGGGTGGCACAATACTGAAAATTAAAAAAGGGCGACCAATGATCGCCCCTACACACTGTATTCGCAGCGGACGAACCATAGCCGTCCGTTATTTTTATATACAAAAATCAGGTGAATTGATTGCAATACTTTCGTTTACCAAATCTTCAAGAGTAATGCTGTCAACATATTTATTGATAACATCATAAAGCCCTTTCCAAAGCTTTATTGTCGGACACACAGAAACTCGCGGACAAGTATTTTCTTCATCTTCAAGACACGATACAGGTGAAAGTGTTCCCTCCGTTGTACGCAAAATATCTCCGATTGTGTATTCTGACGGTGCTTTTGTGAGTCGGTAACCCCCTTGGGCACCACGCACACTCTTTAAGTATCCCACACGGGTAAGGATACTCACAATTTGTTCAAGATATTTTATTGATATATTTTGACGTTCTGCAACATCACGCATAGAAACGTTTTTATCCATACCGTGAATTGCAACGTCAAGCATAAGCCTTACGGCGTATCTGCCTTTAGTTGAAATTTTCAATGTTATTCCTCCTTAACCAAATCTTTAATTATTTCTCCGGCTATAATCAATCCCGCAACTGACGGTACAAACGCAATACTTCCCGGAACAGGTCTTTCGCCGTCCGGTGACGGAATTTTGATAGCCTCTTCTTTTGAATAAACTACCTTTAATTTTTTTATACCTCTTGCCTTAAGCTCGCGGCGCATAACGCGCGCCAAAGGACATACGGACGTTTTGTAAATGTCCGAAACTTCAAAAAGTGTCGGATCAAGCTTGTTTCCCGCACCCATAGAGCTGATAATTTTTACTCCGGCTTTTTCGGCACGAAGTATTATTTCAATTTTACCTTTTACGGTGTCTATTGCGTCAACAACGTAATCATATTTTGAAAAATCAAACATATCTGCCGTATCGGGCAAGAAGAATGTTTCAAACGCGTTTATTTTTACATTTGGATTTATATCCAATGCACGATTTTTTATAACTTCGACTTTAGGTTGTCCGACAGTACTGTGAAGTGCGATTATCTGTCGGTTTATGTTTGAAAGCGAAACGGTGTCTTTGTCTATAACGTCTATTTCGCCTACACCGCTCCTAACGAGTGCCTCGACAACAAAACCGCCTACACCGCCTACACCGAAAACCGCAACGTGTGCATTTTTCAGTTTCTGTATGGCATCTTTTCCTAAAAGAAGTTCCGTTCGTTCAAATTGATTTTCCATACCGTAATTTTATACTCCTATTTTCCTATTTGTTCACTATGAATTGATTATAACATTCTTTTTGCTTTTTGTCAATTCAAATCTGTCATTATTGCAAAAAAATAAAGCAGATAAATCGACATTTGATTTATCTGCTTAGATTAATTTGTCGCCGGACTCTCAATTTTTATTAATTTCCGAAAAATTCGTTTGCGTAAGTTACCGAAGAAAGTGCGTCTTTGCAGTATTTGTCCGCACCTATCATATCGGCATATTCCTGTGTAAGCACCGCACCTCCGACCCATACTTTTGTATCAAGTCCTGCCGCACGAATTGCTTTGATTGTATCTTCCATACTTACTACTGTTGTAGTCATAAGTGCGGAAAGTCCGCATATGTGAATGTCGTTTTCTTTTAATGTTTCGACAATAAGTTCGGGCGGTACGTCCTTGCCTAAATCATAAACATCATAACCGTAGTTCTCCAAAAGCACCTTTACGATGTTTTTGCCGATGTCGTGAATATCGCCTTTAACCGTTGCAACCAAGATTTTACCTTTGCTTTCCTGTGCTTCGCCGCTTTGGTCAATGTGAGCCTTGATTGCGTCAAATGAATTTTTGACGGTTTCTGCACTCATCATAAGCTGAGGTAGGAACATTGTACCTTTTTCAAACTCACGACCGACAACGTTAAGTGCTTCAACAAGTATGTTGTTGATAATGTCCATCGGATCGGTAGTTTCAAGCTGACGAACTGTTTCGTCAAACGACTGGTCTTTAAGACCTTTTATGATTATATCGAAAAGCGGATTGACATTTTCAGCTTTTTCTTCCGCCTGATTTTCTTTTGTTACGGTTGTCTGTGACTTTGTACCCGCATATTTGCTTACATATTCCTGACAATCCGCGTCATAGCACGAAAGTGCCATAAATGCACGATAGGTGTTAATCATTGAATCGGCACACGGGTTGATAATACAGGCGTCAAGACCGTTGTTAAGTGCCAATGCGAAGAATGTTCCGTTGACTATTTCTCGGCGCGGAAGCCCGAATGATATGTTAGATACGCCAAGCGTTGTACAAATGCCAAGCCGGTCCTTTATCATTTTCAATGCTTTGATTGTTTCGGCAGACTCTTTTTGCTGTGCCGAAATTGTAAGAGTAAGTGCGTCCATTACAAGGTTTTTCGGCTTTATGCCGTATTCTGACGCTCTGTCACGGATTTTTTTTGCAATTTCAAATCTTTGTTCGGCAGTAGGAGGGATACCTTCCTCGTCAAGACAAAGTCCGACAAGTACACCGCCGTATTTTTGAACTATCGGCATAATTGCTTTTATGCTTTCTTCCTTGCCGTTTACGGAGTTTACCATAGGTTTACCGTTGTAAATACGCAATGCACGTTCGGTTGTTACAGGGTCGGAACTGTCTATCTGTAAAGGAAGATTTACTGCGGCACTGATAGCCTTAACCGCTTTTTCCATTGTCGAACATTCGTCAATTTCCGGCAGTCCGACGTTTACGTCAAGTATGTGTGCACCTGCGTCACGTTGTGCAAATGCCTCGTTTAGAATATAGTCTATGTCGCCGTTTCTAAGTGCTTCTTTAAACTTTTTCTTACCTGTCGGATTGATACGTTCGCCGACAATTACAGGACCTTTTCCGAGTACAACCGTTTTTGAATATGACGCAACGACAGTGATGTTTTTTTCTTCGACTATCGGTTTGTAGTTTTTGCATTTTTCAACAAGACTTCTTATATGGTCAGGTGTTGTACCGCAACAACCGCCGAGAACAGATGCACCAAGCTTTGCCATATGTTCACATTCGTCTGCAAATTGTTTCGGTAATACATTGTAAACTGTTTTGCCGTTTTCGATTTGCGGCAAACCTGCGTTTGGCTGTGCCATTATAGGAATTGAAGAAATTTCAGCAAGGTCAGTCATCATTTCACCGATTTGAGCAGGACCAAGACCACAGTTTATACCGACACAATCAACACCGAGTCCTTCCATAATCGCCGACATAACCTTGACGTCACCGCCCGTAAGCGTTTTATAGCTTTCGTCAAACGTCATTGTACAGAAAATAGGGAGTGAAGTGTTTTCCTTTACTGCAAGTACGGCGGCTTTTGCCTCAAGAGTGTCAGACATTGTTTCTATTATAACAAGGTCGGCACCGCATTTTTCGGCAGTTTTTGCGATTTTCGCAAATGCATCATAGCAATCATCAAAAGAAAGGTCGCCCAAAGGCTCTAACAATTTACCGCAAGGACCGATGTCGAATGCAACAAATCGCGGATTTCCCTCTGATTGAAAACTGTTTACCGCCTTTCTTGCAATGCCTATTGCGGCGGCGATAATCATATCAAGGCTTTCGCCGATTTCTTCTGATTTTAACGGGTTTGCACCGAAGGTATTTGTGGTTATGATGTTTGCACCGGCCTCAAGATATTCGGTATGTATTTTTTCTATTAAAGCGGCATTTGTAAGGTTTAAAAGTTCGGGAATTTCACCTGCACCCATACCGTTTTTTTGCAGCATTGAACCCATACCGCCGTCAAAAAACAGCATTCTCTTGCCGAGTAATTCTCTTACGTTCATTATTTATATCCTTTCATAATGGAAAAATAGGGTATTGCAAAATGCAATACCCTTTAGATTGTAAACAAAACCATAGGGTTTGTTTAGATTATTTGTTCTTACCGCAGCAGTTCTTGTACTTTTTACCGCTGCCGCATGGGCAAGGATCGTTTCTGCCCGGTTCTTTCTTTGCACGTTTAGGTGTGTTTCCGAGAGAACCGTCACCGCCTGTATCAAGCGGTTTAGCGACTTGCTCGCGTTCAATCTTAACTCTCGGCATAGCTGAAAGTACATATCTTACAGTATCTTTCTTTATGCTGTCAAGCATATTTTCGTAAAGCTCACTGCCGACATTTCTGTATTCAAGAACAGGGTCGTGCTGACCGTATGCTCTAAGACCGATTTCACGTTTAACGTGTTCCATTTCGTCAAGATGATCCATCCAAAGAGTATCGACAACTCTAAGCATAAGCACTCTTTCAAGCTCACGCATATTCTCGCCGAATACTTCTTCTTGTGATTCGTAACGCTTGTTGCCAAGCTCCATAAGCATATCCTTAACGTCTGCTTTTGTGATAGTTTCCATATCTTCCTCAGGGATTTTAAATTCACCTTGAGCATTTAGATATTGATTTGCAAATTCTGTGATTGCACGAATGTTCCAATCTTCAGGAATTTCTGAAATTCCGATATAATCGTCAAGTGCACTGTCGATTGCAGATTCCATCATATTCTTGATAGTACCGCTTATATCTTCACCGTCAAGTACCATTTGACGCTGTGCGTATATAATCTTACGCTGTTCGTTCATAACTTCGTCGTATTGAAGAACGTGCTTACGAGAATCAAAGTTTCTGCTTTCAAGATTTTTTTGTGCATTTTCGATTGCATTTGTAAGCATTTTTGCTTGAATAGGCTCGTCCTCTTCAAGACCAAGTGCATCAACCATAGACTTAACCTTGTCGCTGCCGAAAATTCTCATAAGATCATCATCAAGTGAAAGGAAGAATTGAGATACACCGGGGTCACCTTGACGACCTGCACGACCTCTAAGCTGATTGTCGATACGTCTTGATTCATGACGTTCAGTACCTATAATATACAAACCGCCAAGCTCACGAACTTCGTCTTGTTCCGGCTTGATTTGTGCTTTGAATTTGTCGTTAAGTTCGGTAAATACTTTTCTTGCATTGATAATATCTTCATCATCTGTATCACCGAAACCTGTTGCCTCTGCGATAAGCTCATCTGTAAATCCTTGACGTGCCATTTCATGTTTAGCCATATATTCTGCATTACCGCCAAGGTTAATGTCAGTACCACGACCAGCCATGTTTGTTGCGATTGTTACAGCACCTTTTTTACCTGCCTGTGCAACGATTTCAGCCTCTTTTGCGTGATACTTCGCATTTAGGACTTCGTGTTTAATTCCTGCACGCTTTAGAAGTGCCGAAAGTATTTCCGACTTGTCTACGTTTACGGTACCTACAAGTACAGGCTGTCCCTTTGCATTACATTCTTGAATTTGCTTGATAACCGCCATAAACTTGCCTTTTTCTGTTTTGAATACAACGTCATGTAAATCCTTACGGATTACCGGCTTATTTGTAGGAACGGCAACAACGTCAAGCTTATATATATGTTGAAATTCTTCTTCTTCAGTAAGAGCTGTACCTGTCATACCCGAAAGCTTGTTGTAAAGACGGAAGAAGTTTTGGAATGTGATTGTTGCAAGAGTCTTTGACTCGTTTTCGATTTTAACGCCTTCCTTTGCTTCGATAGCTTGGTGCAAACCGTCACTGTAACGTCTGCCCGGCATTATACGTCCTGTAAATTCATCAACAATCATAACCTCGCCGTCCTGAACAACGTACTGTTGGTCACGGTGCATAACACCGTTAGCCTGCAAGGCTTGGTTGATGTGGTGTTGAAGTTTCATATTTTCAGGGTCGGAAAGGTTTTCGATACCGAAACCTTGTTCGGCTTTTTTAATACCCTGTTCGGTAAGCATAGCTGTTTTTGCTTTTTCGTCAACGATATAATCTGCGTCTACATCTTCGTCAAGCTGTTTGTCGTCGTGTTCTGTCACGACAACCTTTTTAAGACGTTTAACGAACATATCGGCAACTCTGTAAAGGTCATTTGCGTCTTCGCCCATACCGGAAATGATAAGCGGAGTTCTCGCCTCATCTATAAGAATTGAGTCAACTTCATCGACTACTGCATAATTATGACCGCGCTGTACCATTTCTTCTTTATGAACAACCATGTTGTCACGAAGATAGTCGAAACCAAGTTCGTTATTTGTACCGTAAGTAATGTCAGCGGCATATGCCTCACGTCTTTCACCGTTGTCAAGTTCGTGAATAATAAGTCCGACACTCATACCAAGATAACGGTAAACTTTTCCCATCCACTCACTGTCACGCTTAGCAAGATAATCGTTTACGGTGACAATATGTACACCGTCACCGGTTAAAGCGTTCAAATATGCAGGAAGTGTAGAAACAAGAGTTTTACCTTCACCTGTTTTCATTTCTGCGATACGTCCCTGATGAAGAATAATACCACCGATAACCTGTACATAGAAGTGTTTCATTCCAAGTACACGCCAGCTTGCCTCACGCATTACCGCAAATGCCTCAGGAAGAAGATCATCAAGTGTTTCGCCGTTTTTAAGTCTTTCCTTAAACTCAGGTGTCTTGGCTTTTAATTCTGCATCTGAAAGTTTTGCCATATCGTCCTCAAGTGCCATAACTTTGTCTGCAATAGGACGTATTCTCTTTAGTTCTCTGTCAGAATATGTGCCGAATATTTTGTCGAATATACTCATTTATTTTTCTCCTCATAAATAATATCGGTCTGTGTAATCCCAAAGAATGGAATTATCGCATTATTAACGTATATTATATCACAAAAACGTAAGGATTACTACTGTTTTTTATTAATTTTTTGTAAAATTTATTTTGCACTAAAAAAGGTGCCGATATGCCGGCACCTTTAAGTACAGTAGATTTTAGCAGCAATCGTTTTTGTGATTGTCACAGCAAGGGTCGCAGCATGGATCGCAACAGCAACAGCAGTTGTTATTGCTTCCGCCGAAAATATTACCGTCACAGCAAAGTATAACAAGTGCCACTATTACCACAATCCATATCCAACTGTCTGAATTGTTATTACATCCTCCGCCGAAAAACATAGTAAAAACCTCCTTTAATTTGTTTATGGTTTATACTATGCCAAAGCGTTGTTTTTGGTTACGTATTTCGGACTTCCGATTCGGTAAAGACATAATTGCCGTTTCCGTCACGGGTGATGTAAAGGATTATGTTCGGTCTTGCAATACGTCTTATGACCGTTACCCAACCGTTTGCGGTCATTTCGATAGGAGTGTAAACCGCGTTCGGATAGTGAGTTTCAACGTAGTTTGCAACGCGTTCGTGCTGTTCTTTAAAGCGTGGTTTGTTGAATAAACCTTTGCCTGTTATTGCACTGTATATGCCTGCCGCGGCGGCAGTGCCTATTAAAAATAATGTTCTCTTTTTCACGTTATTCACCTCTGTGATATTCGTTGTATACGTCACGTTTCGGAAGATTTCTGTCTGCGGCGGCCTTTTTTATTGCGTCTTTTGAAGTCATACCTTCCGCAATGTATTTGTCAACGTGTTCTTTAATTGAAATGTTTTCCCATTCGTTTTCTTCCGTTTCTTCGACTTCTTTTGCACCCTCGACTATGAGTACATATTCACCGCGCGGATTGTTTTCGGAATAATATGCGATTGCCTCGTCGATTGTACATCTTTTCACTTCTTCGTGAATTTTTGTAAGCTCACGCACAAGAGCGATTTTTCTGTCACCGCCGAATGTCTTTTGCATATCGGAAAGTGTGTTTTTTAATTTGTGCGGTGCCTCGTAAAAAATGAGTGTGTGAGTGTCGTTTTTCACAAGTTCAAGATGTTCTTTTCTGTGACGCTTGTTCACCGAAAGAAATCCCTCAAATGCAAATCGTCTTGTCGGAAGTCCCGACAGTATCAGTGCGTTTATACCTGCGACAGGTCCGGGGATTGAGGTGACGTCAATATCGTTTTCGATACATAGCTTAACTAAGTCCTCACCGGGATCTGAAATTGCGGGAGTACCTGCGTCCGATACAAGTACAATGTTTTTTCCGTTTTTTAAAAGTGATATAATATATTCGCCTTTTTCGTGTTTGTTGTGTTCGTGGTAGCTTGTCAGCGGCTTTGATATTTCAAAGTGATTTAAAAGCTGAAGAGTACGCCTTGTATCTTCCGCGGCAATTAAATCGGCATTGTTAAATGCTTCAAGACAACGCGCGGACACATCACCGAGATTGCCTATCGGTGTGGCACATAAATATAGTTTTCCGTTCATAAGTTCTCCTTGCAAAATGCGAATTATACAAATAGGTTGTTTATAACATTTACGATTTTCTGTGCGGTTTCGGGCTTGTTCATTGTGTAAAGATGAATACCGTCAATGTCGTTTGAAAGCAGGTCGATAATTTGATCAACCGCATACGCAATACCTGCTTGTTTTAAAGCCTCCGGATTGTCTTGGTATTTTGAAATCATACGCAAGAATTTTGACGGCATAGACGCACCGCCTGAAAGAATTGCCATACGCTGTATTTGACCTGCGTTTGTAAGAGGCATTATTCCGGCTGTGATAGGTTTGTTTATACCTTTCTTTGCAAGTTTATCGCGGAATTTGTAAAATTCGTCGTTGTCAAAAAACATTTGAGTAACAAGAAAATCAACACCTGCGTCAACTTTTACTTTTAAATTTTCAATATCGGCGTCAAGACTCGGAGAATCAGGGTGACACTCAGGGTAACAAGCACCGCCGACACAAAAATCGCCGAAATCTTTGATTGCCTCTACAAGTTCGTTTGCATAGTGATAACCCGGGAATATTTCACCGTCATAATCTTTCGGCTTGTCACCGCGAAGTGCAAGGATATTTTCAATTCCAAGGTCTTTATATTCCTGTAATTTTACCTTAATATCGTCCTTTGAGTTTGCAACGCAAGTAAGATGTGCAAGTGACGGAATAGAAAGATTATTCTTTAAATGTGAGGCGATGTATGCGGTATTTTTTGAATTGCTGCCGCCTGCACCGTATGTAACGCTCATATAGTCAATAGGCATTTTTGAAAGCTCGTCAACTGCTGAAATTACATTGTCAAGTCCGCTGTCCTTTTTCGGCGGAAATACTTCAAATGAAAGCACCGGCTTTTTTTGAGCAAATATATCTCTTATAAACATTCTGTTTTTTCTCCTTAATCTGTAATTATATATATAAAAATATTATACCGCAGATTTGAAACAATATCAAGTGTTGAAATTTGAAATAAATTAACTGATTTTTATATCGCAATTATGGAAAATATGTGGTATAATAATAGATAGTTATAAAATTAGAAATTGAGGGAGGAGAAAATATGAAAGTAACAAAAGCGGTAATACCTGCGGCAGGGTTCGGAACAAGATTTCTTCCGGCGACTAAAGCAGTGCCGAAAGAAATGCTGCCGATAGTCGATAAGCCGACAATTCAGTATATTGTTGAGGAGGCAATCGCATCGGGCATTGAGGATTTGCTTATAATTACATCACGCGGTAAGGACGCACTTGTAAATCATTTTGATAAGGCATATGAGCTTGAAACGATACTTGAACGTGACGGCAAGCAGGAAATGCTTAATGCTGTTCGTGAAGTGTCGGATAAAATAAACGTTCAGTTTGTACGTCAAAAGGAACAGAAAGGTCTTGGACACGCTGTACTTTGTGCGAAAAGCTTTGTCGGAAACGAGCCTTTTGCGGTAATGCTCGGCGATGATGTGGTTGTGGCGGAAAAGCCGTGTTTGAGTCAGCTTATCGAACAGTTTGACAAATATAATGCGACAGTGCTTGGTGTTCAAAAAGTCGGAATGGATCAAGTTTCAAAGTACGGTATTGTGGACTGCGATAATGTTGAAGGCAGAATGTATAAGCTGAAAGGAATGGTCGAAAAGCCGAAAAAAGAGGACGCACCGTCAGATGTTGCGGTACTCGGCAGATATGTAATCACACCTGCAATATTCGGTTGCCTTGAAAAAACACCTAAGGGTGCAGGCGGCGAAATACAGCTTACCGACGCACTTGTAATGCTTGCAAAGAATGAAGATATGTACGCATATGACTTTGAGGGCAGAAGATATGATATAGGAAGCAAACAGGGATTTTTACAGGCAACAGTCGATTTTGCACTTTCAAGAGATGATTTGAAAGATGAATTTGCGGAATATTTAAAAGAAGTAACAAAAAATTTATAAGAAAAAGTGCACAGGCAAGCCGTACAGAGATAGGCTTGCCTGTTTTTTTGTTGGGTTATAAATTAAAGTAAAAACATAAAATAAATGCTTTGCACGTTCCGGACAATTATTGGATTCTAAGAAAAAAAGACGGTGCACATTGGGGAATGCACCGTCTTTTCTCGTTTAATGAACTCAATTAAGTTCACTCATAGTATAAATTATTACTGTAAAAATTGCAATATAAAGGATAAATCTTCTATATTTAAAAGGTATAAATCGTTTAAATTTGTCATATTGCGTGACAAGACGTGACATTTTTACAAATAATTCATTAATAATGTCACGCATAACGGGGATATATAAAATAACGTGACATTTTTGTATAATTTGTACATCAAACCTCTATGATTTTTGTTTTTAGTTTACCGTTTTCGATTTCAGCCTCTGCATATGTGCCTGTATAACGTATACTTCCCGGGTTTAAAAGTGTGGCTTTGCCTTTGTAATCGGTATAAGGAATGTGCGTGTGACCGAATATTATTAAATCGGGATCATATTTTTCGGCAGCCTTGCGGAGAGTCATAAATTCATATTCGTATTTTACATTCTGTTCGTGACCGTGCGTAATAAATATCTTAACACCGTCTATTGTAACAAGCATATGTGACGGCGTTTTTGAAAAGTAGTCGTTGTTGCCTTTTACATAATATATAGGTATGTTTGGGTATATCGACTCCAAATCTTCCGCGTCACCTGTGTAATCGCCTGCGTGGAAAATCGCACTTACACTGTCGGCTTTTTCAATTATATCTAAACAGCGGTTAATATCGCCGTGAGTATCGGAAAAAATCAAAATTTTTTTCATAATCTAATCCTCTCAATATAAAAAGTATGTATGTAGTATATCATATGCAAACGCAATTTGTCAAAAAATGATGTCGAAATATTTTTATATATCGACAACAGGATTTTACATATTTATCCATAAACAAGTGGTATAATAACCTATATTGCACTTGTAGGAGGAATTAAAAATGAGTCAGCCAGCGGTAAAAAGACAACGGAATACAGAAATGCTCCGAGCACCGTCTGTTAGAGATGTGGGAATGAGTATGCTATTGCTTTTGGCAGGACGAGCGTCTGTTTTGGGACTTTTTCCGTTCGGAGTGGCTTTTTTTGCTTCTTGCTTTGATAAAAGTATTGCGTATCTCGGTATAACAGTGCTTTCGATTGCACTTATGACGTCGGCAGGCAGTGCGGTGCTTACAAAATATCTTGTTGCGGCACTGTTGTTTTGGATATATACACGTTTCAGAAATAAGGAAAACCTTGTGCTTGACGCGGCGTGCGTGGGCGGTGCGGTTATGGTCGGCGGACTTGTTTTTCTTATATATACATATGTCGGAGCATATGATATACTTATGCTTTTTGTTGAGTCGATAGTCACTTCATTGATGTATATAATATTCAAAAAAGCACACGGATTGATTGCAAACCGCAAAAAACGCACGCAGACCGCGCAGGACGAGCTTATCAGTATTTCTGTAAGCGTGGGTGTTTTTATAACGGGACTTTCGGGAATTGTGTTTCCGTATAATATCAGTCTTGCCAATATAGTTTCCGTATATGCGGTACTTTGCATTGCGCTTCACGGCGGTATTGCGGCGGCGGGCAGCGGGGGACTTTGTATAGGGTTTATGTCGGCAATGTCGTCACCGTCGGCGGTTGTTACTATGGGTATTTTCGGTATAAGTGCATTGTTCGGAAATTTGCTGAAATCGTTCGGACGTTTCGGAGTTGCGTTGGGTTTCTTGGGCGGCAGTGCGGTGGCGCTTTTGTATGCGGGAAGTGCATCGTCTTTGCCTGTGACGATTATCGAAACAGCGATAGGGGCGGTGCTTTTTGTACTGACGCCGAATAAAGTTCAAGGGTATATAAAATCTTTTTTTGCAAGGTCGTTAAAGCTTGAAACGGTAAGTGCGGACGTGAGAGTTAAAGAGTATTTGTCTATGCAGCTTGAAAAATCGTCAAAGGCATTTAAGAGCTTGGAGGAGTGTTTTTCAAATGCTTCGGAGAAAAGACTGAAATCATATAATAAAGATGTTGCTACGCTTTTTGATGAGGTTGCGGACAGAGTGTGCGAGGGGTGTCCGAATGTGGTTAAATGCTGGCAGTCCGACTTTACACGCACATACCGCAGTATAATGCTGTTGCTTGATACAATTGAAACAAGGGGGATATTGGAGTTTACATCAGTACCGAACAGCTTTAAGGATAAATGCTTACGACCTGATTTGTTCGTTGTGGAGTTTAATCACGTCTATGAACTGTATAAGAAAAACCTTGTGCGGACGGGCGAGGCGGTTACTTGGTTGCAAGACAGTATAAAGAAATGTCAAGCCTTATGGACACAATGGCGGAAAATATATGTTCCGGCTTTACGTTCAGAGAGGATTTGGAGGAAACACTTATTGCCGAGCTTGACAAAGTCGGAATTATGGCATTTGAAATAAGCGTTATTGAAAGCAGTCACGGAAAAATGGAGGTATATCTCGGAACGTCTAAGGGTACGGAAGTCGGGAAGATTGAAAACGTGCTTGAAAACGTTGTCGAAACACCTATGGGCTATGAGTGTGACAGTGCGAACGGACTTATGAAATTTGTGTCACGCGCAAAATTTACCGCAGATATTGCGATAAGACAGATAAGCCGAGATTTCAGCGAAGTGTCGGGCGACAGTATAGATACGTTCGTGACGGAGGATTATAAACAGTATGTGATTTTGTCGGACGGTATGGGCAGCGGTAAAAGGGCAATGTTCGAGAGCCATATAACACTGAAATTGTTGAGAGAATTTTTGCAGTCGGGGTTTGGCGTGAAAACGTCTATTGATATGATAAATTCGGCACTCTGTTTAAAACTTGACTATGAGTGCTTTTCTACCGTGGATCTGCTATGTATAGACCTTATGACAGGTATATGTGAGTTTTTCAAAATCGGCGGTTCGGAGAGTATTGTACTTCACGGTCCGAATGTCGAAACGGTGTTTTCTGTTTCGTTGCCTGTCGGTATGCTGCCTGATATAAAGGTACAGGGACAAGCCAAACGCCTTGATGACGGCGATATAATAATAATGATGTCGGACGGAATAAGTGAAGCGGGATTTGGTACTGTCCGTACAGATTGGCTGAAAAAAGAAATAAAAATGCCGTTTGACACTATGGACGAAATGGCACAATCCGTAATTGAAAATGCAGTCAAAAAAAGCCGTGACGCAGTAATCGACGATATGACCGTTGCGACAATAAGGTTGATAAGAAACTAAAAAAGACAATATTTGAAAAATATATTGCAATTCCTACCAAGATATGATAAGCTATATATGTAAAAATTTATATGTGGGAGGCAATTATTTTATGAGAGAGAAAATTTTAAGTATGATTTTGGCACTGTCAATGCTGTGTGCATTTGTGCCGATGACGGCAAGTGCGGAAACGTATGAGAACTATTTGGAATATTGGGTAAATGAAGATAATACGGTTACGATTTCAAAATGTGCCAAGGAAGTGGCGGAAGTAAATATACCAAGTGAAATTGAGGGAGCAACGGTAACTGAGATTGATGGCGATGCGTTTTTTAAATGTGTGGATTTGAAGAAAGTAACAATCCCGTCAACCGTAACTTCAATAGGGTACGATACATTTTTGGGCTGTACAAGCCTTGAAAATATAGTTGTCGATTCTGAAAACAAAAATTATATTTCAAAGGACGGAGTACTTTTTAACAAGAGTAAAACAGAACTTATTCAATATCCTGCTGCAAAAAGTGGTGTAAGCTATACAATTCCGTCAAGTGTTTCGAAAATTGACGGTTGTGCTTTTAAGTATACACAAAATGTTAATACTATAAATGTTCCGCAACAAACAACATCAATAGCAGCGGGTGCATTCAGTAACAGCGTTAATTTGGAAGCGATAAACGTTGATGAAAACAACCTATATTACACTTCTGACAACGGAGTGCTTTTTAATAAAGATAAATCAGAACTTGTTGCATATCCTGCGGAAAAAAGCGATACAAGCTATACAGTTCCTGAAAGCGTGACATATATACAGGCACAGGCATTTTATGGTTGTACAAACTTGACTTCGGTTTCTCTTACAGATAATATTTATGATATGGGCAGTTCTGTATTTTCCGGCTGTACAAATTTGACGGAAGTGGTATTGTCTGAGAATCTAAGTTGGATTCAGGGTTCGACATTTTCAAATTGTACAAGCCTAAAGAGTGTAAAAATTCCAAGTGATGTAGATACAATATATTCTTCTGCTTTCAGCGGTTGTGCAAGTCTGGAAAGTATAACAATACCTAAAAGTGTTGATTTGATTGAACAGTATGCGTTTTATGATTGTAACAGCTTAAAAGATATATACTATTTTGGTACCGAAACACAATGGAATAAAATTGATATAGAAGAAAACAGCGCAGGTGACGGCAACGGCGCGTTGAAAAACGCAACAATTCATTATAATAAAACAATCGAGCCGTTTACTTACAATTTTAGTACCGACGGAAAATCTGTGGTTATTGTTAAGTGTGACAAATCTGTCAGCGAAGCTACTATACCGAGTGAAATTGAAGGCTTGCCGGTTACGGTGATAGATGACAATGCATTTAATTCTTGCAGCAATTTAGCAAATATAAACATACCTGAAAGTGTTGAACGTATAGGCGTCGGTGCTTTTTATTCGAGCGGAGTAGTCAATGTTACAATGACGGATAATGTTAAAAGCATAGGAGAGGAAGCTTTTAGCTGGTGCAACAAGTTGGAAAGCATAAAGCTGTCTGAAAATATCGACAAAATAGAAGAAAATATGTTTTACGAATGTGAAAGTTTGACAAGTATTGACATACCGAATAAGGTTAAGTCGATAGGGATGAGTGCATTTGCCTTCTGTACAAACTTAACCACTGTAACGATGGGTAAAAATATAAATAAAATTGCAAAAAATGCTTTTAGTGATTGTTATAGTATTACCAATGTGTATTACGCAGGTACGGAGGAAGAGTGGAGTAAGATTGTGTTGGTCGGAAATACATATCTTACAAACGCAACAATCCATTATAACGGAATACCTACGGATATGACTATGACAACGGTAGAAGTTACAAAAACAGAAAACGACACATCATATGATTTTGATATATCCGCACAAATGAAGTACGGCGACTGCTATGTATATGCGGCAATGTATGATGAAAACGGCGTTATGATTGGAATTGACAGAGTACCGCTTTCGATGAAAGACGATACAAAAATTTCTCTTGACAAAAAGGATAATGCCAAGAACGTGAATATATTTGTATTGTCATCACAATTACAACCTATTTCGGAAAAGAAAACAGTAAAATTAGTAGAAGAATAAGTATAAAAAAATGGCACGAAAGTGCCATTTTTTTATACCAACTTTTTATTAATCCACTTACCCGAATAGTATCGGATAACGGGTACTGACGCACCCATTGCCCAGGCGAGCGGAGTAGCAATCCAAATACCTGTTGAGCCGAGCGGGCGAACAAGTATATATGCAAAAATAATTCTTCCTATAAGTTCAAGTATACCTGCGACTGCGGAGGTATTAACATCACCCGCACCGCGAAGAACGTTTAAATATGTTCTCATAACCGCCGCAACTATATACGCAACACATACGATAGTAAGGTACTTGCTTCCTATTGCGATAGCCTCTGCGGCTTGTGTTTTGTCAAGGAACAAGCCAAGCAGTTGATTACGGAACAATACAATTCCGGCAGCAATCACTATACATATACCGATAAGCGACGCAAGTGTTTGATACATACCCTTTTTTATTCTGTCCATCTGATTTGCACCGATGTTTTGACCCGAGAAAACCGACAATGCCGAGCCGACCGATACAATCGGTGCGATTGCGATTGAGTCGATTTTTACGGCGGCGGTATAGCCTGCCATAGTCATTGCACCGAATGAGTTTACAAGACGTTGCACGCTCATTGTGCCGAGTGAAATCAGACAGCTTTCAAGTGCCGACGGTATTCCTGTTTGGAAAATCCGTTTGATTGCGCGTTTTGTTGTTTGGAAGTTTATGCTTGTCTTTTATATAGAGATAAGGAACGCTTCTTTAAATATTTCATGGACGGTAAGCCTACT
>ENA-OOZG01000862-OOZG01000862.1-human-gut-metagenome-genome-assembly--contig:-NODE-862-length-23575-cov-12.614796_pt1 | contig 23575 bp, 18 predicted proteins | sample MGYA00241706_ERZ501384 | MGnify/ENA primary metagenome ERZ501384 (study PRJEB25962, sample SAMEA2042742) | human gut metagenome | biome: human gut; feature: human-associated habitat; material: faeces...
TTTTCCACGTGGGCGCGATTCATTTCTTCCGAAGTTTCATTTCATTCCTCCGAAGTTTCATTTGATTCCTCCGAAGAATTTTTTATTCCCCACGTGGAGATTTTGAAATATCCACGTGGAAATCACTTTTCCCCGACACGGCACCGTCTCGATATGTAGTCAGCTGTAAATTATTGTAACGAGGCGGAGTTGGGTTTTCCCCGCCAGGGGTGACGCATCATAATCGCTCTGTCAGGAACTACACGTAACGACAAATGAAGAATAGAGAGGTCGATGAGCTCATTGTATATAATGCGTCAGTCCTGCCCTCTCACCTCTCACCTCTAATCTCTAATTTCGTACCTTAGCGATATGAAATGCTCTCGAAAGGATGAGATACGTCGTGATCCGACTCGTATGAGGAGGCTCCTATGCACCATAACGCTGTCGCTATGGGTAGCCGTCCTCGTGGGTGTCGTTTACTACTTTGCTGTGGTCTATCAAGCACCTCAGGCTCAGACGGCTCGTACGCACACCACCTCTCAGACGGAGTGGCACGATGTGCCGATTGCAGATGTGGGGGCTGGTGAGGCCTACGAAGAGCTGGAGCGGTACAGCACACTCTATGCGTTGGAGTACCTACTAGACTGTGACTCGATCTGGCCCAATGATGAGGTAGGCCTGCTGAAGCTCTTCGGACTCTACGAAGAGGAAGAGGACGATGAGGACGATGAAGAGGAGGTGGTGCAAGTAAAAGTGGTGCCTGCCAAGCCGGCCTCTACGTCCGAGACTTCGCAAGAGCAGTCGCAAGCACAGTCTACAAGGCGTCAGGGTGCTATCTCTGATTGGGATTATCTCTTTCAGCAGTATGGCAACAAGTATGGCTGGGATTGGTATGTCCTAGCTGCGATAGCTTATCAGGAGTCCAAGTTTCGTGCGGAGGTCGTCGGCATGGGTGGTGCTACGGGGCTGATGGGTATCATGCCAGCTACGGGGCGTCGCTACGGATACAGTCGTGCTAAGCTCAAGCATGCCGAGAGCTCCATCCGCATAGCCTGTATGGCGTTGCGTGACTTCGGTCGTGCTTTCGCCCATATCACTGACGCGGAGCAGCGGATGAAGTTTACCCTCGCCTCTTACAACTCGGGCAGCGCGCATGTCCTCGATGCGCGTCGACTGGCTGAGGACGCGGGCTTAGATCCTGATCGCTGGGATGACTCTGTGGAGATCTATATGGCTCGTCTGAACGAGCCGAAGTACTACAACCATCCACTGGTGCAGCATGGACGTGCTAACGGTGCTCACACGGTGCGCTACGTGGCGGAGGTCTTCAACCGGGCGCAATCCTATAAATCAAAAGTGCAATATGCTACAACTGAATAATGTCTCACTAAGTTTCGGCAATAGAGTCCTCTTTACGGACATCTCGCTCTCGCTCCTAGAGGGTGACAAGGTGGGGCTTGTTGGGGTCAATGGGACGGGCAAGTCCTCGCTACTGCGTATCATCATGGGCGAGCTAGAGCCAGACAGCGGGACGATCACGCGACGCAACGGGCTGCGCATCGGCTACCTCTCTCAGCAGCATCGCTTTGCAGAGGGGGTTCGGGTGATCGATGCGGTCTTTTCGCCACATGACCCCACGGCGCATCTCGTGGGTGCCTGGCAGAGTGCCGTGGAGCGAGGCGATGCGGAGGCTCAGGAGCGACTTCTACCCGATATGGATCGTCTCTCCGCCTGGCAATATGAGCAGGAGGCGACAGCCATACTGCACGCCCTACGTATCACCGATGTGGAGCGTCCTATGGAGCTGCTCTCAGGTGGTGAGGTCAAGCGGGTAGCACTTGCCGGAGTCTTGCTCCAGCAGCCTGATCTCTTGATACTCGATGAGCCGACGAACCACCTAGACCTAGAGGTGATCGAGTGGCTCGAGGGTTACCTCTCGCGCTCACGGCTCACGCTCCTACTGGTGACTCACGACCGCTACTTCCTCGATCACATCTGTACCCGTATCGTGGAGATGGATCAGCAGCAGCTCTACAGCTATGAAGGCAACTATGAGACCTTCCTCACCAAGCGTCAGGAGCGTCTAGAGCAAATGGCGCAAACAAGTGATCGACTGGCTAATATCTATCGTCAGGAGCTGGTCTGGATGCGTGCGATCCCGCAAGCGCGAGGTGGTAAGCAGCGCGCCCGCAAGGAGCACTTCGCGGAGTTGTCTCAAGAGCTGTCCCAGGCGCGGCAGATACTGCGTGAGCAGACGACCATCGAGCCGCTTCACTCGTCCGTTCGCCTAGGCAAGCAGGTGATTGAGCTGGAGGGTGTCTCCAAGAGCTTTGAGGAGTCGAAGCCACTCATCCGAGACTTTGACTACACCTTCTCACGCAGAGATCGTGTCGGTATCGTCGGGCCCAATGGTTGTGGCAAGACGACTCTGCTTAAGATGATCATCGGCGAGCTAGAACCTGACAGCGGCTCAGTGCTTATCGGCGAGACGGTGCAGGTCGGTTACTTCGGGCAGAAGTTACCGAGCTACGCCCCCGACAAGCGGGTGATCGACATAATCTCCGACATAGCCAGTCACATTACAGATCCTGTGACAGGTCAGTCGGTCTCAGCTACGCAACTACTGCAGAGGTTTCTCTTCACCAGTGATCGTATCTACACGCCTGTATCGCTGCTCAGTGGCGGTGAGCTCAGACGACTCTATCTCTGTACGGTGCTGATGGCTAGCCCTAACCTGCTCATACTCGATGAGCCGACGAATGATCTGGACATTACAACGCTGGGCGTGCTGGAGAGCTATCTTAGCTCCTTCGAGGGTGTCCTTATTATTGTGACGCACGACCGCTACTTCCTGGACAAGCTCGTGGAGCACCTTTTCGTTTTCGAGCGGGGAGGGCATATTCGCGACTTCCCGGGCAACTTTACCCAGTATCGTCTGCAGCAAGAGGTCGAGGCGCAGCAAGCGGCTGAGCAGGCTACGCCTCAGGAGGCCAAAAGCACGGCACCCGCAGCCAGTCAGGCGACTCGGCAAGGCAATCGAAAGAAGCGACGCAGCTATCGTGAGGAGCAAGAGTTTCAGCAGCTGGAACAGCAGATCCCGCAGCTCGAGGGACGCATTGCGGAGCTAGAGCAGCGGATGTCTTCGGGGAGCCTTAACAACGAAGAGCTGATCAAGGCGGGAGAGGAGATTGCACAGACGCAACAAGAGATGGAGCAGGCGTCTGAGCGTTGGTTTGAACTAGCTGCTATCGAAGAGGAAGCATGAGACTAAGACTACCCATCTGGCTGGCTCGCCAGCTATACAGTCGCGACAATCGTCGTCACAGCAAGGTATATGCCTTGGTGCGCTTTGCGATCCCAGCCATAGCACTGAGCCTAGCGGTCATGCTCCTAGGCATTGCGATCATGGACGGCTTTCAGTACAGCGTCCGTGATACGGTGCGTCTCGTGACAGGCGATGTGATCCTCTGCGAGTATGGCAAGCAGCCGATAGACCTAGACAATGTGATCACCCTGACGCCCCAGATGACACAGCGGATGAGCGAGATGCCTGAGATAGCCTCCGTGCGCCCCGTCCGTACAGCTGTCGGCATGATCAAGACCGACAGTACCTATCAGGGGGTTGCCGTCACGGGGGTAGACGACTTCACATTCCTCGAGCCACTCTGCGCTATGGGCGACTTGTCCGACACGACACTTGCTGAGGGGGCTAATCCGATCGTCCTGCCTAAAGCCTCTGCGCAGAAGCTAGGACTAACGATCGGTGACAAGGTCGTGCTCTACTTCCTAGGTGACAAGGTGTCGGTGCGCTCCTTCACGCTGATAGCGATACTGGAGCTGACCAATACGGCGCAGCCTCTCGCCTACGTAACCAATAATCTGCTAGGACGTGTGGGGGGCTGGCAACCAGATCAGTACACACGCATCGAGATCCTCGCAAAGAGCAGAGATCGCTCGCTCTCAGAGATGGAGACCTCGCTCTCTGACCAATTAATTCAGTCGCTCTCGGAGCCGGGCGTCACCAAGGAGACGCTGGGGATCTACACCGGCTCTCAGATCAATGGCGGGGTCTACCAGTGGATCGACTCGCTACGGCCGAATGTGCAGATACTGCTGGTACTGATGGCACTCGTAGCGGCCTTTACGATGATCAACGCACTCCTGATCATTATCCTAGACTTGACGCAGACCATCGGCTTGCTCAAGGCACTCGGCATGACCTATCGATCGCTCACGACGATGAGCTTGGCGATCGCTCTACGCATCATCGCCTGGGGGATGCTCTGGGGCAACCTCCTAGCGGGCGTCATCATCTGGAGCCAGTACCAGTGGCAGTGGCTCACGCTCGACCCAAATGTCTACTATATCTCGCACGTCGCGATGCGCATCCGCCCTGTGGCGTGGATCGTGGTCAATGTGGCGACGCTCCTGCTCTGTCTCCTGCTCTTACTCCTTCCGGCACGTATCATCCAGCGCATCTCACCGACGACGGCACTTCGCTTCGAATAACTACGACTAACTATGACGAAAAGCTCTACCGCTCCTCACCGAGGAGGTTGCATACAGACGATCTTTCAGGAGATAAAGGTCCTCTTACTGGGGTTCAGTCAAGTGTTTCTCTTGCAAAGTGCTTTGTCCGGTGCCTTGATTTTGGCAGGACTCTTCTGCAACTCTTGGCAGCTAGCACTCTTAGCTCTTTTGGGCTGTCTGGTCTCACGGTCGGTCGCCTCGCTCTGGCGAGACACGAAGTCGGAGATAGCTGATGGCCTCTACGGCTTCAACGGCACCTTGGTGGGTATCGCCATAGGAGTCTACTGGGAGATCAGTTGGCTCTCGATACTTCTGCTGGTGGTCGGGGCTGCTCTCTCCACCTGGTTGGCGCGAGCCTTCCGCCGGCATGCTCAGCTACCCGGGCTGACAGCTCCTTTTATCATCGCTGTGTGGGTGTTGCTCCTGCTGAGTATGCTAGCTCCGCAAGGGGTAGGACTCCTCGACTCTGTGGCGCAACTAGAGGAGGGGCAGTCACAGTGGCGCATGCTCGGGGTGGCACTTGGGGATAGTGTCGGGCAGGTAATGTTTCAGGCGAATGTCTTGACTGGAGTCCTCTTCTTCCTGGCGATCGCCTGGGAGTCACGTCGCAAAGCTCTCTACACCTTGCTGGGAGTACTCATTCCGATGCTTGCGATCCCCTTTGTACCAGAGACTGTATGGCGCGAAGGCTTGCTAGGCTACAACGCCGTGCTCTGTGCCATCTATTGGTCTGGTACTAGCGAGCGACGCTTGCTCTACGCGGTTGTCTCCGTAGTGCTCTCTGTGCTCCTAGAGCTACTCGCACTCTATGTGGGTTTGATCCCGCTGACGGCTCCTTTTGTGCTGTCCGTATGGATTGTATGGCTATGGAGTAGACGTCGTCAGTTAGCAGTCGCTAAGAGGTAAGGTTAGACTGCTGAGCATAGTACGAGGCGAGGGGGGGGTTGCACCGCAATCATTTAATGCTTAACTTTGTACGAGTAATAGGAGTGCTCCCTCCTAGGGGAGCTTTCCGCCTTTGTGCAAACGCTTTGCATACACATTAAAAATACAATATAACTCTCATGACAAAAGTAGGTATCAATGGTTTTGGTCGTATCGGCCGACTAGTCTTCCGCGCTTCGATGAAGCGTGATGATCTCGAGGTAGTAGCAATCAACGACCTCATCGATGTCGAGTATATGGCATATATGCTCAAGTATGACTCTGTACATGGACGCTTCGACGGCACGGTCGACGTACAGGATGGCATGCTCGTAGTCAACGGTCGCAAGATCCGTGTGACAGCTGAGAAGGAGCCACGCCTGATCAACTGGGGCGCTGCTGGCGTAGAGTATGTCGTAGAGAGTACAGGACGCTTCCTCACCAAGGAGCTCTCACAGGGACATATCGAGGCTGGTGCTAAGTATGTCGTCATGTCGGCTCCCTCTAAGGACGATACACCTATGTTCGTCACAGGTGTCAACCTTGAGAAGTATGAGCGCGGTACGCAGTTCGTCTCTAACGCTTCTTGTACGACCAACTGCCTCGCTCCGCTCGTAAAGGTGCTCAACGACAACTTCGGCGTAGAGCAGGGTCTCATGACCACCGTACATGCTGCTACGGCTACACAGAAGACGGTCGACGGTCCCTCACTCAAGGACTGGCGTGGCGGTCGCTCGGCTATCGGCAACATCATCCCCTCCTCGACAGGTGCTGCTAAGGCTGTCGGCAAGGTGATCCCCGAGCTCAATGGTAAGCTCACGGGTATGTCCTTCCGCGTACCTACGATGGACGTATCTGTCGTAGACCTAACAGTACAGCTCAAGCGTGGTGCTAGCTACGATGAGATCTGCGCTGCTATGAAGAAGGCCTCGGAGACCAACCTCAAGGGGATCATGGAGTACTGCGACGAGCTACTCGTAAGCCAGGACTTCGTGGGCGATCCACACACCTCTATCTTTGACGCTAAGGCTGGTATCGCTCTGACTGACACCTTCGTCAAGGTAGTCGCTTGGTATGACAATGAGTGGGGTTACTCTAACAAGGTACTCTGCCTCATCGCTCACATGGCTGAGGTCAATAAGTAATCACGCTAAGACTAGCGAAGAGTTTTCACTCTAAAACAATCGGACGCAAGGCGCAGATGGTAGGAAGAGCATCGAGTGCATCCCCTACCTCTGTGACTTGCGTCTCGCTTTTTACCCCTAAAGTGTATCACGAGCCGTGGCCGACTCTACGAGGCTTTTGTGGCAGTGATACCTTCCGTTACTCACATAAGATGATAAGCTGATGGACTTTTACGAACTAGATCTAGAGGATGAGGTCCTCGACGGACTGGATGCGATGAACTTTGTGGAGACCTCTCCCATTCAATCGGAGACGATCCCCCCACTCCTAGAGGGGCGAGACGTCATCGGCTGTGCGCAGACTGGATCGGGCAAGACGGCAGCTTATCTGCTCCCCTTCCTCAACAAGGTAGCACGTCAAGAGCTACCCAAAGAGCATCTCGGAGCCGTCGTCATGGCGCCCACACGAGAGCTCGCCAAGCAGATCGATCAGGAGGTCGAGGGCTTTGGCTATTACGTCTCAGTCTCTACCCTCGCCATCTACGGTGGCACCGACGGCATCGCCTGGGAGCAGCAAAGACGAGGCATGGCACTCGGAGCAGACATCGTCATCGCCACGCCAGGGCGACTCCTCTCAATGCTACGCCTCGGAGCGTGCGACCTATCGCATGTACAGTACTTCGTACTAGACGAGGCTGATCGTATGCTCGACATGGGCTTTTACGAAGACATTATGGAGATCTACAAGGCACTGCCTGAGGCTTGCCAGCATGTGATGTTTTCCGCTACGATGCCCAAGGAGATCCTCAAGCTCTCAGAGAGCATCCTCGTCGATCCCGTCCTCGTCGAGCTAGCGGTGGCAAAGCCTCCTAAGTCGATCATGCAGACTGCATACATCTGCTATGATGCGCAGAAGCTCCCGATCATCCGATCTCTCTTTGCAAATCCCGAGTCGGAGCTCTCACGCACCATCATCTTTGCGGGAACCAAGGCGACTGTCCACGCACTCGCTCAGACACTCACTAGAGATGGACTACCAGTTGCTGAGATGCACTCGGATCTGTCACAGGAGCGTCGCGAGGAGGTCTTGAGAGACTTCCGTATGGGTCGCACTAAAGTACTCGTAGCCACCGATATCGTGGCACGCGGCATCGACATAGACGACATTGGGGTCGTGATCAACTATGAGGTGCCTCGTGACTTTGAGGACTACGTCCACCGCATCGGTCGTACAGCACGTGGTGCCGACGGCAAGGGCTTGGCGATCACGCTCGTCTCGCCCAGTGACCAGCAAGACTTCGCACGCCTGGAGCAGTTCCTCGAGCAGGAGATCTACCGCATTCCTCTCGACCCCTCACTAGGCGAGGCACCTACCTACGCCCCCAACGAGCGCACTAATAGTCGTGGCTCCTCTAGAGGCAAAGGCAATGGACGTGGCAGATCACAAGGTAAAGGTCGCGGACGAGGCAGATCCCAAGGCAAAGGTCGCTCCGGAGGTCGCAAGGGTCGCTCCGGTGGTCGCAAGGATAGCAAGCAATAATAGACCCCATGAAAGCGCATCAGCGTATCGGCATCCTAAGCGATACGCACGGATATATCGATGATCAGATCTGCAAGGCACTTGCCGCGTGTGATCTGATCTTTCATGCAGGAGACGTCGGTTCAGGTCAGGTACTAGAGCGCTTGCAAACCATTGCCCCGACGCTAGCGGTGTATGGCAACATCGATGATGCCACGCTACACGCACAGCTCCCAGAGGTGGTTCATACAGAGGTGGCAGGCGTCGAGCTGATTATGACACACATCGGCGGCTACCCAGGACACTATGAGCGCGTCTTCTCACCTTACCTTACGCCGTGGCATGAGCATCCGATGATTACCATCTCGGGGCATAGTCATATCCTCAAGGTGATGCCCGACAAGTCCCGTCCAGGACTACTCCATATCAACCCGGGGGCAGTGGGGCGCAGTGGATGGCATCAGAGTCGCACCCTCATACGCCTGCAGATCACCTCGGGGCGACCACACGATCTAGAGGTGGTCGAGTGGCCCCGCTAATTTGACTCTGGGGGATTTATAGCGGATACATTACAAAATAGCATCCCCACGTGGAAATTCTCAAATCCCTAGGCAGGGATTAAATGATCCCCACGTGGGGACGAAATAAAACTTCGGAAGAATGAAATGAAACTTCGGAGGAATGAAATGAAACTTCGGAGGAAATGTTTCTCGCCTACGTGGAGAATAGAAAATAGCCACGTGAGAATTCGTAACTTCTCACGTGGCTATCGGATTATAGTGTCATTTGGCTAAAGCACCACAAAGCATTATACGACACCTATAGTGAAGCCTCGGGGTTAGATGCCCTTAGCCTCCTCCATAGAGATCAGATTGTTCATCAGAGCGTAGATCGTCAGACCGCTAGGCGAGTGGATGTCTAGCTTGGCAGCTATGTTGCGCCGGTGCGTCACGACCGTGTGCGGTGAGAGGTGCAGGGCGTCTGCTATCTCCTTATTGGTCAGACCTCGTGCCACCCAAGTGACCACCTCACACTCTCGCTGAGAGAGAGGCGTTTGCTTTGCCTCATCGCTCTCTAGAGTATCCGTATCTGGTTGCTCAGCTTCTTGTATTTGTTGTATTAAGCTCTGTGGCTCGATCGTTGGTAGACAGACGAAACTGTAGCCTTTGTATAGATCCTCTGGGAGTAGATTGTGATTGATCGCAACGAGTGTCGGCTCCTTACCTGCGGGGAGTAGATCAGGGTTGTACTGTACGCCCGTCAGGAGCGGGTTAGCGATGATTATGTCAGGAGCGATAAATGTGATATGCTGCTTCAGCGCATCTAGGTCGAGCAGATCCACGCATAGCTGTACGGAAGAGTCGGGGAAGCCTCTACGCAAAGCTAGTTGCAAGCCATAGGCGAGGAGCTTGTGAGGCTCAATGATAAGTATCGTGTGTTGCATCCGTTTAGGTTGTTTATGCGTGTCAGTTGTGAGCTTGGAGTGTCTCCTCAATCCGCTTGATGAGCGGTACGAAGAGACAGTCCTCGATATGATTGTGCCACATCAGGTCACTCTCGGTGGTAAAAAGCTCGTGCAGGACATTCGTCAGCGCATAGTCTCCCATCGACTGGTAGTACTTGATTAGGATATTCTTAAGATCGGTGATCTTCATCTCTATATGGTCGTGTCTGCTCTCAAACTCGTCGATCGAGTAGTTCTTATCGCGTTCCCCCTTTAGCAGACGATGCACGTAGGGGAAGAGCACCTCATCCTCGTATCCCATGTGCTTGTGTACCTCCTCGACATAAGCATCGTAGAAGCGATGTATCAAGGCAGCCACCTCTGGCGAACCATCCTCGACAGCGGTAAAAAGGTCGCCTCGCAGATCTGGGAGCTTATAGTCTAGGAAGTAGTGATGTGATCGCTGCAGATAAGCTATGAGCGACTCAGCCGAGATCTCTTGTAGTAGCTCCTCTGAAATCGTATCGGACTGCGTCGTCAGCATGTTGACGACAGCAAGGAGTGTATTCGTGTCGACACCATTAGCCCGACACACCTCATCGACACTCTTGTCGCCGAAGCCTAGAGGGATGCCAAAGCGGGTGATCACCATGAGCAGGTCATAGTGCGTCAAGATCAACTTGCTCAGAGAGGTCTGAGCGTCGAAGGGGTGGTTGAGGAGAGTAGGAGGATTCATAAACTAATTAGTTTTTGGTAGGTGTGTTACTGTAACTAGATACCACCAGCAAAGATACGAATGATCTGCCGATCACTCAATACCTATCAGTGGGTAGGGGTTAGAGATTAGAAGTTAGAAGCTAGAGGTTAGAAATTAGAAGCTAGAGGTTAGAAGTTAGATCTCTGATCATTCCGATAGCTCCGATGACTCCGATGGTTCCGATAGCTCTAGCTAACAGCTAATAGAAAACAGCCAACAAAGGCGCACCAAGCACGGATGCTCGATGCGCCTTTTGTGGTTGATTAGAGGCGAGTAGCCTTTTTAGTCTAGTATGGTGACCCAGCCGTGTGTATCAGGCTCGTCGCCGTACTGGATGCCACGTAGCTTGTTGTAGAGCTTCTCGCTGATAGGACCGGGCTTACCATCCTTAGAGATCTCGTAAGTCTTGTGCTCATCGAGGTCATCGATACGTAGTATCGGGCTGATGACAGCAGCCGTACCACAAGCACCAGCCTCCTCAAAGGTAGCCAGCTCCTCCTCAGGTACATGACGACGCTCAACCTTCAGACCGAGATCCTCAGCAAGCTGCATCAAGCTCTTGTTCGTGATAGAGGGCAGGATAGAGGTAGACTCAGGCGTGATGTAAGAGTTGTCTCTAATTCCGAAGAAGTTAGCTGGACCGCACTCATCGATATACTTCTTCTCCTTAGCATCGAGGAAGAGGCAAGCGCTGTAGCCCTTCTCGTGAGCCAAGACGGTAGGTACCATACCAGCAGCATAGTTACCACCCACCTTGATCGTACCAGTACCCAGAGGTGCCGCACGGTCGTAGCCACGCATGATAGCCATAGGCGTAGGCTTGAAGCCCTCCTTGAAGTAAGGACCTACGGGAGATACGAAGACGATAAAGAGATACTCAGGAGCCGGCTTGACACCTACCTGAGCGCCGAGACCGAGTAGGAGTGGACGGATGTAGAGTGAAGCACCGCTCTCGTAGGGAGGTACGTAGTCCTTGTTGAGCTCGACAGCCTTCTTGACAGCCTTGATAAAGAGCTCTTCGGGTACGGGAGCCATGACGACACCCTCAGCTGAGCGGATCATACGCTTAGCATTCTCCTCGACACGGAAGAGGCGGATCTTACCATCCTTACCACGATAAGCCTTGAGGCCCTCAAATGCCTCCTGACCGTAGTGCAGACAGGTTGCGCCCATGTGTAGCGTGATCGTCTCCTCTGAAGAGACCTCTAGCTCACCCCACTTGCCATCACGATAGTAACAGCGTACGTTGTAATCGGTCTTGAGGTAACCAAACCCCAATGATGACCAGTCCAAATTCTTCATACTATATATAGGTAATAAAGTTGTTAGTAAAGTCCGTAGTAACGATCGGTCTACAAAGATACCTATTTTATTTGGTATTAGACGACATAGTACCAGAGATCGCTAGCCGCACACTCCACCCACTCAATACTAGAATTAGCTGTTTTGGCAATCCGCTGTTTTTTTTCTGTAGTATTAGGTGGATTGCTTTACAAATAGCGTTATATTTGCCATTGAAAAAGGGAGGTTTGCGGCTGTTCTTGAGCTTTGATAACAAACCGACCATTTATCTTTTTGTCCTACAGACGTTATTTGCTATGATACAGCAGAAAAATGATCAATCCGTAAGAGGAAATACTAACCACAAAACGGATATAGAAACAATCAAGAAATACTATGCTGACCATGGCCATTTCCCGATGTTTAGACAAGTTCTGATAGAAACACGAACAGATTGCAATAGCCATTGTAAGTTCTGCCCTCACGCCTTCTGTCAGAAACCCTTAGGGCTTATGTCTTGGGAGTGTTATAAGCGTATCATAGATCAATTGTCTGCAATGAACTATAATGGTCGTATCGCATTGATGCTATCTAATGAGCCATTGCTAGAAAAACGATTGGAAGATATGATTCTTTATGCTCGAAAGAAATCTCCGCGTTTCTTTCTTGATATGACAACTAATGGCATTCTTCTAACGGTTGATAAGCTTGATCATTTTTTCGAACTAGGACTAGACAACATCAATATAAATGACTACAGGGGAGATCGCGATGTGTACCCGGATAAGTGGTCTTCTTTTGTTAAGCCCATTTACGAAGCTTATTACAACAATCCAAAAGTATCTTTCCAGAAAAGACGAACAGATGAGATCTTACCTAACTATGCAGGGAATATACCACAAGGCTTTATTGCTGAGGATTTTGGTTTTTGCAACTACCCCTTTCGTAAGATAACCATAGCATATACGGGTGACATTATATTGTGTTGCGATGACTTTTTGTACGATACTAGCTTTGGTAATGTCATGACAAACAATCTTCTAGAGTGCTGGAATAGCCCTGATATGGAGAGGATTAAGCTCTCTTTACTAGATGGCAAGAGAATCTCTATTTGTAGCCGATGCAATGACTTTCAGGATTACGACATATACTAATGTATAGCATCTAAAAGCACTTGCTTAGCTATGATATTGAACAAAGAGCAGTTTGACGCTTTCTCTATGGAGATTGCTACATTCGGGAATATTCCTATTAGTAGCCAATATTGTGGTATTGGTTGTGTTTTCTGTAAGGTTCACACAGATTCATACCTTGGTCATTATCCGAAGATTCCTCAGATAGATGAGGAAGATCTTCTAAAGGGTTTCGAATTTGTCAATCCTAAAGTTAACTATGTCCGTTTGGGTGCTGGAGTATTGGTTGCACCGCATACAGATCCATTCCTTCACCCTAAGATTTACCAGTTCATCAAGATGGCATCGGAATACTTTCCGACCAAAATGATTACAACAGTGACTACAGGTGCCTATATTGATGAGAATATGATAGACTACCTAAATAGCATACCCAACTATGGCATAGATCTCTCTCTAATCACTATGCAAGAGCAACGGGAGGCTATCATACCACGATCTGCACGTGAACGAACTATGTTTGTACTGAAAAATGGTCCCATCAATAAATGTACACTGATGTTTACGGGTAAGCTGGATGAGCTAAAGCGGGATTTGGAGCTACTATACAGCTTAGGAATTAACAAAGTAGCCAAGCAGATACTAGTGCGTCGCATTGAGCACACCGACACGTCTCAGCAACGCCTTAAAACTCTATCTCGAGCTAGTATAGATGGGTATGAGAGATGTATAGAGTGGCTATCAGCTAACTATCCCGATGTAGTCTTCACCGTGCCAGTACTTCGAGATAGCTATAGAGGTGGAAATAACGAATACTTTATTGAAGCAGAAGAGCACATAGATAGGCAAAAGAAGATCATCTCCGAACTATCTGAAGATACCTTTATCAATCTCATCTGTCCAATGTCTGGCTATGAATATTTCACCAAGGCATTCATAGACTACCCCAATGTTCAGACAAATCTTGTTGAAAATCACCTCTATGGGGGGTCTGTCACAGTTGCAGGTCTTTTGAATCATGCAGATATTCGAGAACAGTTTCATCCAGAGCGGAATGACGTTATGTTGCTCCCAGAAGAGATGTACAATTCTGAGAGGAGAGACCTTAAGGGGGAGCAACTTGAGCTACTAGAACAATACTATAATGCAAAGATTTTTTTGACATGAACAATACTATATACTGGGACAAATTAAGAGTGCTAGTTACCAACTATTGTAACTATAAATGTCCTTTCTGCCATAATGAAGGCCAATCCTTTGATCATACGTCTCAAACTATGGATTTGGAGCTATTCAAAATGCTTATAGACGCTTTACAAGACGAAGATGTATCGGAGATTACTTTCAGCGGAGGAGAACCATTTCTGAACGAACACCTCATCGAAATGATTCAGTACACATCTGAGAAAACCGATTGGGAAATGAGTTGTGCATCTAACCTATCATTGATAACAAAGGATCAGGTCTTAGAACTAGCACATATTCCATTGAAGTTTAATATTCAATTCCCATACATAGAGGCAGAAAAGTTTCACCATAGTACAGGAGGTGGCAGTCTAGATAAAGTAAAAGACAACATACAGATGCTTCGCGATGCTGGATTGAACATTGGATTAAACTGTGTTATACAGAGAGGCTCTGCAGAAGAGGTAAGGAGTATGATTGGGTATGCTCTGAAGGAAGAACTATCTGTGAAGTTATTACCGCAGATAGGGCTTTGGGGCAGTCAGGACTTCAAAACATTTGTTTTTCCTATTCTAGAGGAGTACGCCATTAGTCGCAAGGATAAAGGGACTGGAGCGATTAGGTGGGTACTAGAAAAAGATGGTCACCAAATATCAGTGCTTTATATAGACTCTCCGTGCTTTATCCGAGATATTGAAAGGTGTAAGCACTACTCTGAGATCAGAGTATTACCAGACATGAGGTTGCAAACGTGTATTCTTCATTCTGAAAACACTGTAACACTGGATCTAAAGATGGGGAAAGAAAGGGTAAAACAACAGTTCAGAGAAGCATGGAAGAACTTGAAGAGTTGCTGAAACAGTACAATCTGGAGCATTCTGAAGATTTAAGTCTATCCCCCTGGAGAAGTCAGTATTGTAGGGTTCCGTTTCCCAAATATTGGCAGAGAGTATATCAGATTATGAACGATATAGATCGGTCTAACAGAGTTATTGAGATTGGTTGTGGTCAGGGAGATGTAACAGCGATATTTTGTTATCTAGGATTTCAAGAAGTAGCTTCCTTTGAGAAGGAGCAAGCCCTAGTTACAAAGGCAAAACGCCGAATAAACGATCTATTTGATCGAAAGGACGTGATTGTTCAAGGCTTATTTCCAGAGAAAGATATCTTACGCTGTGATGTACTGGTACTCGTCAATTGTGCTTATCAAGATTTGGCTGGCAGCAGGGATGAGTACAAAAGACTCCTAATGAACTATTACGCTTCGGCAGGGTATCCTCAATACTTTATTATGGAAGTTATCGACTCCTCTTATACACAATATGATAAGGAGTTCCCAAACCATATACGGCTTTCTTATGAGGATGTCGAAGAGATGTTCCCGAACTTTAGGATTCAATCATGGGCAACATATATTTTCCCACAGAATAGGAAAAGCAAAACACTATATTTGATCGAGAAGAAATGAAGGTGCTCATTGTTACCACAGAGATAGGTGTCACGGAGGGAGGGCTGGCACTGGCGTGTCAGAGAGTTGTAGACTTACTAGCCAAGGAGTATGATATAGAGATTGCTTTATCTTCAGAGTATCCTATTTACACCGCAAAAGGAGGGATAAATCCAACTATCGGAGATAGTATTAGAAAAGAATACAAACTCAAATATGACTGTCAGGCCTATGCAAATGTAGATGTGATCATTGCCTTTGGAGGTCGGTTCAATGGATACTATTCTGCTCTACTTGCTTCTAAGATAGGTAAGCGATTTATCCTAGTTCTTCGAGGTAGTGATGTTAACATAGCAAAGTGGTCTGTTGAAGACACATTGTATCTCCGAGAGGCAGCCACAAAGGCAAGCGAAGTCATATGTCTTTCAGAAGAAATGATTCAAAATCTGCTGAGCATATGCCCTGAGGCTAAAGAAAAAGTGCAGATCATTCCAAATCAACAAGAGGGAATATGCTCGGGATTTACCTTTAATGATCTCTCTCGCAAGATTATTGTAGGGGTTGCAGCTTCCCACTTAAATGAGAAAAAAGGCATTGGAAACCTATTGGCAATGCTTGTCGAGTTTAAGAAAATATCAAGTAAAGATATTCGTTTGGAGCTTGTCGGAGATGTCGATATCGACCTGCTCGAAAACTATAAAAGAGAGATTGCCATGTATGGCTTAGAAAATTGTATTGTATTTGTGGGTTATCAGACCCGCGATGCGCTCAGAGCTACTATGAGAAAGTGGGACTTTTACATACAAGCCTCTGTTTGCGAGGGACACCCAAACTCCATCTTCGAATGCTTATGCAGTGGTACAGGGTTCATCAGTAGTAAGACTGGGTATATTGCAGAGAGACTCCAGAACTTATTTCCAGAGTTTTTCTTTGATAGCTTCTCTCCGAAGATCATAGCAAAGAAGCTTAAGGATCTTGCAGAAACTTCGAATCTTGCTAGTCGCTACCTAGCAGCATTTTATGAGCTAAAAAAAGGGTGTACAAAAGAGGAAGTGGATAGGAAGTGGATAGATCTACTAGCCTGTAATAAAACAAAAAGGAAGAATCTCGATGTTGAAAACATTGTATGTGTGGGGCTACATGATGTAAAGGGCGATGTGCATGATAGCATTACAACGCCGACTAGAGTTTTCCGTATTTTCGTTGAATATGTGGTAGACCAAGGATATGGTATATGCTCCATGACCGATTATCTTCATAAATCTAGAGAGGAAAGGAAACAATGGATTGTATGCACTTTTGATGACGGCTACAAGAGCCTGATCCATGATGCATTACAAATACTAAAGAAGCACAGCTTCACAGCTACTGTCTTTGTCTGCACAGGCCTTATAGGAAAAGATAACTCATGGAATAATAAGGATGCAGACTTGAGAGAGCATCTCAATAAGGACGAACTCAAACTTCTCAAGAGAGAGGGGTGGGAGATAGCCTCACATGGTGTGTTTCATAAGAATATGCTCAAACTTAGTGATACTGAGGTTGAATACGAGCTATCAGAGTCGAAGAAGATGCTTGAGCAATTAATAGGGTCCTGTGAGACTTTTGCTTATCCTTATGGAGCATACAATAAATTCATTTCTCAATGTGTCGCAAAGTACTATTCGTATGCATTCTCTGTAGATCAGGGAGGTACCTCAATGTCTGTTGATAGATATCAACTGAAAAGATACTCTATCACTGAAATTTATGAAATGCTGAAATAGGAATGAGGAGGATACTAGGAATATTTCGAGGATTTCCCGGACTAGGTCGTGTTGTATCGGGACTTTCCCTTTTGGAAACGATGAGGGATAAATATGGTTGTAAAGTAGAGGCCATATCATACCTGCAAGGTAACCGCTATTTAGAACTTAAGGGATATGAAATCTCTCAAGAGGTTAGTCCTATGGACTTTTGCTCCATAGGGTTGCTTCCGACAAATACTATGGGGGCTTATATTCATAAGAAAGTTCGTAACCTGCGACCAGATCTTGTGATTATAGATGGAGAGCCATTGATTATCCAGTCATTGAAGATTTCACACCCACTGCTCAAAGTTGTAGCATTAGTTAATCCTTCAGACATTGAAAACAGGGAGAATGATCAAGATGCGATGAGCTACTTTAATGCTATGTATTCTCTAGCAGATTTAACCATAGTTCATGGATTACGGAGTGTCCTAAATACTGGAGTATACAAGAGGTTGTTATCTCTAAACACTATCCTTAGATGGGAGATTTTGGATGTTTGCAATTGCAGGACCAAAGAGATATATTGTCTATTGGGTGGAGGGACGGTGAATGTGGGTGATTTATTTGCGCAATCAACAGCGCAAATAGCCAAGCTCTGTATGGATGCCTCCGCCTACCTAAGCGAATATAAAATGCATATTATCTGCTCATCTCAGAATATCTATCTCGAGCTTAACAAGTATGAGCATGGAGAGAACGTAATACTTCATGATGGGATTCTCGATATGCGACAATGCTATTCAAAAGCTGGTCTTGTTATTACGAGGTCTGGTAGAAATACTTTGAGCGAATTGGCATATCTAGGGATTCCCGCACTCTCCTTCCTTTCAGGCTGTCAATACAGGCAAGCAGAGCAAAGACAGAACTTAGAAGCTTTAGGAGCTCCAAATGTCAAACCTGTCGATATTAGTATACAACCTCAGAAGTTTGCGGATCAAATCAAAGATATGATTGCGAAGCCATATCAAAGAAAAAGGTTCACCCCCGGGAATGAACAAGCTATACAAGAGATCTTAAAGCTATAGTCGAGTTTATGGAGTGGCTAGTTTTTTAAGGCATAGGACTAGAGGACCATACGTAGATAGTATAGGATAAGTAAAAATGAAGCTGTGGCTTATCGCCTAGAGCATTGGATCGCTATGCGAAGAGACGTAGTTTCACTTTTTCTGAGAGCGGATAGCCTCACCACGCAGATGGGGTGAGGCTATCCTATTAGAGTACGAGTTAGAGTACGAGTAGGGGAGCCGTAGCACAGCTTCCGTCCGCTCTATTGAGCAGTGCGACATACTTGCCGGTCGCTAGAGGCAGTGCCAGCGTGGTGGCTCCAGAGAGCTCGAGACGTGCTACGACAGCGCCCGAGAGGTCGACGATCATCAGCGACGTGACAGAGACGGCACTCTCTAGGTGGAGCTGCTGCGCCTCGCTGTCGTAGTAGACACGCAGGTCGTCTACTACCGGAGCAGGCGTGTCAGTGCCGTTGAAGTAACCGTCCACTGTTAGATCCCAAAAGCCTGATCGCAGTGTCGGCTGCAGGTCGTCAGGCTCCACCTCTTCGTTATCGTCGGCTCGTAGTGCCGAACGTGGTTGCGTGCTTCCCATCTTGACACTCGTGATAAGGCATACGTAGCGACAAGCGTCCTCTTTGGAGACTCCTCGGAGCGTTAGCTTAGCCTCATTAGCGTTAGGGACAGGCTGTAGCGTGGTCAGATTGTACCACCGATAGTGCTCGTCATCGATGAGCGTGCCTGGATAGGTCGCGTCAAAGGTGACGTCACTGCCTGACTTGACGCTCTCCTTGTGAGGCTCACTGTAAGCTTGTTGCATACCAAAGCGGAAGATGCAGTCTTTGTTCTTGATGAATCCGCCCCACGCCTTAAAGTCCGCAAAAGAGAAGCGACAGTTGCGCACATCGATCATATCTAAGTTTGCGAGCTTCTTGTAGATCGCTGGCACCGTGCCTGAGAGGTTGTTGTTTCTGAGGGAGCCCTTTCCCAGCTCAGTCGCATCCTGCCATGTAGCGGGGATGGAGCCAGTGAACTGGTTATACCCTAGATCCAAGTACCAGAGCTTCTTCGGCAATTTCTGTGGCAATGAGCCAGTGAACTGGTTGTGATCGGCGAAGAACGCTTCGCAGTCCTCCATCATGCTTAAGTCTTGAGGCAGGGCACCTGTAAGCTTATTGTTAGCGCAGGAGAAGCGCTGTAAGCGAGGCAACATAGCGACGCTCTCGGGGAAGGGACCAGTGAACTGGTTGCCGTTGAGGTAGAGTCGTCCCGTCTCCGTAACGCCTAGCCCCAGATCTAGGGGCTTACCTAGGTTAACAAGGTCACCTAGGTCTGGTATCTCGCCGCTCATCTTATTGTCTTGGACTGAGAAGATCTGCAGCTCGGTACACTCACTGATAGAGGCAGGTATAGAGCCTGTCAGCTGATTAGCGGAAAGCTCTAGAACCTGCAGATTGCGACAGAGACCGATCTGCTCGGGCAGCTGTCCAGAGAGTTTGGAGTAGGAAGCGTCGATATACTCTAGCTGAGGCATCTTAGAGATGTCAGGTAGCGTACCGGTCACCTCTGAGATCACATTCCCCTTGGCATCTGTATTATAGAAGTTTGCCAAGTCTAGGATCTTCATGTTGACCAGCTTGTCTAGGTTAGGCAGCTGTCCCGTCCATAGATTGCTACTGAGCGTGAGTGCTTGTAGCTTAGTCATTTCACCAAACGCCTCGGGGATAGGGCCCGAGAGCCGATTGTTGGAGAGACCCACAAGACGTAGCTCCGGGAAGGCGGTAAAAAAGCTCTTCGGCAGTTGCCCCGTCAGTCCTACCCCATCAAGCGCAATGCCCTGCACGTGTCCGCTTTCGATGATTACGCCAGCGTACTTGTCTGGTCCTGAAGCAGCACGCCAATTGTACCCCTCCGCCCAACCAGTGCCACCGCACTGGTCATAGAGTTCGAGGAGAGCCTCTTGCTCCGATGCGGGGATAGTGTTCTGAGCTTGTAGCGAGGAGCTAGTGCTCCCCCAGCCGAAAAGGAGGAGGAGACTAGCTAGGATGATCGTATAGAGTCGTGATTGCTTAGCGTACATATACCTTGTAGCTTGATTGATTGACCATAACGATGTAGAGACCCTCTGCGAGTGGCAACTCATAAGTACCAGCGGGCAGATAGTGGGAGGCGAGTTGCAGACCGCTAGGCGTGTAGATAGAGACGAGACTCTCAGCATCAGCCAGCTCTAGGTGTAGTGCACCTACCACACCATAGGCGACAGCTGCGTGAGCCTCGTCAGTGACTTGTGCGATAGGAGTATCCGCTGTGGCGACCTTGTAGTGCTTGAAGTTTTGCCACGTATCGGCCGTCTGGTAAGCCTCTTTGACCTCCTCCGAGGCGACAACGACCGTCACCATCTCGTAGTGCTCCTCAGTGAAAGCGTCCTCTGACGTGACAGGAGGCTCTTGGCTTAGCGTCGTGATCGTATCTAGGGCATCACAAGCGAAGAAAGCCAGACTCTTGATCTCGTTGACGCTCTCACCCAGCCAAACCTGCTTGATGTGTGAGCAATTGGCAAAAGCTTCCTCACCTATGTCGGCAACCTTCTTAGGAAAGCGAACCTCCTGCAGCGAGACACAGTCGAAGAAGCCGTAGTCTGGTATCAGCTCTATGCTATCGGGGAGGGTGATCGACTCTAGCGAAGCGCAGCCATGGAAGACACTCTCGCCAAGGTTTAGAGCCGTCTGGGGTAGCGCAATGCTACGCAACGCAGTGCAGTAGCTAAAAGCCTCCTCCTCGATGTCGGTCACACCCTTAGGGAGTACCACCTCCTCGAGAAGCATCGCTTGACTACAGCTAGAGGCAGGGATCGTCGTGAGCTGCTTGGGATAGGTTAGCTTGCGCAGCTGTGCGTACTCTCTGAAGTTGAAGCCCTCTAGCGGATTCTCCTCAGCATCGTAAGTAACCTCACCGAGGTCTAGCTCCTGCATGCGAGGCAGCTCTGCAAGTGCCTCCAGGTCGGCACTCGTTATCGTACCCGTGAGCTTGACCATGCGGTATAGCTCGGGAGTCGTCAGGTCGGTGATGGTGCCCTCTAGCGGCTTCTCGGCAGAGACCTCAGCCGTGAGCGTCAGCATCTCCGATACATTGGCAAAGGCCTTCCACCCATCAGCAGCTGCATAAGCAGCCTTGGTACCCTCAGGTACGATGAGCGTCAGCTCGCTCATAGCGGAGAGGTCGGCTAGACCAGCTAGATCCTCCGCCTTGTTAGATACAACGGGTGTCGGGTTGGTCACGATCACAGTCTTGAGCGCTTTGCAATCACCGAAAGCCTTGTCGCTCATCTTCTGCATCGAGCGAGGTAGCGTCACCGTCTCGAGGCTCTTACAATTGGCGAAAGCACCATAGAGTATCTCCTCACACGCATCAGGTATCGTCACCTCAGTGATCGCTGTGCGAGCGAAGGCCTCGCCCATAAGTGTCTTGAGCTTGGAGGGCAAGATAACATTAGCTAGTGCCTCGCAACCGCTGAAGGCGTTGCCTCCGATCTTTGTCACACCAGCGGGAATCATGATTTCCTTCAGTGCCTTGCAGTTCATAAATGCTTGGTCACCGATGGTCTCCATAGCTATACTCTGTATGCTGACACTCGTCAGCTCCTCGCAACCATTGAATGCGTCATGCTCTATGGTGCGCATCAGTGGCGGTAGCTGTATCTCGGAGAGACTCGTGCAGCCCTCGAAGGCTGAGACCCCGATCTTCTTAAGATACTTCGGCATATCTAGCTCCTCTAGTGAGGTGCATCCCTTGAACGTAGCAAAAGGAATCTCCCGAAGCGTCTGAGGCAGTGTCACCTCGGAGAGTGCCTCGCAACCAGAGAAGACGGAGCCTCCCATTGAGACAACGCTCTCGGGTAGCTCCACAGACTCCAGTGCCTTACACCCTTCGAATGTTGCTCCGGCTAGCGTATCGATGCTCTCGGGTAGCTCTATAGCCGTTAGGCTCTCACAGCAACCAAAAGCCATCTCGCCTAGATAGGTAAGTTCGCTAGGGAGGTTGATCTCGGTCAACTTGCCACCATTTTGCAGACAGCGAGTACCTAGTCGAGTCACACTGTTGGGTAACGTGATCGTGGTCAGGCTCTCTGCCAGTTTGCCAGCAAAGAGGAAGTAACCCGGCATAGTGCCAGGTACTGTCTCGACAGTCTCCGACATATCGGGGTTGCCCACGTAGCTACCGCCAGCGACGATCTCCACGTCAGAGAGATCGAGTGTCGTGATGCCAGCTGTGCTTCTTAGGGCACCGAAGTCATCCGCATTGAGTGATCCCGTGATTACGAGATTGGATAGCTCGGTTGTTTCGCTCAACTTCGCCTGAAGCGTGCCTGGCTCTGTGACATCGATCGTGGTCTGAGCCGATAGTGACGCTACGCTCCACCATAAGAGCAGGGAGAGCGCACAGGTCAATAAAGAGTAGTAATGCTTCATATACTATGTGATTTGATTAGTGTCATCGGAAGGCTAGAGTAAGTTGTCGCTCTGATATTTGAGTCTCGTTGCATGCTAGCACCACAAATGTACCCATTCTCAACGAAAAGCGCAAGGAGGTCGAGCAAACCTCAACTTTGCAAATCTTACGAATACTCCTGCTTGTCAGATAAAAAATCGATATCGGAGATCGCATTAGAGGTGAGAAGTTAGAGAGTAGAGGTTAGATCGTTCAGATGGCTCTGATTCACTCTGATAGTTCTAGCCAACGGCCAACAGCTAACAGCAACACAAGGCGGACTAGACACGTGGTCTAGCCCGCCTTGTGCGTTATTGCTATTTAGTGACTAGCAGATCATCTGTGATAGACGCGTACCTCGGTGATCACCCCCTCAGGCGTGATGTAGACATACTCGTCATGGTCACCTCTCAGCTCTATCTCAAAGCGATAGTAAGAGCCCTGAGGCATCTCGATGAAGTCGATATCGTCAATGCGTGCATTGGGGTACTTCTGCTGGAGTGCCTGCATGACGACGTCGGGGACGTTTCTCCGAGCGACATCCCAGCTCGTGGAGATCCACTCACAGGTTCTTGTGAAGAGTACCTCCTTATCTTTCTTGTCGTGCTGTATCTCCACCTCGACCATGCCGTCATCGTAGTCCACATCTAGGATGCGGGCGTTGGCATAGCGATCATTCAGGGTCTTCATACATTGCTCACTGAGGTGCCAGTCCTTCGTTTGGCCACAAGAGGCAAAAAGTGCTACACTGCAAGTCATCAGGAGCGCTACAAATAGAATTTTTTTCATAGGTTCGTTATAGGGTTATTAGATTAGTAGTACTGAAGGGGGGACGAAAGATCTTCTCCCTCTCTCAACCACAAAGGTAAGGCTAATTTCTCAATCACCTCTGGCAGAGCATGCTCTTTCCCAGGGCTGACGCGTTATAATCGCTCTGTCAGGAGCTACACATGAGCGACAAGCG
>ENA-OOZG01000863-OOZG01000863.1-human-gut-metagenome-genome-assembly--contig:-NODE-863-length-23525-cov-5.744823_pt1 | contig 23525 bp, 20 predicted proteins | sample MGYA00241706_ERZ501384 | MGnify/ENA primary metagenome ERZ501384 (study PRJEB25962, sample SAMEA2042742) | human gut metagenome | biome: human gut; feature: human-associated habitat; material: faeces...
GTGAATATACTAAGAAATAAGCATCCACACTTTAGGCGGTAGGGGATGCTTATTTCTTTTTGTTATTATGATTGTCTATGTATGACAGAGCCGCAAATACTACTAGCAACAAAGTTAAAACTTCCATTGTGTTCATAGGGCATCACCCTCTCTTTCGTAAAACTAGAGGGCATCTAATAATCGGAAAATCACATCCTGCTTTCCTTTCAATTACACAATAACAGTATAACATAGAGAGAACATATGTTTAACAAACAAAACAATAAGATTATTTAAAACAGGGGCTATATGTTAGGAAAAAACAAAGGAAAGATATTAACGAAATACGTACCGGATTATGTCGTTTTTGATCTGGAAACGACAGGTATATTTACTTCGAAAGATGAGATCATTGAAATCTCGGCGGTAAAAGTACGTAATGGGAAAGTAGTAGAGGAATTCAGTGAACTGGTAAATCCGGGCAGACCAATTCCGTATGATGCAATACGGGTAAACAACATAACAGATGAGATGGTTCGTCATGCACCATGCTGCAAAGAAGTTTTGGAACGCTTTTTAGAATTTGTGGGGGAAGACATTTTAGTAGGGCATAATATCCATACATTTGATATTCCATTTATTTGCAAAGATTCCGAAAAGTATTTTGGAAAAACGATAGCAAATGATTACATAGATACTTTGCGTGTCGCAAAAGTCTGTTTCCCGGAATGGAAACATCGAAAATTATCTGATCTGGCAGATTACTATGGTATTTCTACAGATGGTGCGCATCGTGCACTGGCAGACTGCAGAATGAATCAGAAAGTATTTGAACGGATGGGAGAGGAAATGAATGGACATAAAAATGTAACTGTAAAATCGGAAACAGCCAAAGGACTTGAAATGAGTCTGTTGGAACATACATTTGGTAAAAAAGGTCTGTTGGAAGGAATTCTGACAGAGAATACGCCGAATCCACTGGAGGATATCGATCTGGAAGAACTGGAAGAACAGCTTCCGGAGATCGAAGATCTCATCGATGACCTCCCGGATGCTGACGATATGTATGCAAAATTGCATGATGCAGGCTGCGTACATGAGATATCTAACCTTGGAATCGACAAAGAAAAAGTAGAACTGACGCTGCAGAGCAGCCCATACGTCAGAAACCGTCTGACGTTACTGCGGCTTTCCAAACTGCTGGAGTGGTAACACCCGTCAGCGGCACAAATAATCCCAGATTTTGAAGGATAATTCATACAGAAATAGAAGATGACTGTCAGAAATGGAAATTTCCAGCAGCTCTTCTATTTTTTTTACCCGATAGAAGAAAGTGCTCCGGTGAATATGCAGATATTCTGCCGTTTTTGCAGCATTCCGGTCATGATCCAGATAGGCCCGCAGCGTTTCTACAAAATCCGTATGGTATGTTTTATCATAATCCTGCAGCTGGAAAATATGATAATGGATCCCAACTTCCAGCTCCTGGTAATTACATTTGGAAAACAGATATTCCGGCAGGGCATCGGTGCTGTAAAACAGTGTCTGATCCGGTGCCTGCAGGTCCGACAGCTCCAGGGTGTGGAGTGCCTGATGGTAGAAAATCCGGATTTTCAGGATATCTGCAAAGGGTTGACTTAAGCTGACTTTCAGGTGATTGCGCTCCGCAAACTGCTCCAGTGGATCTGTCAGTTCAGGACTCAGCTGTACCGGCGTATCCTGATTGATCAGCAGGATGATGTTATTTTTGTATACCACGGACATGGCATTCGGATAAACCTGCCGCAGTGACGCCATCTGACGTTTGTTGAACAGGTCGCTGTTGTGCGGTTCCGGACAGTAGAGGATCGCCAGACAGAAGAATTTTCCGAAACGGCGATTCAGCAGTTTCAGCCGGGTTTCTATGATGTTTACATCGTTGAACCGTCCTTCCAGTAGTTCCGTGAGAAACGTTTCATACTGTAAGCCTGTTTTCTGCACGAAGAATTCATGCTTCTGCATTTCAATCGCACAGATATCGGAAAAAGCGGTGATCAGTCGCAGCTCATGTTCACTGGCCTCCGCTTTATCCGGCAGACAGAGTGCTACATAGCCGGTCATGACATGCTGGATGCGGATGCCACAGAAAATCCAGTTCGTATCCGGGTGGTCTTCCGTCTGGATAAAAAATGCCTGATTATTTTTGTAAATCTGATGTTCAATCTGCAGGCGGCGCAGACTTTCCACTTCCTGGGAACTTAAAAATATGCTTCCTTCCTCACTTTTTTCCATACCAAACGGAAGCTGGTGCATCAGCGGGGAGACCGCGATCATGCTGTAACTGGCGTCCAGCACAGACATGGGACGGTGGAGAAAAGATTCTGCCCGGAGGATCAGATTGTCCAGACCATGACCGCTGTAAAGCAGATGATACAGATCATTGATTTCCTGCTGCAACCGCAGTTCAAAGGTCAGCCGCTGGTTCAACAACAGAAAAGTATCTTCCGGTGCAGGCATGTTTTCTACCGGGATGACAGAAAATCTGTCCTGCAAAGCGGTGGCTTCATTCGCTGTATGCAAAAAATCTCCGGTTGTCGGTAAATACTCTGCAGCAGATGTCTTTGCGTAGGTCTCCCAGAGGACAGCGTCTATCAGAAGTACCGGTGACTGCTCTGGAGCCGGTGCCGAAAAAGCATCTGGTTTTAGCAGATTTTCCGGAATGTCATCCGGGCACAGATACAGAGTGTCCGGACACAGAACCGTATCCTGCCGAAGGATATCGATGCGGCTGATAAAACGTGTTGTATCATAGTCATTTCTAACCATACAGCGACAAATATCCTGCAGCTGGTCAAGCAGTGTTTTTAATGTGATCATAAGAATCTCCCTAAAAAGAAAGGGCAGTCTGCCCATTCGACATTTGTTGAAAATAAATCAAAAAGGTGTGAGGATTTTCAACAGCTGTTTGAAGCTTTTTTGAAATCCTCATGTTATAATTTTATCAGTGATTATAGTGACAGTGTACCATAACAGTACCGTGCACGTCAAAAACATATCAGATGTGAGATGAACATCAAAGCGACAAAGGTTGAATGAAGAACAGAAGGGAGAAAAAACATGGCAGTCATTACGATTGACGGCACCCGCCTGGAAGTGCCGGAGAATAAAAATGTATTGGAATGTGCGCTGGAAGCCGGAATTTATATTCCGCACCTCTGCCATCATCCGGATCTGCCGGAGAATGGTTCCTGCCGCATGTGTATTGTAGAAGTCGAAGGTCAGGAAGGCGTGACCACATCCTGTACCCTGCGTGCACAGGACGGAATGGTAGTACATACCACAAGTGAGCGGATCAACAAACTGCGTACCCTGGCTCTGGAATTACTGCTTGCCGGACATCCGGAAGATTGTTCCACGTGTCCGAAATACGGTAACTGCGAGCTTCAGACACTGATCCAGTATATCGGTGCAAACAACGCACGTATGCGTACCCGTATCAAAGGTATCAAGATGGAAGAGGGCAATCCGCTGCTCATTCATGACATGAACCGCTGCGTACTGTGCGGACGCTGTGTACGTGCCTGCAACAAACTGAGAGGCGTAGGCGTATTGCAGTACAACAAAAAAGATCTTGAGACATATGTAGGAACCTTACATGGCAAATTGCTGAAAGATGAAGACTGTCGTTTCTGTACGGCCTGTGCAGAAGTCTGTCCGACCGGTTCCATCCGTGATAAATTACAGCTTCTGACAACGAACCTGAAAAAAGAAGAGGCATTGGTGCCGTGTCGTACCGCCTGTCCGGCTCATACGGATATCCCACGTTACATCCGTTTTGTAAAAGAAGGCGATTATGATGCAGCCGTAGCGGTCATCCGTGAGAAAGTACCGTTCCCGAACGCACTGGGACATGTCTGCAGTCATGTATGTGAGTTGGAGTGCAAACGAAAAGAAGTCAGTGAGGCAATGTCCATCCGTGACATCAAACGTTATGCCGCAGAGCATGACACCGGCCGTTACTGGAAGGGAAAAGGAAAACAGCTTCCCGATACCGGCAAGAAAGTATGCGTCGTAGGTGGAGGACCGGCAGGTCTGACCGCAGCATATTATCTGAGAAAACAGGGACACGCCGTTACCGTAAAAGAAGCACTTCCGACCGTTGGCGGTATGATGTCTTACGGAATCCCGTCCTACCGGCTTCCGCGTGAGATCGTTGCACAGGAAGCAAACGTGATCGAGGAGCAGGGCGTAGTCATCGAGACAAATACAAAAGTAGAGAAACCGGTTGAATTACTGAGTGAGTACGATGCGGTCTTAATGACTATCGGTGCACACAAAGGTGTCCGTCTTCCGATGGAAGGCAGCGAGCTTCCGGGTGTTCTGTTAAATATTGATTTCCTGCGTAATGCAAGTCTTGGTCAGGAGACCGGAATGGGCAAGCGTATCATTGTTCTCGGAGGTGGAAACGTAGCTTTCGACTGTGCGAGAACCGCAAAACGTCTGGGCGCAGAGGAAATCCATCTGGCTTGTCTGGAGGCAAGAGAAGCCATGACTGCTGATGATGAAGAAATTGAGCAGGCAAAAGAAGAAGGCATATTCGTGCATCCGGCGCAGACTTTTGAGCGTATCACAGGAACCGATGCTGTTACCGGCGTAGACTTTATGAATGTAAAATCGTTTACCTTCGATGAGAACCGCAGAGCCATCATCGAAAAAGAGGAAGGCAGCGAGCATCACATTGATGCAGACACGGTTATTTTTGCAACCGGTCAGCGCCCGGATCTGACAGAAGAAGCAGGTCTGGCCCTGGGCAGAGCAAATAGCATTGTTGTAAAAGAAAACTCCCTTGCAACTGAGACCGAAGGTGTATTTGCAGCCGGCGACGTTGTATATGGAACAAAATCCGTAATCCTTGCCATTGCATCCGGCCGGGATGCGGCGGTTGAAATTGATAAATATCTTGGTGGCGACGGAGACATCAGCGAGACACTTGCTCCGGAGCAGCATGCAGATCCGAAGATTGGCAAAATAGAAGGTTTTGGTTACCTTGGACGTACCAAGACGCAAGTAACACCGGCAGCAGAGAGACAGGACAACTTCAGCGAGGTAGACCATGGTATCTGTGATGCGGATATCTGCGGCGAGGCAAGCCGCTGTCTGCAGTGTGACTTAAGACTTCAGATCCATCCGTCCAGACTGTGGACCGAATATTCGAATCAGAAGGAGGCGTAAGACAGATGAGTGCTTTAGAAAATGCAAAAAACATGAGTGTTGAAGATATTCTGGCAAAAACTGCGGCTTCCGGATTACTGGAATTCGGTGTAGAGCGCGGTGTTGTGACAGAAAAATGGAATCAGGTAAATGCAGAACGAGAATTTCAGACGAATCCGATCCGTGTGGTTGCAGGTTTAAATAATGCGGATATCGCAGGGGTTCAGCTGGAAGTATTGAAAGCTGATCCGAAAAAAGTAATGGAAGGTATGGCAATCGCAGCGCTGGCAGTAAATGCAGAAGAAATGTATCTGTACCTTCCGGAGAAAGAAACTGAGTATGCAAAAGAACTGGAAATGCTGGCTGCTGAGTACGGTATCCAGATCCAGACAGGGCTCATCAATCGCAGAGCAAGCCGCGGCGGTGCATTCCACCATATTTTGACCATGGCTGCGTTGGCAGATATTTTCGCAGACAGCTATGAGCCGTGTACTTATATGGCAGTGTGCAAAGACGGCAAAATGGGTGAACTTCAGAAAGTATCCTTTGGTACAAAAGTGGCTGAACTGGTAGGAGATGCAGATGTGAAAGCCATCGCCATCGGTACAAAACTGTACGACGCATCCGCTATGGATCTGGTGATTGAAGCAGATACCCAGATCGGAAACGGTGTGATCACGGTTTACAGTTCCAAATGCTGTATGATCCATGAAACTGAAGAGGTGCTTTTGGCAGAGCGCAAACAGAGCTGTGGAAAATGTACGTTTTGCCGTGAGGGTCTGATCCAGCTTCATACTATGGTAAAAGAAATTACAGAAGGACAGGGAAAAAAAGAATTTACAGATATGATGGAAGAAATCGGAGAAGCCATGACATTCTCTACTCCGTGTACCATGGGACAGACTGCATCTGATTTTGCAATGGGTTCCCTGAAATATTTTGCAGGTGAGTATGAAGATCATATCAAGAAGAAAAAATGTGCAAACAATGTATGTTCCGCATTTATGAGCATTTACATTGATCCGGATCTTTGTGAAGGATGTGAGGAATGTGCGGATGTCTGTCCGGCTGATGCCATTGAGGGCAAGAGCGGCTATATCCACATGATCGATGAATTTGAATGTACCAAGTGCGGAAAATGTATTTCCGCATGTGAGAATGATGCAATTATCCAGACAAATGGCCGTCTGCCGAAGCTGCCGACCCGTCTGACAAAATGCGGTAAATTTAAAAAACGTCACTAAGCACAGAGAGAAACTTTTCCTTTTAAGGAATTCACAATAACACAATTTTATGGAGGTATTTCATTATGAAAACAATGGAAGCAGATGTAATTGTAGTAGCAGCCGGCCCTGCAGGCCTTGCGGCAGCAATCACAGCAGGCGAGAACGATCTGAAAGCAATCGTATTTGAAAAATCCAACACAACCGGTGGAGCAGCAAACATGGGTATGGGACCGCTGGGTATCGGTACAAAATACCAGAAAAAAGCATTCTGCGATATCACAGTAGACGAAGCGCTGAACAAACATATGGAGTATACACATTACCGTGTAGACAGCGATCTGGTTCAGACATACTTCAATAAATCCGCAGACACCATCGAGTGGCTGGAGGATATGGGTGTTGAGTTCGCAGGCGCATTCCGTTACTTCAGAGAGTCTGAGGCAACATGGCATATTGTAAAACCGGAGAATGGTGTGATCGGACCTCGTGCAGCAGGACCGATGGTTCGTGCAATGACAGAGAAAGCAAAAGAACTTGGTGCTGAAATCTACCTTGAGACACCGGCAACCGGCCTGATCATGGAAGACGGCAAATGCGTTGGTGTAAAAGCAGTTGATAAAAACGGTGAAGAGATTGAAGCTCGCGGTAAAGCAGTCGTTGTTGCAACCGGTGGATTTGGTACAAACAAAGAGATGATCAAAGAAAACTTTGGCTATGACCTCTGGGAGAACTACTTCCCGTTCAATGTTCCGGGTACAACCGGTGACGGTCTGAACATGATGTGGGATGCCGGTGCACAGAAATTTGGTGCAAATATCGAGATGATCTATCAGTTAAAAGACAATATGAACTGGTTCCTGTTAGACGCAGTTCTTCGTCAGCCAAACCTTCTGATCAACCAGAACGGTGACCGTTTCATGAACGAGGGCATGATGGGTAACACAACTTACACAGGTAATGCGCTGGCACTTCAGCCTGGAAATTACGGATACTGCATCATGGATGCTAAAATCCTGAAAAACTACAAGAAAAATGGCCCGGATATCTTTGATATCGTTCATCCGGAAGATGCATTCCTGGCAGTTGATGCTGAGTTTGACCGTGCAGAGGAAGAAGGATATGACGGATTCATCCGCGCAGATTCCATCGAAGAGCTGGCTGAGAAACTTGGTATTGACGCTGACAAACTGGAGGAGACTCTGGACGATTACAACGATATGTGTGATGAGGGATACGATGCTCAGTTCCACAAAAAACATGAGTATCTGCATCCGATCACAGGTAAGGGCGGCTACCTGGTAGGTAAATATTACATTGCTGCTTATGGAACAGTAGGCGGTGTCAGAATCAACAAATACGGCGAAGTAATGGATGCAAATCTGAAACCGATTCCGGGACTTTACAGTGCAGGATCTGATGCAAATACCATCTATGGTGATAGTTATAACTTTACACTGTGCGGAAACACCATGGGATTTGCTATTAACTCCGGACGTATGGCTGGTGAGGCAATCGCAGACTACATCGACGAGAATTTTTAGGACGACTTTGAAGCATTGATAAAAAAATAACAAGAAAAACCAGAAGGTAAACTGGTAGAACCACAATAGGGATAGGAAAATATAGGAAATTCAGCCTGAATTTACTTTTTTAAGTAGATTCGGGCTGTTTTTTTCTTGAAACAAAAGCTGATAGTGATAAAAAATTAACAAAAAGGTGTTGTGTTCTGCATACAATTCTGCTATTCTACTGCCGTGGAATTGATTAATAGTTACTAACCAGAAAGTGAGGACGATCATGAAGGAATTTGAACAGTGGAATGGTTTTGAAGGACGTTTGTGGAAAGAAGAAGTAAATGTCCGCGACTTTATCCAGAACAACTACACACAGTATGATGGAGATGAGGAGTTTCTGGCTGAACCGACAGATGCAACAAACCGTCTGTGGGGCAAACTGCAGGAGTTGCAGAAAGCAGAGCGTGCAAAAAACGGCGTTCTGGACATGGAGACAGAAATTGTTACTTCCCTGACAGCTTATGGTCCGGGATACATTGATGAAGAATTAAAAGATCTGGAGCAGGTTGTTGGTCTGCAGACAGATAAACCGCTGAAACGTGCATTCATGCCGTACGGTGGAATTAAGATGGCTGAAGAATCCTGCAGAATGTACGGATATGAGCCAAGTGAAAAAATTCATGAGATTTTTACAAAATACCACAAAACTCACAATCAGGCAGTATTTGATATTTATACACCGGAGATGAAAGTTGCAAGACACAACAAAATTTTAACAGGTCTTCCGGATACTTATGGACGTGGACGTATCGTAGGTGACTACAGAAGAGTTGCTCTTTACGGTATCGATCAGCTGATCGCTTGGAAAGAGGAAGACAAGGCAAACTGTGGCGATGGTAATATGTTTGATGATGTTATCCGTCAGAGAGAAGAGCTTGCAGAGCAGATCAGACGTCTGCAGGAGATGAAGGTTATGGCTCAGTCATATGGTTATGATATTTCTAAGCCTGCTTCAAACGCTAAGGAAGCTGTTCAGTGGTTATACTTCGGATACCTTTCAGCTATCAAGACTCAGAATGGTGCTGCTATGTCAGTAGGACGTGTATCAACATTCCTTGATATTTATATTGAGAGAGATATTAAGGCCGGAAAGCTTACAGAGGCTGAGGCTCAGGAGCTTATCGATCATTTCACAATGAAACTTCGTATGGTTAAGTTCGCAAGAATTAAGTCATACAACGAACTGTTCTCAGGTGACCCTGTATGGGCTACACTTGAAGTTGGTGGTATCGGTGTTGACGGACGTTCAATGGTTACAAAGAACGACTACAGATTCCTTCATACTCTTGAGAACATGGGACCGGCTCCAGAACCAAACCTTACAGTTCTTTATTCTTCAGCTCTTCAGGATACATTCAAGAAGTATGCTGCTAAGATCTCAGTAAGAACAAGCTCAATCCAGTACGAGAATGATGATGTTATGAAGCCTATCTGGGGTGATGACTATTCAATCTGCTGCTGTGTATCAGCTACACAGACAGGTAAAGAGATGCAGTTCTTCGGAGCTCGTGCAAACCTTGCTAAGTGTCTCCTTTACGCTATCAACGGTGGTAAAGATGAGAAGTTCTTAGACAAGAAGACAGGCAAGCCAATGCAGGTTGGTCCTGAGTATGCTCCAATTACTGCAGAGTATCTTGACTATGATGAAGTTCTTGCTAAGTACAAGAAGATGCTTGATTGGTTAGCAGGACTTTATGTAAATATCCTGAACCTGATTCAGTACATGCATGATAAGTATTACTATGAGTCAGCAGAGATGGCACTTATCGATACAGATGTACGTCGTACATTTGCAACAGGTATTGCCGGATTCTCACACGTAATCGACTCACTGTCAGCTATCAAGTATGCTAAGGTTAAGGTTATTCGTAACGCAGAAACAGGTCTTGCAGAAGACTTTGAGATCGAGGGAGAATTCCCTAAATATGGTAATGATGATGACAGAGCTGATAACATCGGTGTATGGCTTCTTCATGAGTTCCTCACAGACATCAAGAAGAGACACACATATCGTAATTCAGAGCCTACAACATCTATCCTGACAATTACATCAAACGTAGTATATGGTAAGTACACAGGTAACCTTCCGGATGGAAGACGTGCTTGGACACCATTCGCACCAGGTGCTAACCCAAGTTACGGTGCAGAGACATCAGGACTTCTTGCTTCACTGAACTCAGTAGCTAAGATTCCTTATGAGTGGTCATTAGATGGTATCTCAAATACTCAGACAATGAACCCATCAGCACTCGGACATGACGAGGAAGAAAGAGCTGAGAAGCTTGTAAGCGCTATGGACGGATACTTCGATCAGGGTGCTCACCACTTAAATGTAAACGTATTCGGTAAGGATAAGCTCCTTGATGCAATGGAGAATCCGGATAAGCCAGAGTACGCTAACTTCACAATCCGTGTATCAGGATATGCTGTTAAGTTTATCTCACTTACACGTGAGCAGCAGCTCGACGTTATCAATAGAACATTCCATGACTCACTGTAAATCTTACACAGTCTGAATGTTTTAACAGATAAGTAAAAGATTGGAGTCCCGGGGAGTCTATCTCCGGGACTTTTTTACAGCATAAGGCAGACGGATTTTTATCCGTATATCATGTGCTTCGCACATTCTATGCATTCCGCAAAATCAGCATTCTTGCGAGCAAATAATTTTGCGTTTATTATATCATGTATGAAAATTGTGTATCAGAGAGAAAATAGAAAGAGGCTATGAAGCTGTGAGTGGTGGAAACAGATGCATAGTCGTGGTTGTTTAATGTGTATTTGTGTAAAATAATAGAAAGAACTTAGAGGTGGAACATGCCGGAAAAGAAACAGATTTTAGGATATATTCATTCAACAGAAAGCTTTGGAGCAGTCGATGGTCCGGGAATTCGATTTGTTGTATTTTTACAGGGATGCAAGATGAGATGTAAATATTGTCATAACCCTGAGACATGGAATCTTGTAACAGATTACAGCAGACTGTATGCTGACGATGTCAGCGATGATGAAAGAGAAGCACTTGAGAAAAAAATTGAAGAGAATACAAAACTGCTCAAAGATAAGGGTGTTAAGATCGAGGCCAGAACTCCGGAAGATCTGTTAAAGCAGGCACTTCGTTATAAGCCATACTGGAAAGGTCAGGGTGGTATCACTGTAAGCGGTGGTGAAGCATTACTTCAGATGGATTTCCTGATCGAATTTTTCAAGCTGGCAAAGGCGCAGGGTATCCATACTACGATCGATACGGCCGGAAATCCATTTACCAGAGAAGAACCGTTCTTCTCAAAGTTCAACGAACTGATGAGCCTTACAGATCTTTTTCTACTTGATATCAAACAGATCCATGATGATAAGCATCGTGAATTAACAGGATTCTCAAATCAGAATATTCTGGAGCTTGCACAGTATCTGTCCGATCAGGGCAAGCATATGTGGATCAGACATGTACTTGTTCCGGAAATTACGACAGATGAGGATGATCTGAAGAAGACAAAAGAATTTATAGATACTCTTAAAACAGTGGATAAGGTAGAGGTACTTCCATATCATAAGCTGGGTATTCAGGAGTGGGAGAGACTTGGAATTCCTTATAAATTAGAGGGAGTCGATCCTCCAACAGAGGAGCAGCAGAAGCTGGCAAAGAGCATTCTTGAAAAATAGGAAATGAACAAAAACATCACACGGACGGTATATATATCTTTATTACGCAGAACACTTTCGTTCTATCCTCATGTAACGGTACTAAGCTCCCGCTTAATAGCGGATCGCTAAGGACCGACATTCGGACAGGTCTGCTTCATAAAATATATATACTGTCCGTGTGATGTTTTATGTCACGAACTTATATAATAAGAATGCTCTTTGCAAGCATGTTTTTAGAGTAGGCGGAAGGTCGACTTTTGAGTGTCGATGATTCCGCCTTTTTTTAGTTTGCTGATTTCAGCGGACATGGCGGAGCGTTCTACACCGAGATAGTCTGCGAGTGCCTGACGATTGAAAGGAATAGTGAAGGTATCCGAATGATTCTGTTTTGCCTGGTCGGAGAGGTATGCCATTAATTTATCACGGGTTGTTTTCTCTGACATATAGCGTATTTTTTGGTTTAACGCAAGGTTTTTCCGGGCAATTTCGTGTAGCAGATTCCGAATCAGGGTGTTGTGAAAATCACAGGAATTCGAACAGGAGGTCAGAAGGTGGTGGCAGTCCAGAAGCAGAATATCACTGTCAGTCATGGCAAAGACGCTGATCGGTACAGTAGAAAGACCTGCGCAGGAGAAGGCTTCTGCAAACAGATCCCCGGGTTGTAGATCTGTCATGACGCTTCGGTGCCCATAATAATCTTCACGGATCACCTGCGCTGTTCCGGTAAGAATGATTCCGATAAAGCGTGCCGGATCGCCCTCTACGAATATGGGATTCCCTTTTTTTACATGAATATGGTTTCCGTCCAGACATGTAAGCATAGCCGGCAGATCCTGTTCATCGATGCCGGTAAACAGGCGGCAGGCTGACAGGGTATCAATATAGGATGTAAGATCGTGTTTGTTCATAAAATTTCCATTTCCTTAAATGTTGTTTTGTTGGAAATCCAACATACATTTTGAAATAAGTATATTAGAATAAACACATAAAATCAAGAACCTGATTGACAGTTAAGTGATGAAAGTAAGCTGCGATGTATAATGTCGATCAAAGAAGCGACAGATATAACAGCAAATATCATAGAATGATCAGGTATCGGGTATTCAGGAGGAAAAACGATGATTCGCAGGATTATAGAAATTAATGAAGAAAAGTGTAACGGCTGTGGGGCATGTGCATCGGCATGCCATGAGGGCGCGATCGGGATGGTGAATGGAAAGGCAAAGCTGCTTCGTGATGATTATTGTGACGGACTGGGAGACTGTCTTCCTACCTGTCCGACCGGAGCCATTACATTTGTTGAACGTGAAGCAGCGGACTATGATGAGGCAGCGGTACTGGCGGCAAAAACTGAGAAGATAGTAGATGAAGCAGGCAGTCTGTCAGGAGAACCACTACCATGTGGTTGTCCGGGTACGGCTATGAAGACATTTAATAGAGATCGGTATGACAAAAAGACAAGAACTGTTGAAGCTGGGAGTAAGACTGTGCAAAATGGTGAAGTATCACCTGAGCTTGTACAGCAGCTAGCATCGATGATGGGACAGCAGGAGTCAGAGCTACGTCAGTGGCCGGTACAGATCAAGCTTGTTCCGGTGACAGCCCCTTGGTTTGATGGAGCAAAGCTTCTTGTTGCGGCAGATTGTACAGCGTATGCATATGCGAATTTCCATCGGGATTTTATTAAGGAACATATCACTTTGGTTGGCTGTCCGAAGCTTGACATGATAGATTATTCTGCAAAGCTGACAGAGATCATCCGGAATAATAATATCCGGAGCGTTACGGTTGTGAGAATGGAGGTCCCGTGTTGTGGTGGTATTGAGATGGCTGTAAAAAATGCTCTTCAGAACAGCGGCAAATTCCTTCCGTGGAATGTGGTTACAATTTCAACAGATGGCAAAATTATGTTAAATAATGCTTGACATTTTAGTTAGAAGCATCTAACATAACATGTGTTATGATGAATGATCAGGAAAACACAATAGAGAAAATCAAACAGACAGCATTAGACGAATTCTTCATGCATGGCTATAGCAAAGCAAGTCTTCGAATGATCTGCAGCCGGGCAGGAGTTACAACCGGTGCAATGTATTTTTATTTTAAGAATAAAGAAGCGTTGTTCCGGGAGATTTTTGAACCACTGGTTGTGCAGTATGAAGAATTGCTTGTCAGATATATGGAGTTAGAGCTTGCAGAGCCGGAGCTTGGTACGCAGTTAGATGTTCAGATGATGCGATTTATTCTGGAACACCGAAAAGAAGCGGTGGTCATTCTGGAGAAGGCACAAGGAAGCTGTTATGAAATGTACCGTTCCAAGGCAGAAGAACTGATGGAGCAGTCGATATATACATTTTATAAGAGCCGGATGGAATGTGAGCCGGATGAGAAGCTTGTAAAGATACTGGCAAAGATCCGTTTGGATGGATGTCTGGAGATTATTAAAGGAAATTATAGCATGGAAGATAGTTTGTATCTGGTTGAGAAGATCGGAATCTACTCGATGGGTGGAACAGATAAATTAATACAGAATCTAAGAGAGCCTCACAGCATGTAGCTGTGGGGCTCTTTTTATACAACATAACAAAAAATAACATTTGTTATGTAAATATAGAAAAGGAGAATAAGCTATGAGTGAAGGAAAAGTAATGCAGACAGGAAATCAGAATAAGACAAAGGTCAGTGTACAGGGTGTACCGGAGACAATGCTGCAGACTTTATTTGCAAGAGCAGCAGAATCCAGAAAAGAAAATCACAATATCTATGATGAGAAAGCAATCGAGATCGTATCCCGGTTAGATTATGATTTCTCAAAGGCGGAATCCGATAAGCTGATGAGCAGCGGTGTAATTGCAAGAACGATCGTACTAGATCGTTTGGTAAATGATTATCTGACCAAGCATCCGGATGCCATTGTTGTAAATATTGCCTGTGGACTGGATACCCGGTGTTACCGGATGAAGGGGAAATATCAACGTTGGTACAATATTGATCTTCCGGAGACCATGGATATCCGAAGTCGTTTCCTTGAGGAGAATGGCCCTGTTTACCAGATCGCTAAGTCAGCAACGGATTCATCTTATACGATGGATATCGAGTATCATGGTGAACCGGTTTTGGTAGTGATCGAAGGTCTTACGATGTATTTAACGGAGAAGGATGTGCGGAAGATGTTTGAGATCATTGATCAGACATTTACACAGGCAAAGGTTCTGGTTGAGGTAATGGCACCATTTGTTGTGAAGCATATGAAAGAGAAATCCATAGAGGGAAGCCAGGCGAAATTCATCTGGGGTGTGAAAAGCGGAAAAGCATTTCAGAGTGTGGCACCTTCTTTCCGGAGCGAAAAAGATATCAGTCTGGTAGAAGGAATGAAGGAATTTGTTCCTGTATATAAGGTGATTGGAAAGATTCCGGCTGTAAGGAATTTTTCAAACAAGATTCTGATACTGAATAAACGATAAGAGTTGAATTTAACGGATTTGGTAAATTGCCGGCGTTTATGATACGCATAGGTATTGCCATACTGCCTCAAAAATAGTAAAATAGCCTCATATTTTGTCTGAATATGGGAGGCTTTTCTATGAATGAGACAGTTATGATCAATGCATATATAGTCATATCAATTATTATCGCCGCTACAGATATACTGTTAGCAGTAAAATCTTTTGAAAAGAATAAAACAACAGGTAGATTTCTGGGGTTTGCCTGTATGGGTGCGGCTATTGCAGATATTAGTTATCTGATCAGTATCATAAGTGATTCCTATATGTGTATGGCGATTATGTCGAGCATATATTTTATAAGTATAGATTTTATGCTTGTCTCTCTTTTAATTTTCACAGTTTATTTCACAAAAGGAAAGTTTTCCGGATATGGGAAATGGATAGTAGCATTCTGCTTTTTATATTGTATATATGAATTGATCGTGTTTGCAGTTAATCCATTTATGGAAATTGCAATTGAATATAAACCACGGGATACGTTGATTGCAAAGTATAGCTATTACATGAAGCCTTTGTATGAGCTCCATCTGATATTTTCGTATGTAATGGTGTTATTGGTGGTAGGTTTATTGATTCGGAAGATCTGTAAGATTCCGCATGAGTATCGTTGGCAGTATTTAAGTGTTATCATAGGAATTCTTATTATTGTAGGGATAAATGCAATCTTTTTATTTTTACCGGGCGAATCCGTAGTGAATTTACTGGACTACTCGATCGGAGGGTACAGTATAGTATCATTTATCATTTATTGGAGCTGCTTTGATTATTCCACACATGGGATGTTGAATAAATTGAAGACAAGTATATTTGAAAATATAGGGCAGGGCATCGTTTTGTTTGATGATGACGAGCGCCTGATTCTGCATAATGAAAGAGCTGATTTTTTCCTGGGAGAAGAACTGTTGACCAAATGTAAAGATCTTCAGAGTTTCCTGAATGTATATGGATTGTCGTTTGATCCGGAATCAGATGACGACAGCTTTTCCCTGCAATGCTATATTAAGTCGGAAACGGAAGAAAAGACATTGCGATGCGATGTAAAGAAGCTTGAAAATAAAAAAGGCCATAAGATTGGTCAGATGTTCGTGTTTACAGATACCGCACTTGAGACGGATATGCTTACGGGATTTCAGAAATGGGAAAATTTCAAACAGCTTGCATTGGAAAAAAATGATCATTTTACGTTCCCGGTAGGAGTTGCTGTATGTGATATTAACAGTTTGTCTGTTATCAACAGCACACTTGGAAAAAAAGCAGGTGATCAGAAAATCCGCTTGTTGTCAGAAAATATGAGAACCTGTTTTCCTGAAAGGGCATATTATGTCAGAGGAACCGAGGCACATCTTATAGCATTGTGTAGCCGAAGCAGTGAAGATGAGATGGCAGTATGTGCCGGAAAACTTAAGGAGAAGTTCGACGGAAGTATTCAGTATGCAGTCAGTGTGGTAGAAGATGAGACACACAGTATAGTTGAAAGCATTCGAAATACAACTAAAGCTATGCGTACAAAGAAATTAGTAGACAGCAAATCCATTCATTCGGATATGCTGGTATCTCTGATACGGGCACTTGAGGAATGTGACAGTGATACGGAGCATCACGTTCGCCGTACACAGATTATGGGTGCAGAGCTTGGTAAACGTATAGAGTTATCCGATATACAGCAAAGCCGCTTGTCCCTTCTCTGTCTGCTTCATGATATCGGAAAGATCGGTGTTCCGATGGAGATATTGAACAAACCGGGAAAACTTACCGATGAAGAATGGAAGATCATGCGTTCACATGTTGAAAAGGGCTACGATATTGCAAACAGTAATGTAGAATTGAAGCAGATCGCAGAGGAAATCAGACATCATCATGAAAGATGGGATGGAAAAGGCTATCCGGACGGACTGAGCAGGGAGAGTATACCGGTACTGTCACGTGTAATTGCTGTTGTTGATGCATTTGATGCGATGGTAAGTGACCGTCCATATAGAAATGGAATGCCTGTATCCGATGCACTTGAAGAATTAAAAAATTGCGCCGGAACACAATTTGATCCGTTTATTGTTTCCGAGTTTATTCAAATGATATCAGAGAATTATTCTGATACCGTAAAGGGAGTTCATAAGTTCAGGCAGGAGAAGGAAAAACCTCAACACAGACAAGTGGCAAAACCGGAGGATAACAGTACACTTCAGGAAGCATTCTGTGTACATACAGTGCAATGCAGCAGATATTTGCTGGATGGTTCATGGAATATTTTGTCTGTGGATGATAATTTCGAGAAGCTGACAGGTTATTCCGGTGAGGATGTAGAAAAAAATTCCATGAATCAGATGGACCTGATCCCTGAAGCTGATCGGACAGAATATTTGTGTCGGACAAATGCCAATCTAGCTAAGAGTACATATGTATTGCAGGAACACAGACTCCATCGAAAGGATGGAAAGGATATTTATGTCTTTTGCTATGGACGTGTCTTTTACGATTCGGCAGTTAAACAGGATCGTGCAGAGATTATTATTTCAGATGTATCGAGTACTTATTCCATGAAGATCCTGACAGATGCAGAGCAGAATAAGGCGGAAGTCAGATTGCGGAATTGGGAGAATACATATCGTACAGATTCCCTGACGGGCCTTTTGAATCATGCGGCTTTTCGGAATGATATGGAGATGAAGCTGTTATCAGGTGATTTTAATGCAATGATGATCATGATAGATGTTGATAAATTTAAGCAATATAATGATACCTATGGTCATCATAATGGTGATAAATATCTGATCTTAGTCGCCCAGACATTGCTTGCGTCTTTACGAAATGAAGATTTTGCCAGTCGTATGGGTGGGGACGAATTTGCGGTAATGATGTTCTTCAATAAGAGTGTGCCGGAGAAGGCGATCAAAGAACATGCCCAGCAGATATTTGACAAAGTAAATCTGACAGTAAAATCTACAGAGGGAGGTACCGGCATCTCTATGGGCGCAGTTATTGCTAAGTCGGAAGCAACCTTTAACCGGTTATATGAGGAAGCAGACAATGCATTATACGAGGCGAAGGAAAGCGGAAGAGGCAGACTGGTCGTGAAGGAGCATGGGGGAAAATAATATAGTATTTATGGTTATAGATGGCATTCTAACAGGAAGTGTTAGGATGCCATAAGAAGTTTGGAGAATTTTGATGACAAAAGAGGAATGGTATAAGCAGCTATTTGAGAGACTTGGTAATTCCAAGTTCCGAAGCAGCTTTCATTTAAAGCAGAAGGATATTGATTACATAAATGAAAAAGGACTGGATACTATAAGACAGCATGCGCAGGACTTTATTGCAAAGCGGGAAGCTCCGGCGGTTATTCCAAACGATGGAAAACAGACGCCGATGAAAGGGCATCCGGTATTTATCGCACAGCATGCAACTGCAACCTGCTGCAGGGAGTGCATCCGAAAATGGCATAAGATACAGCCGGGCAGGAAATTGAGCCAGATACAGCAGGAGTATCTTGTGGATGTGATCATGACCTGGATTCAGAGAGAGATGGAGAGGAATAAGGATTAGATAGGTAAAAATAATATTTCTTTAATTGGGATAGAATACTATGAGATAATTCGCTTAATTTGTTGACTATTCCCTTAATTAACACTATTATTTAAGGAAAAGAAAGGAGAAGTAAGGGAATGCGAAACTTCAATTATTCTGCAATTAAATATCAGAAATGGGATTCAGAGATTTTAGGGTTAATTGCTGCTATTTATAAAGAAGCTGGAAAACAGGAGATGTATTTGAAGCAGCGTCCAGAGGAACTTGATAAACTTGTAGAGATTGCAAAAATACAAAGTACCGAGGCATCTAATGCTATTGAAGGCATTGTTACGACGAGTACCAGAATTCGTCAGCTTGTTGAAGAAAAGACAACACCTAAGAACCGGGATGAGCAGGAAATTGCGGGTTATCGTGATGTGCTGAATGTTATTCATGATAGCTTTGATGTGATTCCTATTACAAAAAATTATATTTTGCAACTGCACAAGATGTTATATAGCCATATGAACAATCCGCTTGCAGGGCAAACAAAGAATGTACAGAATTATATTAGTGCTACTTATCCAGATGGACATGTTGAAGTGCTGTTTACACCACTTGCTCCATTTGAAACACAGGAGGCACTCGACAGAATCTGTGAGGAATACAATCGTGTCATAGGAAATATGGAATTGGAGCCACTTATTGCCATTTCTGTTTTTATACATGATTTTCTATGCATTCATCCTTTCAATGACGGAAATGGAAGAATGAGCCGTCTGCTCACTGCATTACTGTTGTATCGGAGTGGATTCTATGTTGGAAAGTATGTCTCATTGGAAGCAAAGATTGCCAAGAATAAAGACCTGTACTATGAGGCTCTTGCTGCGGCTCAGCCGGGCTGGCATGATGGAACAGAAGATGTAGTGCCATTTATCAAATATTTACTTGGAACCATCCTTGCTGCCTATAAAGATTTTGAAGACAGAATGGCGTTGGTTGAAATAAAACTACCTGCACTTGAAATGGTACGGAGAGCAAGTCATAATAAAATTGGACGTTTCAATAAGCAGGATATACGGGAGCTATGCCCTACACTCAGTGACAGTTCTATTGAAGGTGCACTGCGAAAATTGGTTGCATCAGGAGAATTGAGGAAAGAAGGAAAAGGAAAAAATACCTGCTATTTTGGGGTGAGGTAGGTGGTTGATTTTTTGTAAATATGAATTGGGGTAAGGGGTGGATTCATAACAGGATTTTGTCTGAATACTTATCCAGATGACCAAAACTAAAATATAAGTACCAACCGTCAAATTCGATGGTTGGTATTTTTTTAGAGGTTTCTACGTCGGCAAAAACGACAGAAGAATGAGCACAAAATATGGATTCGTTGCCGATAATGTGGTATAGTAATATAGTAAATATGATTTTTGAAATCATGATAATAAAAGGCTCATAGAATATGCTTTTTATCGTGTGAAAGGAGGAGGGCGGCAGATGCGATATCTTTCAGTTGCTGAAATGGCAAAAAAATGGGATGTATCTGAACGTAGTGTAAGAAATTATTGTGCCCATGGTCGTGTGCCGGGAGCATTTCTTACCGGAAAGACATGGAATATTCCGGAAAATGCAGAAAAGCCGGAGCGCACTAACAAGAAGAAAGAAAAACCAACGACCTTACTGGATGTTTTGCAGGATGAGAAGGCGAATAAATATGCTGGAGGCATTTATCATAAGACACAGATTGATTTAACATATAATTCAAACCATATGGAAGGCAGTCGGCTGACCCGCGATCAGACCCGATATATCTTCGAGACGAATACCATTGGTATAGAAAAAGAAGTGCTTAATGTAGATGATGTGATTGAAACAGCAAGCCATTTCCGGTGTATTGATATTATTATTGATCATGCAAAATTGGCATTGACGGAAAAGTTTATTAAGGAGCTGCATCTGATTCTGAAAAATGGAACCAGTGATTCCAGAAAGGATTGGTTTGCTGTCGGTGATTACAAGAAACTGCCAAATGAAGTCGGCGGTATGGAAACCGCACTTCCGGAAGAAGTTGCAGACAGGATGAAGAAATTGCTGTCAGAGTACAATAACAAGGAAGAAAAGACCTTTGACGATATTCTGGATTTTCATGTGAAGTTTGAACGTATCCATCCATTTCAGGATGGAAATGGTCGTGTGGGACGTTTGATTATGTTCAAGGAATGCCTGAAATACAATATTGTTCCATTTATTATCGAGGATAATTTGAAAATGTTTTATTATCGAGGATTGAAAGAATGGGACAATGAAAAAGGGTATCTGACTGACACTTGCCTGACAGCACAAGATAGATATAAAGCATACCTGGATTATTTTAGAATTGCATATTAAAAGTGCAAATACTGCGGCACAATATCGTGCGACAGTAACATTGAATGCTGTACAGTAATATTAACAGAACCCACCATGCCTCTGATTTTATGCGCAACCCGGTGGGACTTTTTTACTTATGGGGTGTTTTACGTATCAGTATCCAAAACAAATATTAACAATAGAACAGCAGGGGCAATCTTATATTACACATAAATGGGAAGAACAATACAAAGGAGCGAATGGACCTGAATAGTTTTGAATTGATTCCTACGGAAGAAAATTTGATACATACCTTGAATAAAGAGTTATTGAAACGAAACAAAGATTTAGTGCGTTTTTGTGATTTAATATTAGCCCAAGAGGGAGTTCTTTCTATTGCTATTGACGGTAGATGGGGAAGTGGTAAGACTTTTTTGTGAAACAATCGATGCTATTAATAAATGCAAAAAATCCGATGCAGACCTGAGTGGACCGGAGGAAGAAAGAGAAACAGATGACAGGATGGAATGCTTACAGCACTCCGTTCCAACTTCAGACAGGTATCCAATGTCCTTCAGGAAGGTGTGGATGCAGATCGGTTATCTTGTGCCGGAAGAGTATGATCACAGACTTATCGATGTGCTTACAGAGGAGAATATCATGCGTGGTATAAGCATTCGTGACCTTGATCTTCTCACGATTGGTCTCGTGAACGATATGTACGCAGAGAACGGGAACGATGATTATAAAGGATATAAGGAATTGGCAACACAGGAAGACTTTGATAGATTTTAAGTAATTAGTGTTGTTAAAGTAGCAAAAAGGGAGAAATAGAGTATGTTATTATGCTTATTTTATGGTATAAAAAACGGATAGAAAATGATATAATTAACACATCAAGGAAAGGGAGGTACATGATGTGAAATAAAAAATTAAGGTGGTAAGAAAGATGAATAATGTTATTAAGACAACAACAGCTATGAATTTTAGCAAAGAGGCATATGGTCTTGTAAAAAAAGGTGGCAAGTATGGATGCATTGCTTTAGGAATATGGGCATTATACGATTTATGTGTAAAGTCTATGGATAAGGGATACGCATTCAATGTTGACCTCGACCAAGAAGGAAAGGTTAGCTTTAATTTTACTCCACCAATTTCAACGGTCGAATCATAAAGTTTTTCATATTTATCGCCTCCTTTCCGCACACCCCAAGCGATAAGAGGGTAACATCACATCATTACATATCCTTGAAAAGCACTTACAGAAATGTGAGTGCTTTTTTCATGCTCGGAGAAATCCGGGCATTTTTTATGCCTAAATTTAGGAGAGAGGAGGAAACCTATGGCAAGTAGAATACAGGGTATTACTGTTGAGATTGGTGGGGATACCACCAAATTGCAGACTGCCCTTAAGGGTCTGAACGGAGAAATCAAATCCACACAGACGGCTCTTAAGGATGTCGAGAAATTATTGAAAATGGATCCGGCTAATACGGAACTTCTTGCACAGAAGGAAAAACTCCTGGCACAGGCTGTTGATGAAACAAAACAGAAGTTGGGAACACTTAAGACAGCAGCCGAACAAGCGAATACTGCACTTGCGAATGGAGATATTTCACAGGAGCAGTACGATGCTCTTCAAAGGGAAATCGTGGAAACGGAACAGAACCTAAGGAGTCTGGAGACACAGGCGAATCAGTCAGCTACGGCAGTACAGAAGATTGCCGCCACAGGAGAATCTTTAAAAACCACGGGTGATAATATCTCCAATGCCGGAAAGAAACTTCTCCCGGTAACAGCTGCTGTGACGGGACTTGGAACGGCATCGGTCACTACGGCTGCGAACTTTGAAAGTTCCATGAGTCAGGTGCAGGCTACAATGGGAATCACAAAGGATTCCATGTCTACACTTGATGGGCAGAGTGTTAATACGATGGATGCCCTGTCAAACCTTGCAAAGGAAATGGGTGCATCCACAGCATTCTCCGCTACGGAGTGTGCCGAGGCTTTAAACTATCTTGCTCTTGCAGGTTACAGCACACAGGAAATGGCAGATACACTTCCTACAGTACTTAACTTGGCGGCGGCTGGTGGCATTGACCTTGCATCAGCATCGGACATGGTAACGGATGCCATGTCTGCACTCGGTATGGAAACTGCCGAGGCTGATACGATGGTAGACCAGATGGCAAAGACGGCTTCTACCACCAATACATCCGTTGCACAGTTAGGAGAAGGTATTCTTACGATTGGTGCTACGGCTAAATCTATTAAAGGTGGAACGGCAGAACTTAACACAGCACTTGGTATTCTTGCGAATAATGGTATCAAGGGTGCAGAGGGTGGTACGCATCTTCGAAACATTATCCTGTCTTTGCAGAACCCAACCGATCAGGCGGCTGCGAAGATGCAGGAACTAGGTGTGTCTGTATATGATTCTGAGGGAAATGGTCCTATGTCAAGATTTAGTACAAGTTAAAATGAGAAATTTCTCCCCATTTTAACCTGCCAGAAGCTCAGCCTCAGTGTGCGTTCTTTCATACACTCGTTCG
>ENA-OOZG01000867-OOZG01000867.1-human-gut-metagenome-genome-assembly--contig:-NODE-867-length-23477-cov-10.277944_pt1 | contig 23477 bp, 18 predicted proteins | sample MGYA00241706_ERZ501384 | MGnify/ENA primary metagenome ERZ501384 (study PRJEB25962, sample SAMEA2042742) | human gut metagenome | biome: human gut; feature: human-associated habitat; material: faeces...
ACGCCCCGTGTGGACTTTCACCACAGATGTATAACATGCCCGTCATACAAAAGAGCCACAGAGAAGATATCTACCTTCTCCGTGGCTATTGAATTAGAGGTTAGAGACGTGATCCTTACAGTGGGGATTACGTCTCGTCGGTTTACCCGACTTGCTTTTAGCTCAGCCCCTCGATGACGCCATCGACGATGTCCATGTGGATGGCTTGTGGCTCCTTGGGTAGTCCTGGCATACGCATGATGCTGCCCATGATGACGACGATCATCTCAGCACCGCTGTTGAGGACGATGTCCTCGACCTTCATGTCGAAGTCGCGTATGTCGCCATAACCCTTGGGATCTGCCGAGAAGGAGTACTGCGTCTTGGCGATGCAGATAGGGTAGCGCTCCATGTTGAGCTCGTGGATGCGAGCGAGCTTCTTCTCCGCCTTGCTACTGTAGGTGACGTTTGCAGCGCCGTAGATGCGCTTAGCGATGTGCTCGACCTTTGTCTTGACCGGCTCGCTGAGCTCGTAGACGTGATCGATAGGCTCTGAGGGGTGCTCCTCGATGGTCTTGACGACCAGCTTAGCCAGCTCGGTAGCACCCTTGCCACCCTCGCTGTAAGCGTTGTTGATCGCAAAGCCGCAGCCTAGGACCTGCTCGCAGTGATTGCGTACGATCTCGATCTCCTCGTCGGTGTCGGTAGCGTAGCGGTTGAAGGCGACGACCACCGTCTGCCCGAAGTTGTGCAGGTTGTGCACGTGACGATCGAGGTTAGCAAGACCCTTACGCACACCCTCTATGTCCTTCTCGTAGATCTGCTTCTCGTTGACATCGCCGTGCATCTTAAGACCCGCGAGGGTAGCGACGATGACTGTCAGCTTGGGCGTGATACCCGCTACACGGCACTTGATGTCTAGGAACTTCTCCGCACCGAGGTCGGCACCGAAGCCTGCCTCCGTGATCGTGTAGTCGCAGCAAGACATAGCCATCTTAGTCGCGATGATTGAGTTACAGCCGTGAGCAATGTTTGCAAAAGGTCCGCCATGAATGAAGGCGGGTGTCCCCTCGGTGGTCTGTACGAGGTTAGGCTTGATGGCATCCTTCAGGAGGATGGTGATAGCACCTCCGATGCCTAGATCTTTGACATGAAATGGCTCCTTAGCCTTGGTGTAGCCGAGTAGGATATTGTCGATACGACGGCGCAGGTCGTCTAGATCTGATGCGAGGCAGAGGATCGCCATGATCTCACTCGCGGGGGTGATATCGAAGCCGGTCTCTGTGGGGACGCCATTGCCTACACCGCCCAGACCGGTGATGCAGTTACGCAGTGAGCGGTCGTTGACGTCGAGGACACGCTTCCAGAGCACCTCGGAGAGTCCCTCGCAGCTATTTCTATTCTGATAGATATAGTTGTCTAGGAGTGCGGTGATCATGTTGTGCGCCGAGGTGATGGCGTGAAAATCGCCAGTGAAGTGGAGGTTGATGTTCTCCATGGGGAGCACCTGTGCGTATCCACCACCGGCGGCACCACCCTTCATACCAAAGCAGGGACCGAGCGAAGGCTCACGAAGAGCTACGGCGGCACTCTTGCCGATCTTGTTGAGTCCTAGAGCGAGACCGATGGAGACGGTGGTCTTACCGACACCGGCCTTGGTCGGTGTGATTGCGGTCACGAGGATGAGGTTGCTCTGGGCTATCTTGTCGGGATCCATGCGCTCGTGCGATACCTTACCGATGTAGTGCCCGTAAGGCTCTAGTTCTTGATCTGTGATGTTGAGCTGGTGAGCGATCTCCTCAATAGGCTTGAGCTGGCACTCACGAGCTATCTGAATATCTGATTTCATTGTGGTACTATGTTGTTAGTTATAAAGAAAAAAGGCACCCCCTACAGGGTCGGGTAGACCACTATAGACGACGCCCTAAGTAGGTGATATAAGAGCCGAAAGCCGGACTCGAACCGGCGACCTACTCATTACGAATGAGTTGCTCTACCAACTGAGCTATTTCGGCGTCTCATTGACGATGCAAAAGTACAACAAACTTTTGATACTACAAAACTTTTGGCGGTATTGCACGCATTCGCACATTCTAGTATCAAAGCGAAACGAGTAACGATTTTGTATGGACGCATGGTCGTGCGTCCATACAAAGGGTTATAGTTGTCGGTGTCGACAAGTTCGTAGACGAAACGAGGTATCAGAATATCCTAATTGGAAAACTTCTTTGAAGTGGTGTTTTTGCAAACAGCTAAACAACAGCGTATTGCGAATTTGTTTTGGATAACTTTTCAACAGCTATCGATTTTGAAGTTGTTTTATTTGGTTATCTCGTAGGAATGTTGTAATATTGCACTTGCAATAAACGAGGATGTTTTACGCCGACCTCCTTTCGTCCGTTTGCAATCTCATAATACTAATAGGGTGTACTAGTGCGCATCGCCTAGTCGCTGGGAAACTGGTGCAAGTCCAGTACAGAACCCGCTGCTGTAATTCTCGCCATAGAGGAGGATCATATATCCACTGTCTATATAATAAGATGGGAAGGAGATCGCTCCAAGCAGGGCTACGCCACACACACAGCCTAGTCCCGACGATATAAGTCAGAAGACCGACCCTAGTAGACGGAGATAGCACGAGAGAAGGAAGAAATGTGGATGTCCTCACATTACTTTCGGGAATTGAAGTATGACAACAACTATCAAACAAATCATCAAGCGGGATGGACTGCAAGAGCCATTTACCCCGTCGAAGATTGAGAACGCCGTTCTCAAAGCCTACATCGCCACAGGTCAGACTGAGTGTCTCCAAGAGGCGAAGACCGTTACCATGGGCGTGCTAGCACGCATCGACCAGGAGGTCATCTCTGTCGAGGAGGTGCAGGACCTCGTCGAGAGCGAGCTCATGAAGGTGCAGCCTGAGGTGGCTAAGCGCTACATACTCTATCGTGAGTGGCGCAACACGGAGCGTCAGAAGAAGAGCGAGCTCAAGCGCAACCTGGACGGCATCGTGACCATCGACAGTAACGATGTCAACCTGAGCAACGCTAATATGAGTAGTCACACACCCGCCGGGCAGATGATGACCTTTGCCTCGGAGGTCTCTAAGGACTACACCTACCGCTACCTGCTCCCCACGCAGTACGCTGAGGCGCATCGTCGTGGAGACATACATATCCACGACCTCGATTACTACCCCACGAAGACGACTACCTGCATCCAGTACGACCTAGCGGATCTGTATGAGCGAGGCTTCCACACGAAGAATGGTAGCATCCGCACGCCTCAGAGCATACAGAGCTATGCGACGCTGGCGACGATCGTCTTCCAGACGAACCAAAACGAGCAGCACGGAGGGCAGGCGATACCAGCCTTTGACTTCTTCATGGCGCCTGGGGTCTACAAGACTTTTCTCAAGCATGTGGCCGACACGACACTCCTATTCCTCCACTGTCAGGGTGCTACAGACCTGCCCACGGTACGAGAGATACGAGAGTTGGCGGGGCAGCATCTGGACAGTATCGTGCCGACCTCGACAGCGGTGACGAATCTGTGCCAAGCTCTGTGCCAGCGGGTCAATAAGGAGATACCTCGCAAAGAGCTGGTCTATCTGATCAACCAAGCACTCGAGCGCACACGTCGTGACACGCATCAAGCGATGGAGGGCTTCATACACAACCTCAACACGATGCACTCACGTGGAGGTAATCAGGTGGTCTTTAGCTCGATCAACTATGGTACCGATACCTCGGCCGAGGGACGTATGGTGATCGAGGAGCTGATGAAAGCAACGACCGAAGGTCTCGGCGTAGGCGGCGAGGTGCCAGTCTTCCCGATACAGATCTTTAAGGTTAAGGAGGGGGTCAACTACTCCGAGGCGGACTTTGACCGTGCGATGAAAGACTTCGACCGTGCCGTGGCTGGGGAGATAGAGTTTGAGACGCCAAACTTTGACCTCTTCCTGAAAGCTTGCGAGACGACGGCGAAGGCGCTTTTCCCGAACTTTGTTTTCCTTGATACGCCCTTCAATCATAGTGATGAGTGGGATGCGGAGGATCCGCTGCGCTACCGCCATGAGCTAGCGACGATGGGATGCCGTACGCGTGTCTTCGAGAATATCAATGGCCCTCGCACCTCAATAGGTCGTGGCAATCTCTCCTTTACGACGATCAATCTGCCGCGCCTAGCGATCGAGGCGATGCGCTATGCTAAGGAGCAGATGGGTACGAAAGAGGATCTGGGCAAGATGCGCAGTATAGCGATCAATAAGCTCTACACCTCGATACGTGAGATGGCTCGCCTCGTGGGCGAACAGCTACACACGCGCTACGAATTTCAGGCGACGGCCTTGGCACGTCAGTTCCCCTTTATGATGGGCAATGATGTCTGGAAGGGTGGGGGAGCTCTGCGTCCCAACGATCCTGTCGGTCACGTGATAGACAGTGGCACGCTCGGCATCGGCTTCATCGGAGGGCACAACGCTATGTGCGCTATCTACGGTGAGGGGCACGGTACCAACGAGGATGCTTGGCATACGCTCTATCACTGTATCGAGATCATGGGTGAGGTGGCACAGGAGTTTAAGGAGCGTTATCACCTTAACTACTCGGTACTAGCTACGCCTGCTGAGGGGCTTTCAGGTCGCTTCACACGCCTCGACCGTAAGCGCTACGGGACCATCGAGGGGGTCAACGACAGAGCTTACTATGTCAACTCCTTCCACATTGATGTCAAGGAGGAGATACGCATCGCGGATAAGATACGTCTGGAGGCACCCTTCCACGCACTCACACTGGGAGGACACATCACCTATATAGAGCTCGATGGCGAGGCTAAGAAGAATGTCAAGGCAATTGCCAAGATTGTCAAGCTGATGCAGGACAACCACATCGGCTACGGCTCGATCAATCACCCGATAGATACTTGTCGCGAGTGTCACTACAAGGGGGTCATCTATGCTAAGTGCCCGATATGTGGTGGCGAGGATATACTACGTATGCGTCGCATCACGGGCTACCTGACGGGCGACCTCGCCTCGTGGAACTCTGCCAAGCGTGCCGAGGAGGCTGATCGCGTCAAGCATCATTAGTCGGCTCGACCCTTCGCCTCTGGCTTCTCAAATGAACGTCCTCAAGGTCATACCCGAGACCATCCTTGACGGTGATGGGATACGCTGCTCGATCTACTTAGCGGGCTGCTCCCATCACTGCCCAGGGTGTCACAACCCTGAGAGTCACAATCCGCTCGTAGGGACGCCACTGACGGAGGCTTACCTGCAGCAGATCATCGACGACATCAACGGCAACCCCCTCCTCGACGGCATCACGCTGAGTGGAGGGGACCCGATGTTTAGTCCTGAGGAGCTACTCACGCTGCTCCAGCGTCTCAAGCGAGACACGAAGCAAGATATCTGGTGCTACACGGGCTACACGCTCGAGCAGATAGAGCAAGACCCCACACGCGCTCCACTGCTAGACTATATAGATGTACTCGTCGACGGACGCTTCGTGCAGAGCCTGCACGACCCACAGCTCCCCTTCAGAGGCAGCTCCAATCAGCGCATCATAGCACTGCACAAAGAGTCTGCTCAATAGCTTTTGATAGATATGGGTCTACATTGGTCAGAATAGTATCTGTCTCAAAAAGAACTGAAACGTCGATCTTGACACCTCTCCCATTCATTGGAAAGTAGTTTGAGTCCAAGACCCCTAAGCCTGTCAAGAAAGTCATGACTCCTCCTGGGAATTCGTATAAATGTACGTTCCCATTCGCTCCAGATGAAGAAGTTCCTACAGTGATGGCTTTGGGGTTCTTTTGTAGCATCATGCAGAGATACTCTGAGAAGCTCTCGGTTTGGTTGTCTACGATTAGTATAACATTGCCCTTATAATAGTGCTCACTGCCTAGATGCTGAGGCCCGGGCACATACTTAAACTCTCCTGGCCGCTGACTGTCAGGGTAGACTATGTATGAGAAGTTTTCAGTTTTGGGGATAAAGCACTTAGATAGTTCCCAAAAGGACGATGGATATGGATAGCATCTTAGGTCAAGGATAATGTACTGGGCATTGCAAACTTGACGATAGAAGCTCTCCACATTGTCTTGCTTTGCTGATGCCAAGTGCCAGTAAGCGACGGAATCATTAAGCCACTGAGGCTTCATTTTACCTTCTTCCTCTAGCTTCAGAGAGTTGAAGTAATCCATATGTTCGCTTTTTTCTTTGACTTCTAAGGTATCCTTGTTTCGTCGAATCTTCAAGACGAAGCTCTCTTTAGGAGTTGACAAAATTGCATTATTGAGAAACTTATCTCGAGTTGAAGCATTGCTCGCAGAAACAAAAAGAGCAAGACTATCACTGAGGTGTTTTATGGGGATGGAGTTTACCGATAGGACTTCATCCCCTATTTTTACATTGGTGCGATAGTTAGCTGATCTCTTACTGTACACAAACCATCTCCCCGATAGAGATCGCATCCTAAACCCAGCCCTGCGCTCTCCGAATAGAAGCGTATCCATTGCTGTCGAGTGAGACGCATGAGAGTCATTTAGTCTTGCGGTGATATAGCGGATTGCCTTGTGGTAATCAACAATGCTCTCTGCATATAAAAACATAGGGATAGCCTGTTGCAAAGACAAGTCCCAAGGCTGCTCGAACAACTGCCTGTTTGGATAGAAGTAATAGACAAAAGAGTAGAAGTCAAAGAGCCCGATAAGACGATTAAGAGGATTACGCCAATCAAGATCTCGATAAGAGCCTCTCCTCCTTATGGGTCCATTAGGTTTTTTGTAAGTGGCAAAGCTCGCACTAGTCTTATCTATCTGAGTGTAAGCGTGAGCGAGCCGACCGAGGAGGATCTTGCTTTCTTGAGTCAGGTCAGAAGACTCTCGCACCCATCCTTCTTCACTTATCGCAAAGAGACTATCAGCATTTGTCTCCCCTCCTATGCGTGCCAGCTCTGTACTTAATGCTTGCTGTAGTTTGTCATTAAAACTCTTGATAGAGACATTCTCCTCAACCACCTTCTGCAATATAGGATAGAGCAGTTCACGAGCATAGTTCTCTTTATAAGATGTCGATTTGTACTCAATTAGTCCATATATCTTTGCTGTATAAAACAGCTCTCTTTCTCTCTCTGAAACCATACTATCTGGCAAACAGACAGGATGATTAGCCATCCTATAGACTGGATCTGTAGGAGAAATACTTGCCTCAAAAGAGGTCTCAAGAAGTCGGACATAACGAACGATCCCATACCCTAAAAGGATGAGAACGAAGAAGACAACAACAAACCAAAATAGATACTTCGGTCTCTTCACGAGTAAAATAGTAAGAAGATTATACGGAGCGAATACGTGGGATAAGTACTATGTGCATTCTTATATTCACTGCAAATGTACTTGTTTTTAAGTGGATCTGACACGATGTAGAAGCCTCTCTCTTCTAGAGAAAAATCGTTAAACATCGAATAGCTAAAGAATAGAATGTACGCGCGCGCAGACCCGTGTCTTAGTGTTTTGTTGTTTGCAAAAAAAACTATCTTTGCAACATAGTGGTTGTTTCATCCTCTGGTACAAGGTGTTGAATCAGCGGGAGACTTCAACAAGAGATCTAACAAGCGCGAAGATACAGGCATACAAGACAAACCAACAATACTAACTTCTAAGCTTTATAATTATGAAACATACGACATGGTTATGCGCTTTGCTCCTATTCCTGCTACCACTCGTGGCAAAGGGACAGCAGCAGGTGACGCTGGACAAATCTCAGCAAGAGATCGCAAAGGTCATAGAGACCGTCATGCACCTATCTGAGCAGGAGGCTATCCTCGATCAGGCGGATGCTACGACACGTAAGGCTGTCGAGGCTGTGCGTGCCCTCACTGGCCAAAAAGAGTACAGTGAGAAGAGGGCTACAGACCTAGCCTCTGCACTGACTCTAGAAGACAATCACATCGTAATCCTCCCCAAGTATCAGGATCTAGCAGAGACAGCCAGGTGGGATGGCATATCCCTCGCAGAATTAGTGAAGGCGATAGACGACTTTCGCTCGACGACGCTAACGGGACAGCAATAATTGACTGTGTAGCCTGTATCTTTCGCGCTTTATCAGTCTAGAGACTGTCGCTTGTAGTGGCAGTCTCTAGACGTTTTTAGAGGGGCTATTCATCTTCAAACGAGCCTCTTTTACGGAGAATATCAGGAAAACCTTATTGCCCACTCCAAAATGTTTGGAGTGTAGCCTGCCCTGAAACGCAGATGCCCCCCCCAGGGGTGAGGCATTGTAATCGCTCTGTCAGGGACTACACATGAGCGACAAGCAAGGCATAGCTGAGGTCACTATATATATAATGTGTCAGCCCTGCTCTCTAACCTCCAACCTCTAATCTCCATTTACATATCTTTACGGGGAGATTCGTCCGATCCCCTCCTTTCTCGAATATCCACGTGGAAAATCTCAAATCTCCACGTGGATATTTTTTATTTTCCACGTGGGCGTGAAATAAAACTTCGGAGGAATCAAATGAAACTTCGGAAGAATCAAATGAAACTTCCGAGGAATTTTTTCTTCTCCACGTGGGAATTTCGAAATATCCACGTGGAAATCAGTTTTCCCCGACATGGTGCCGTTTCGATATGTAGTTGGCTCTAAATTATTGTAACAAGCTAGCGTTGGATTTTCAGCTAGGGCAGATGCCACCCCTTGCAGGATTAAAAAGTTTGTCTTACCTTTGCACCTACGAGACGACAAGAAGCTCTGATGCAGTCTTGGGATCGTAGTGGATGGATTTGATAAGCTTGCAACCACTTAGAAAAATGCTAAAAACTTACCTCCACACCACTCTCTAGCAGAGATCGCAGCAGGAGGATCTTTTCTAAGCAAGCATAGAGATATCAAAGCACCCCACGAGCTGATCCGTCAGACTGGTGGGGTGCTTTCTTGTTGTAACCAGAGGCTCTGGCTCGGTCTAGTAGCCTCGACTCAATATATTTACATCAATCAGTATATCAGTAGTATGAATTACTTCTTTACATCCGAATCGGTGTCTGAAGGACATCCAGATAAAGTGGCAGACCAAATATCCGATGCCATCCTAGACCAGCTACTAGCTGGTGATCCTAATTCGCGTGTCGCCTGTGAGACGCTCGTCACTACGGGACAGGTGATCGTTTCTGGCGAGGTGCGTAGCAATGCTTATGTAGATCTAGATGCGACCGTGAGACGTGTGGTAGATCGTATCGGGTACAACCAGCCTGAGTATGGCTTTGACGCTCGTAGCTGTGGCATACTGAGCGCTATCCATGATCAGAGTAACGATATCAACCGTGGTGTGGATCGTGCCAACCCTGAGGAGCAGGGAGCAGGTGACCAGGGCATGATGTTTGGCTATGCAACGACCGAGACGGCCAACTATATGCCGCTGCCTCTCGACCTCTCTAATGCGCTACTCTTCGAGCTTGCTGAGATACGCAAGAAGGAGCCGGAGCTGATGCCTTACCTAAGACCTGATGCTAAGAGTCAGGTGACGGTAGAGTATGATGAGGACAACCATCCCGTGCGTATCGATACGATCGTCTTGAGTACGCAGCACGATGAGTTCATCAAGCCTGCTGACGACTCTTACGAGGCGCAGCATGCTGCCGACCTGAAGATGCAGGAGCAAATCACAGAGGACATACGCCGCTACCTGCTCCCGCGTGTGGAGAAGTACTACCCGCAGTACGCTGATCTCTTTGCGGTGCAGGAGTATCGCCTGCTGGTCAATCCTACGGGCAAGTTTGTCATCGGCGGTCCTCACGGAGATACGGGTCTCACAGGTCGTAAGATCATCGTAGACACTTACGGTGGTCGCGCCTCCCATGGTGGTGGCGCCTTCTCGGGCAAGGACTGCTCTAAGGTAGACCGCTCAGGTGCCTATGCAGCACGTCATATAGCCAAAAACATGGTCGCTGCGGGCGTTTGCTCAGAGATGCTGGTACAGCTCTCTTACGCTATCGGTGTGGCAGAGCCTGTGAGCATCTACGTCCACACTTCGGGTAAAAAGATCAATATGAGTGATGGCGAGATAGCGCAGCGCGTCTTGCGGGTCTTTGACCTGAGACCCTATGCTATCGAGCAGCGCTTTGACCTACGCAAGCCGATCTATGAGGAGACCGCAGCTTATGGTCACTTCGGACGTGATGTGCGTCGGGTCAAGAAGAGCTTCGAGACCTTTCACAGGGGTACCATAGAGATGGAGGTCGAGCTATTCCCCTGGGAGAAGCTGGACTATGTGGAGCGTATCAGACAAGAGTTTGGTCTCTAATCGCAGCTAGGTCGTATGTCTCGTCTCTCTGAGAGTCTCAAGGCTAAGGAGCGTCTCTTGCTACAAAACTATATCAAGGAGCAGGGGTTGAACCGTAGCCGCACTCGCGAAGCTATCTTAGAGTTGATAGGGGAGCAGATGGGGATCTTCTCGTCAGAGGACCTGATCGCACTCGCTAAGGAGCGTGACCTAGCTATCGGAAATACGACAATCTATACTTGCGTAGACCTTTTTCTCAAGATCGGGATCTTGCTACCCCTACCGATGGGGCTAGCTGGCTCATTGGTGCGGCAGTCACTATGTCAAAGCAAGGCGTTACTGCTTTGCCGGCATTGTGGCACCGCATTGCTCCATCGTAGCACCGCCACACTGACGGAGCTTCAGACGGTCACGCCACCTCGCTATGGTGACGTTACGCCGCTGCTAATTTACTGGGGTGTATGCCCTCAGTGCTACCGTCTCGGACGACGATAGAGCCACGCGACAAAAAGAGAGGAGATGCCGGTGAAGACATCTCCTCTCATCAAATGTTGGGGCGAAGCTTACTGCTTCGTCTAGCTTGACTAGTGGGTGACGACGAGTGTGAGGCGGTAGTTGCGTAGCGGCATGGGGTAGTTGGCAATGACGTCGTAGGCTTGGCTTAGGAGGTTGTTGCACTCAAGCTGCAGACGCAGGCCGTACCCTCGTAGGGTGCGCTCGTAGGCGAGGGCTAGGTCGTTGGTGTACCACGGCTGGAGGTGATTCTCGGGGAAGTTTTCCAGCTGACTGTATCGTTCGCCAGCGTAGATGAAGTTGTAGTTGAGCTGCCACCCTTTGTACTGAACGATTGCCGTGGCGGAGCCGCTATGCCAGGGGATGTAGGGGATCTGGTGGCGGTAGTAACTGTCCTTAGGGCTTGTGATGTCGATAGCTCTCTGGTAGGTGTACTGAGCCCGCAGAGATAGCTGCAGGTCACGGACAGGCACGAGGCTCCAGGTACACTGCGCATCGATGCCACGTATGTCGACCTTGCCGAGATTGATCATGGTCCAGCGAAATTGCTGCCCCTTAGGGTAGGCGATGATCTTGTTGGTCACGAGGTTGTAGTAAGCATCTACCTTGAAGTCCAGGGTGTGGAGCCACGGCTTTTGCGGTGCGAGCTGGTACTGTAGCCCCAGGTTGTACTGGGTCGGGGGCTCTGGGTCGAGCTTGATATTGCCTATCTCGGTGTAGTATAGATCGTTGAAGGTAGGTAAACGGAAGCTTTGCTTGTAAAAGGCGTTGAACCGTAGGTCTACGGATTGCCACGGCTTGATAGAAAGGATCGCTGCGGGTGTGAGCTTGCGAAAGAGGGGAGCCTTGGTGAGCTTTTGCGCTTTGTCCTGAGCTAGCGTGCCGAGGAGGCTGGCCTGTGCATTGATCCAATCGTTGGTATAGGTCGAGGCGAGGGCGAGCAGGTGGGTGAAGCGGTGTGGGTAGACGAAGTCGTAGAGGTTGGCATCGAGCTTGTTCCACTGTAGATCATAGGCGGCGGAGAGGTACCAGTGGTCAATCAATTGGAAGGCTGAGGCGACCGAGCCGTATAGCTCTTGCTGCTGGTAGAGGTTGTCTACCTTGAAGGCTGCTGTCGCCTCGTTGCGCACGAAGTGGGTCTGATAATAGGCATACTTGGCGATGGCATGTAGTCGTATGCGGTCGCTGAGCTGCTGCTCGTAGGTGGTCTGGACGAAGCTGTTGTTGTCCCAGAGACGCTCACCACGACGCCACACATTATTGACGATAGCACCTGGTATGCCTCTCTCGCTGTTGTAGTTGTAGAGCTTGACGAGCATCTGTCCGTCGGGGAGACCGATATGGAGATTGCCCTCTAGTCGTGTGGCGTTGATGTCTCCGTTGTGCCGGACGGCTGTGGTGTCGTAAGCTATCTCGTGGGTGATGGGCAGGACCTTCTGGTACCTAAACTTATACTTGCCACTGCTCTTGATCCACTCCGCATTGAAGGACATGGTGACCCTGGGTTCCAGTCGGTGCTCGATCAGTATGGCGGGGTTAAAGAGGTCGAAGGAGCCAGTCCTGAGGCTCGCTCTCAGATTGGTCTGTGCCCCATCGGTAAAGATCGGCTTGCGTGTCTGCAGGTAGACGGTACCGCTAGAGCCAAAGTCTTTAGCGGGCTGTAGGTAGCTGCCTTTCTGCCCATTGAAGACCTGTATCGCCTCCATATTGTCGAGGGAGTACTGGCCGAGGTCTATCTGCCCATTCTGCGCATTGCTCAGCTCGACACCATCGTAAAAGATACCGACGTGGTGGGTACCCATGCTGCGGATGTTGACCGTCTTGAGTCCACCGACCCCGCCGAAGTCCTTGACCTGAACGCCTGAGAAGGAGCGGAGTGCATCTGCTATGGAGAAGGCACTGAGTGCCTTGAGCTCTTGCCCTGAGAGTTGCTGTGCGGGTATGACTCCTCGCTTGTAGTCTGGCTCACGGGGAGCGCGGACGACAACTGTCTCCAGATGGTGCGTGGATACGCTGTCTGGAGAGGTGTATTGCTGCCCATACATATAAGGAGTGGCAGCGCAGAGGAGGATGAGTGAGAAGATGAGAGTAGTCATCGAGATAGAAACCTGTATATAAAAAGGGTAGGGGCGAACTCCCTAAGAGTCCGCCCCTACGTAGCTGTCTAACGGACAGATATGGGCACTTATCGTGTGCCTCGTTGCTGTCTAGTTATTGCTTTACGAATGCAATGTGAGCGGGTAGCATACCGGTGCGTCCAGTCTGCCACTTGAGCTTGCCATCGGGTGTGTAGCAGTATAGCGTACCACTAGAGACAAAGTCCTTGGCATCCGTGATGTAAATGTCGCCTGAAGCGGGGTGGATGGCGAGACCGTATGCGGTCTGAATGTTTGCATCCGTACCATCTGTGATAAAGCTCTCGGTGAGAGGCTTTGCAGCGTTGATGTCAACCAGACCGAAGCCTGTCTTCATCTTCTGAGTCTCATTGTCCCAGATGCTGCTGTAGTAGTAGAGCTTGTCCCCATAGAAGGCCATCTCAGCACAAGGTATATTGAGCGAGTCGAGCTTCGCAACCTTATGCGTAGCTGGATCGATGTCTATGTAGTAGAGGTTGGAGGGTACGTTGCCGTAGTTACCACGCGAGGTGACCCATAGTCTACCATTGTGGTCCATTCTGAGGCGGTGGAGGTTCATACCCACCTCGATCTTATCTACCTCGGTGAAGCTCTTGAGGTCGATGACCGATACGGTGCGCTCATAGTTAGGCTTCATGTAGCCACCAGAGTTAGCGACGTATAGTCTTTCGCCCTTGATAACCATCTCCTCAGGCTGGTAGCCTACGACGACCTGCCCCGTGATAGCTAGTGTATTGAGATTGACACGATAGACGGCTCCACGGACTTGCCCCTGAGCGTCTCGTGTCTCTGAGGTGCTGACGTAGCTAGAGACGTAAGCATTGTCGCCCTTGAAGCAGATGTAGCGACAGTTAGGAATGTTTACCTGACCGATGCGCTTACCACTCTGAGCGTTGAGCACCTCTACCTTGTTAGAGCTGTTGATGACGGCGTAGAGTCTAGAGCCGTATACCTGTAGATCATTGCCCGTATCGCCAAGCTCCTTGACGACGTTGGGGTTGACTGAGGCGTAGATGTTTCGTGTGTAGGTGCCGTTGACGAGGTTCATGTAGTCCAGCGAACTGTTGTTTGCCTGGAAGTTGCCCTCATTAAGTAGGTAGAAGCCTACGACGCCTCCACTGACTTGCTGACTATTAGCTATCTCCTCCGAGTCGGCAGGAACGATAGCATCAGGCTCTTGACAAGAGCTGAAGAGTCCTAGACTGAGGATGCAGAGTAGGAGTAAGTTGCGATATAAGTGTTTCATAATATGAATGGTTTGATTGACTTTGTTGCAAAGATAGTGAAAGGAATCGGTTTAGACGCTTTGTGGGGAGGTGCCTACAGCTAGAGGGGGCCTGCAAGCGAAGAGACGAGCTGCATAGCATCTGCAAAGGGCGGTAGGAAAAGGTCTCTCTGCTGCCAGAAGTCTGCGTACTGCTTACCGTGATCCTGACGCGTGAGTGGCGTGTCACTGACGATGCGTAGGCTGACGAGTGGCGTCTGGTATAGATAAGCTGTCTGAGCGATGGCAGCACTCTCCATATCGACCGCAACGAGGTCGGGGTATTGCTGCGCGAAGGCTTTTAGATGCTCAGCGTCGGGTATGAAAGTGTCGCCGCAGAGGAGCAACCCCTCGTGAAGCGGTATGCTTAGTTGCTTTGCTATGGTCGCAATGGCTGCAGCATCTGCGGAGAACTGAGCTGGCATGCCTTGTACTTGTCCGCGCTCATTGCCCTCACCGCACCAGACGTCGTGGTAGCGGTAAGCCGTCGAGAGACAGAGGTCGCCGACCTGTGCCCCTGCATAAAGTCCTCCCGAGACGCCTACGTTGACTAAGAGCTGGGGCTGATAGTGCTCGATGGCGCGCTGTGTGGCAAGCGCTGCGTGCACCTTGCCGATGCCTGTCTCTATGAGGTGAAAGGTCCACTCTGTGGCACACTCCTCTAGTCGTAAGGTGTAGCGATAGACGGCAAAAGGAGCCTTTTCGACCAAAGCGCACTCGACCCGCTCGACAGCGGGTGCTAGAGCTTGTAGAGCGGATTGTATCGCCATGTGCTCTTTGCCCATAGCGCATAGCAAGACAATGGAGGGGGACATACTTGCTAGAGCTTTCGCTCAGAACTTGATGATCTTGGGCTGATTAACTGGTTGGGTGGTAGGCTCTGTACCTTCCTTCGTAGGATCGATGTTGGGCAGCTCCTCTACGTCTGCACTAGGCATCCGAGTAGGTGTGGAGCGCTGGGCAACCTTTGACGTGTCGAGCGTCTGAGACATAGCGGGCGTCTGGTTGCCGTACTTGTACTTGGCACGTCGCTCCTCGACCTCTGAGTAGCTATGGTTCTTAGCGGGCTCCTCGTCGAGGTAGTCTATCAGGTCGTCACGATCTAGCTCATCATCGGTCAGCACGATAGGCACAAAGGTAGGCAGAGAGCTGCGTGGCTCCAGGTCAAACTCGGAGTAGTACTGGTTGAGCAGCTTGTTTTGCTCCTTCTCGATCTCCGTCTGGCGCACATAGTCCTCTACATCCATGGCGGTCATAGGCATGTGCGCCTCCTTTTGAAAGCCTGATGCGATGATGACCACCATCACCTTATTGCCCAGCTCTTCATTGAAGGCGTGTCCCGACTTATTGTTCTGCAGATTGCGGATGGAGGAGGTGAGCTTCTTGATCTCGTCCATCTCGTCTGTCGTCAGCGCATCGGACGGATCGTAGAAGATAGCCAGCTGAAGCCTTGTCGCCGTGGTGATGTCGTCATTGTTGAGCAGTGGAGAGCGGAGAGCGGAGTCGATAGCCTTGCTCACACGGTCTACACCCTCGCCATAACCAATGCTGATGTGTGCGATGCCTCCGTCCTTGAGCGTGGTGCGTACGTCGGCAAAGTCTTGGTTCATCTCCATCTCGTTGGTGATAACCATCGTAATGGCTCGTACCGCATTGGCAAGGATCTCGTTTGCCTTGTTGAGAGACTCGTTCCAGGGTAGCTCACCATAGACTTGGTTGATGTTTTCGTTGGCAATGATAACCAGCGAGTCTACCTCTTGTCGCATACGCTCGGCACCTTGCGCCGCTTTGATCATACGCTGTCTCTCCTCACGGACGAAAGGCATGAAGATAAAGCCGACGGTGAGCAGTCCCATGTCACGCGCTATCTTCGCAATGACAGGTGCAGCTCCAGTACCCGTGCCGCCGCCCATACCAGCGCAGATGAAGACCATCTGTGTCTCGTTGTCGTCCAGGAGGGAGTGGATGAGCTCTCGGTCTTCTAAGGCGGCCTCTTCGCCGACCTCGATCTTACTTCCGGCGCCTAGTCCTTGGGTTAGCTTCTGCCCGATGACGGCTACATCTTTTAGTCCGCTCTTGGCTAGGTCTTGCTCATCTGTGTTGAGGAGCAGATAGGATACGCCCTGGAGTCCAGAAGCGTGAATGTGCTTGACGGCATTGCCTCCAGCACCACCTACGCCGATCACCTTGATGAGCTTTCTCTGAGCGACCGCTTTATTGTATTTGAAGTTGACGAGCTTGTCTGCGTTATCCATTTGTCGAAAGAGGTAAGAGGTTAGATAAATTGAAGGTAAGCGGGGAGGACTAGTCGATGTCGTCGTTGGTCAGTACGTCCTTGATCTTGGAGAACCAGTTGAAGGACTTCTTGCGCTTGACACTCTTGGGCTCCCGCTTTATAGTCTTATGAGGCTGGTCGACATCGGGCAGGTCAAAGAGCGATGCCTGAGCCTGCTGGTGGGTGTGCTCCTCAGGATCCTCTTGAGGTGTGGCGGTGCTGGTCGTCTCTTTGGGAGCCTCCTGGGGCGTATCGGCTTGTACAGCTGCAGGCTGAGCCTGTGTGGTGACCTTGCTTGACGGAGAGACCGTCGTCTGAGGGGTGTCGATAGCTCCGACACAGTTGACCTCGGCGCGATAGATAAGTCCCGCGCAGCCGGCGTAGTCCACATCGCTAGAGAGGGGTGTGTTGTCTTTGTACACCTTATCGTTGAACTCTCGCGCTAGTGAGACAAACTTGCTCTCGCTCTGTAGGTAGTTTATGAAGCCTCTCATGAGTGCGCCTTGCCCAGCTAAGACAATGCCAGAGCCCAGTCTAGCACCCGCCTCAAAGTCACGAATGACTCGAAGCACGTTGGCGGTGATCTCCTTCATACGGGCTGTCACGAGGCTGTTGATGTCTCGCATCTTGATCTCTCGCTCGCGAGTACCGTCTGGAGAGCTGAGCGTGATAGACTCATCATCGTAAGCATCGGTAAAGGGGTGTGCTTCCTCCAGCTTGATCTTCTCTGCTTCGGGGTAAGTGATGTGGAGAGACATCAAGTCGTTGGTTATGTTTTTCGAACCAAAGGGGATGACCCGTAAGCACTTCAGCGTGTCGTTTTTGTAGATAGCGACAGAGGAAGTGCCCGCACCAATGTTGACTAGTGCTACGCCGAGCGTCTTAGCATCGGGATAGAGGAGTACGTCCGCCTCGCAGCATGGAGAGGGGAGTATAGCCTCTAGCTCGAGTCCTAGACGGTCCTCGATAGCCATACGGATGAAGTTGACATTGCTAGAGCGAGTCGTGATGAGGTTGAAGTGGATCGAAAACTCCGTGCAGAGCAGTCCCTTGATATTTCTCTCCACACGTCCGTCTACGAGACAGTAAGGGTCCGATACATCCAGCACCTCGTGGGCGTTGAGTCGGTAGTTCTTGACACGCTCATTGATGAGGTTGATATGGTAGTCGCTAATCTCCTCACCGTCAGGGTTGTCCATCTTATGATTGATCTTGTAGGATCGTGACATAAGAGACTTACCGCCGAAGCCGACGTAGACCTTTTTGATCTCTGTGTGCTGGTCTGGGAGCTGCTCGTTGAGGCGATCTATCAGTACCTTGAGCTTGTTGTGTAGCTCCTCCATATTGTTGACGACCCCCTTGCGGATTGCGTTGCTTGTGGGCACCTCGGCTATGGCGATAGGGAGGACTTTGCCATCCTTCTTGGTACCTACCATACCCCGTATGGTAGCACTACCTAAGTCTATGGCAGTGTATAGATCTTCGTTGTATAACATTAGAGTGCGTTGAGAGTATACGATTATGTGTTAAGGCAGATTCGAGAGGCTTGATCAAGGTCTTTGTAAAGCTCCCTCCTCTGACGGGACGGTTACTATTTGATCTTTGTACTCCAAATGTACAGAAATAAAGCTATTCCAGCCAAATATGGGGATCACCTGCTCGACGAAGAGTCTGAGATTATCCAGTTTCTCCTCCCAGTTGGGGCTAGTCCCCAGGATGATCTCCGTATTGCTAGCTCGTGGCGTGGCGATGACCCCTCGGAGGGGATCTACATAGATATGTATGAATAGATCTCGCCAGAGCGGATCAGCAAGAATCAGCTGCATCAATGGGTAAAGCTCGTGCGCCGCTTGATCTACAGAGATGCTGCCACTGACCGGTAGGAAGGTCGTGTAGTAGTCCTCGCTACGCTCTATCGGCACCACCGTCTGATCCTTGCAGACGAAGTAGTTGCCCTGTGGCGTGAGCAGCGTAAAGAGAGGCTCGCGCTGGAGCATAGATACGTGCAGCACGCCTCCTGGAGTGGTGTAGAGATCTATGTGACTAAAGAGCCCGTTGCGTATCAGCTGCGACTCGATAGCCATCGTAGAGAGTGAGTCTACCGACTGACCTATGGGGCGAAAGCCTAGCGCCTTCAGTTCGCTCACGAGATCTCGCTCAGGCATCAAGGGGTGCTCGCCCTCGTACTTAATATCCGCCTTCACATCGGAGATACGTACTGGTGCCGTCTGCGGTGACGAGACCGCCATGTAGCAGAGTATTCCCACGAGGAGCAGAGCGAGAGAGAGGTATAGGTAGCGCATGCCTTATTATGATAGTGTAGCTAGATAATCTCTGATCGGGAGGACCAACTTGTCAATGTCTCCCGCACCGACCGTGACCACCACGCGTGGCAGCTCTATCTGTCGCAGTAGGGGGAGTAGCTCCTCCTTGGTACATAGCCAGCGGTGTGGCGCTGTCAACTCCTTATATATAAGTTCAGAAGTGACGCCAGGCATAGGCTCCTCACGGGCTGGGTAAATGTCTAGCACGATCACCTGATCCACGTGCGAGAGGCTCTCGGCAAAGTCCTTATAGAAGTCTGCTGTACGCGAGTAGAGGTGTGGCTGAAAGATAGCTAGCACGTCCTCCGAGCCGTAAATCTCCTTGATCGAGCGAATGGAGCTGTCTAGCTCTACTGGGTGATGCGCATAGTCATCGATGAGTAGGTGACGATCCGTCTGCAGTACCAGCTCGAAGCGTCGCTTGGTGCCTCGGAAGCTCTCCACACCTCGTACGATGTCCGCCGGAGCAACTCCATTGAGGTAAGCGATGGTCATAGCTGCCGTAGCATTCTCTAGGTTAGTACGTACAGGCACCCCGAGACGCACTTGCTCTAGATGAAGCCCCGCCTCTGGGTAGTGCCAGTCGAAGCGGATTGTCCCATCTCCGACGGTCACATGGTCGTAGTAAGCATCCGCCGTAGAGGCACTGCCATAGGTCAATGTGCGTACCCTCTCGGCTAGATGTGGCTTGATCGGAAGCCCTTCCTTCATCAGCAGCGTGCCACCAGGCTCTATCTGACTGCAAAACTGCTCAAAGCCTGCGAGGTAACCCGCATAGTCTCCGTAGATGTCTAGGTGATCCGCATCGGTCGAGGTCACGACAGCCATATAGGGGTTGAGGTGTAGGAACGAGCGGTCATACTCGTCCGCCTCTACCACCAGCAGATCGGAGTGATCGGAGTAGATAAAGTTAGAGCCTGTATCCACAGCCAGTCCGCCGATGAATGCGGTACAGCCCACCTCCTTGGCACCATCTAGGATATGCGCTAGCATATTGGTCGTCGTGGTTTTACCATGCGAACCGGCAACGGCCAGTGTGCGATAGCTCTCGGCTATGACACCCAGCGCCTCAGCACGCTTCAAGACACGGAAGTGATGACTACGCAGATAGCATAGCTCGGGGTGGTCGTGCGGTATAGCAGGCGTGTAGATGACTAGGGTATTGTCAGGCGTCATCGGAGCTGTCTCCAGCCACGTCGCGTCGCTGTCGTAGTGTATAGCGATGCCTAGCTGCTCCAGCTCGTCCGTATACATATTGTGCGAGCGATCGTAGCCCGACACGTTGCACCCCTTGAGATGATAGTAACGTGCTAGAGCACTCATGCCAGCACCGCCGATACCTATAAGATAAACGTAACTCATGCGTTAGAGAAAGGTCTTTGCAAAGTAATATAAGAGACTACCACAGCTGCTCCATCTGATCCACGATGCGCTCCACCGCTTGGGGTGTAGCAAGATCACGGAGCGCAGCTTTCATATCATCCCTTCGTGTCTCGTCTTTGAGTAGCTCCGTAATGGTGAGCCCCATCTGACCTACTGCTTCGCTGTCGGGGAGAAGGATCGCAGCACCTCGAGTAGAGAGTGCACGCGCGTTTTTCGTTTGATGATCCTCAGCCACATTGGGCGAGGGAATAAGTATAGAAGGAAGCTCCGAGAGACAAAGCTCCGAGACACTCAGCGCGCCCGCACGAGACACCGCCACATCGGCCAGGCGGTAAGCTAGATCCATACGCTCTACGTATGCCGAGACGTAAGCTCGCTTGCTAATATCGTACTCCTTGATCAGCTCCTGTGCCTCATGCTCATAGCTGCGTCCCGTCTGCCAGATCAACTGATAGCCCAGCTTGCTCCACTCAGGTAGCGCAGCCACGACCGACTCATTGATCGTTCTAGCCCCAAGACTACCGCCCATGACTAAGATCGTACGCGAGAGTGAAGAGGGGAGTGCAAAGTACGCACACGCCTCCTCTCGGGTCGTATGATTGTACTCGATAGCGTGACGTACGGGGTTGCCCGTTAGGATGATCCGATCACTCGGGAAGAAGCGCTCCATACCTGGATAAGCGACGCAGATACACTTCGCATCACGGGCCAGGAGCTTATTGGTCACACCGGCATAGCTGTTTTGCTCCTGCAGGAGGGTAGGGATACCGCTACGCTGTGCCTCCTTGAGCGTGGGAGCACTCGCATAGCCACCCACACCGACCGCTAGATCGGGGTGAAACTCTGTCAAAGTCTTGCGCACCATCAGGCGGCTCTTGATAAGAGAGCGCAACACCTTAAAGTTGCGCCAGAGACGCTTACGATCCATCCCCATGACGGGCAGTCCCACGATCTCATAACCAGCTGCGGGGACACGCTCCATCTCCATACGCCCCAGGGCTCCCACGAAGAGTATCTGACTCTCGGGGTAGCGTCGACGTACCTCGTCGGCAATAGCTAGGGCGGGGTTGATGTGTCCACCTGTACCGCCTCCACTGATGATCACTCTAGGTTTGTTTGGCTCTTGCATAGCACGATGAGATCGATAAAGTCTACTGAAATAAAATGGTCTGTCGCAGTCGGCTCTACATAGCCCGACTGCAATCGCTTACAAATGTACGAAAAAGCACACAACTGCCCACCTTGGCTGTTGGCTATTGTCTGGCTAATGACCAAAGGCTATCCCTTGTCACCTTCGTGAGGTGTGGGTACGAAAAAGCCCCCACGAACGTATCACGCTGTGAGGGCTTGCAGTCAGCTTGCGACCTGTCAAAGTAAAGCAAGCACTGACATTATCGTAGTCGTACGGCTCGGAGCTCTTCTGCTAGCTGGTGTATGGCACTCTCGACCTCTTGCAGGCGGTGCTTGGGAACTTTTTGCCCCGCTCTCCATTGTCGTAATGTCTCGTTGGAGATGCTTGTGCGCTTGATAAACTGAGACGCGTTTAAATCCTTGAATAGAGAGAAGAGTGCTGACACGTCATAGATATACTCGACCTCAGCCTCTCGGAGAGCCTGCGCTATATCGTTGTCGCCCGTCTCTTCGTATGATAGCGCTGTCGTCTCAATGGCTTCTCGGAAGCTTGCCTGCGCTTCAGCTACTGTCGCCCCATCTGATGCAATGGCGGAATCAAATGCGGTGGCATAGATAGCAAAGCCTTTGCTCTTTGTTCCCTCGATGTGTGCGGTTATTGTATTCATATCGGCTTGTTTTTACTAGGTGTTTTCTTTACTAGGAGTGTCGGGGCGATCTACTTACCGCCCTTTGCTTGCTTTAGGATTGCTTTCTCTGTACCTGCGGGCACTTCCTTAGATCCGTGCCTTGGCATTGTGATGCGTCCTCTTATAGTCGGGTGGGCGTACGCATCGTGCGACCCGCCACTCTTGAGCTTGTACCAGCCCAATGCTTTAATCTGTCTTACTAATTCGCTGTACTTCATCCTTGCTTTACTTTGACAATACAAAGTTATAACAAACTTGTGATATACGCAAGTTTGTCGGGGAGTTATTTTTGTCACTTTGATGTCGGCTGTGACGTGGCTCGGGATAACGACGCAGGGGGCGGATGTCATACCCAGCTCGACCATAGCTCGGAGGCGCATATTGCCCCCGATGACGATGTACTTGTCCCCGTGTGGATAGACGAGGATGCCTCGTAGCTGGAGCATCTCGGGGTTGTCTAGTATGCTTCGCTTGAGCTTGGCTAGCTTGTCGGGCTGTATGTTGCGGGGGTTGGCTGGTAGCCCGTCGATCTGCCCTTTGTTCTCCTCGAGCTGTGCTATGGGTAGCTCGGTGTAGTGCGGTGCGTTGTTGTCGTTCATGGTGTTGTTGTATTTGTTAGTTTGTATCTTTGGTGTCAAAGTATTGAGTTATGACTAGAGACGAATTGATTAAGCTGTGCCGATACTACAAAGGCGAAGATGAGAATCCGTTTGACGGAGGCTCTATTGATGCTCTTTGGTGGAGCGGGGAGAAGATGCTAGCTGACAATGTATCTCGAGATGAGCGTTTCTTCCAAAGGATGAAAGATTCATTGGAAGAGGGACTGGCGGCTGGGGATCTGGAAGGGGTGTATGTTGACAGCTCCATCCCGCTTGAAAAGCGAGTAATCATGCTCTATTTAGACCTTTGGCACGGGAAGTTCTTTCCATACGATGATTTTGACATAATCAATCAGTACTAGAGAGTTATAAAAATGCATCCCTGCAAAGGGGGATCTTCGTAAGATTTACGGAATTGGGGGACTAGACACTTCTCACTCCTAAAACATATAATCTCACCACGCAACTAAACATAAAACTCATTCTGAAATCAACAAAGATATCGCAAAGGAGTCTCAAGGATTAGCCCATATATTGCTTTTTCATGCGCTAGAACACAACGACAAACGAGGAATAGATGTGCTGAGCACTCCGATATTTGCGAGGATTCGGATCTCACCTGAGAAAATCTCCAATAGCTACGTAGCAAACAAAAAATCTCCACGGAGAGGAGAAACAAAACTTCGGAAGAATGAAATGAAACTTCGGAGGAATGAAATCATAAGTCCGAAGAATTTTTCAACCCCTCACTGGATAATCAGAGATCTCTACCAGGGTGTTTTCGATTTCCTCCATAGAGAGCTAGATGGGCTCATTATATATAGTGTGTCCGCCCTGCTCTCTAATCTCTAACCTCTAATCTCTATTTACATATCTTTACGGGGAAATTCGTCCGATTCCCT
>ENA-OOZG01000874-OOZG01000874.1-human-gut-metagenome-genome-assembly--contig:-NODE-874-length-23423-cov-4.958319_pt1 | contig 23423 bp, 20 predicted proteins | sample MGYA00241706_ERZ501384 | MGnify/ENA primary metagenome ERZ501384 (study PRJEB25962, sample SAMEA2042742) | human gut metagenome | biome: human gut; feature: human-associated habitat; material: faeces...
CTATTTCTTATCAGAAAGATTTACTTTCCATAGACACAAGAATTTTTACACCCTCGAAAAAGTTGTAAAGTGGTGTAAAAAGGTATAAAAAATCTTTCTATTAAAAAGATACATATAAACCATCTCTCGCTCCTGGATAGCATATTACGCAATGCTTGTTTTTGAATTGAAATCCATACAAGCCTCGTTTATCTTTTACAGTTTTTAAAATTTTCTTCCCTGAGCCATCTGGATTGCATCGTATTATCTGCGCAGTTTTATCATCCTTACTTACTTTAACATAATAGACTTTTCCCCCTATAAATCTAATATCATATCCTCTTCCAAGTAAAGTTTGTTTACGATTAGAAAGATTATACAGACATAATTTATTTGCGCCTATGTCTGTAGCTCGGTACGTATATCCAATTGCATAATGTCCTCTATGATCAGCAAGTTTAAGTGGACTCTTTTCTAGCTGAAACCCCGTAGCTCCAATTGTATAACTATATGTTCTTTCTTTTGTTTCCGGGCGATGTCCTAACGTAAAAAAGATTTTTTTTCCGTAACAAAACTCATATTCCATTCTGCTATCACCAGAATATCCAGCTACTAACTGTTGTCCCTTTGCCGTCTTTTCAAGCAAAAAAGAATTTTCTTTATCATCATATGCTCTATAATATGTCCATAAAATATAAGTTTTTCCGTTTATTGAAATCTTTTTTTCTCTTTCATACGAATTTGCCGCCTGCACATTCATCGGCAACAATCCAAATACCATAATTGCCACCATAATCAATGCAATCAATCTTTTCCTAATTTTCATTCTCATATCCTCCTAATTGTTCTCTCTCCCTTTCCTGTTCCCCAACGCTTCCATCTCAGCATTATAAACATTCCTTGCCAGATGTCTGAGAGTATCTGCGATATATCGTATATTTACCGCTGTATCCTTAATATTATTTTTCAGCAAATCCTCCTTTCCCAAAAATGCTATTGCACTTTCTCCATTCCAGGCGGAAGCCAGAGTTTTCATGGATTCTTCCATAGAATTCTCTGAAATTCTGCGCAGACAGTCAGCTACATCATCGAGCTTATCCGCCTGTATTAACGCCTGTTGAAAATTATATTGTATCTCCTGTCTGTCACACATGACTTCTTCCCCTTTCCACTAAGCACATGCCATTGCCATAATAGCCTTAATCAATCAAATTACTGGACCACGGCGCTGCCTTTGGCTTCTCTTCTGTTTCACGGTAAATATTCGCAACTTTCCGGAGTGTTGCCGGGTATTCTTTTAATCTGGTAAGGATTTCTTCCATATCTTCTTTCTGCTCCAGAAATACTTTTCGATTAAGTTCCGCTGCTTCTCCATTCCAGTAATATTCAGTTCTGTTAACTGTGTCCTGCACATTTGCCAACAGCTGTTCCATTTCAAAGATTGCAGTTGCAGCTTCCTGTGCTTTCATATCCAGTTCATTCGGCAGGACATTCATCTTAATATCTTTACTGTTCATTTCCATCCGCTTTCCCTCTTCTTATATCCGGACAGCTTCTACAAGGTCATCAATTCTCTGCTCACACTTCCGGTATTCTCCTTCTGCGTAGGTCAATCCACCGATCAGATCCCGGAGGATTTCACACATTTCCCGGCAGGACTGATAATCACTTTCTATCTGCTTCAGAAATTCGGCTTTCTCTGGTCCTTCCCACATTCTGCCAAGTTCACCGACTGCATCAAATACATTCTTAACTTTATGATCCATCTGCTGCACAGCCGTCTGAAGTTTTTCAATATCTTCAGATAATGCACTCAGATTTACTTCTACTTCATTTTCTGCCACTGTGCTCACTCTCCTTTTGGATTTCCTGCAAATTTCGCTTTTACCATACGGACGATCCAGCTCAGATCATGGAAACTTACCGCCTCCATACGTTTCGCTGCCTGTACATCCTCACAATGGTCTGCAACTTTTCTGTCTGCACGCCTGTATAATTCCTGTATCATATACAAAGTTCTCTCAAGCTGTACTGTTCCGGAAAGTGCCTGTTCCAGCTTCTGACTCTCTGAACTGATCTGCTGCGAAACCTCCTCCAGATAAGGAAACTCTTTCAGAGCACTGCTTATTCTGCTTAATTTATCAATACATTCATCCATCTCCATGGCATTTCTGTGCAAGTCATTCGTTACTTCCGTCATAGGTTCCAAACTTGCCTTAAACATCTTTTCTCTCCTTGATCTGTAACCTGATTATATCAAATATTTTTATTCTCTCTTTATTTCCTGACAAACAGCCATTCTATCATGACGAATAACCTTTACTGTTTATACCAGCATCAGCTGACTGCCATTCGTAATCCCATTCTGCTCCAGTGTAGAATCCGGCGGAAGAACTTTTTCCAGTTCCAGACTGCACAGATTCAGCTTTTCTTTCTCACCATCCAGAATACAATTTTCCTTCTGACAGATTGCCTCCGCAATTTCTTCTGTCAGCAATGCAACTGAAATTTCTTCATCCAGACTGAAATTATATTTTCTTCCTATGGAAGGTACGACTACATCTACAATGACCATTTCTTCTCCTCTTCCAGAAGAGATTCCTGCAGCTTTTTACGAAACTCCATACTGTCAAACACAACCTGTCTGCTCTCATCTGTCAATATCAAAACTCTGTACCCAAGACTTCCCTCATAAAAAACCAGCCTCTCTACAGGAGCATGAACTTTCATATCTGCCACATCCCAGACACTGACAATATTTTTTATACCGTTCACGTCTTCCATTTCCAGTATATCTTTCTGAGATGTATCCATATTTATAGAAAGATTCTCCAGAAGTGCTGCTCCTTCTTTCTTTATTCCAGACTGAGAATCTTCTATTTTTTGACCTGCTGCTTCATTTTCCAATGGATTTTCCGGCAGATCTGCCCCTGCGAAAATTTCCTCCGCAATCTTTTTCTGTAAAACCAGACGCACCCGGACTTCTTCGCTGAGTACCGGCAATTCCATAACCACAGCCCCGGACTGTGCCAGATACCAGCATTTCTGCTCACTGCCCTCCGCTGATACCACAGACAGGACTTTTGTACATGTACGCAGAACTTCCATCATCCATTTCATATCTTCCGAAAGTTTCGGCTCTGATCCCATCTCTATACATCCACGCTTTACCAGCTGATACAGCGCCACGGTAAAAGCATTATCATCAAACTCATTCTCCGACGGCATCTGAAATCCATAAATCTCAGTTACATTTCCTATTCCGAGTAAAAGCACCAGTTCGTTTTTACTGAAATAGTAAGACTTCTCCATAACATTTCCCCCTGGTAGTTTTTATTTTTCCATACGCTATTGACCTGTAAAGATTTTCAGCGTATATATTTATACTCTAATTTCTGCTGTATTCCTTCACTGCCCTCTTATAACTTCTTGACAGCGGTACCTGCAGATTATCCTGAACTTCGATCAGACTCTGCGATACCTTTACAGCAGTCACCTTAGACATATTTACAATATAACTTCTGTGACAACGCAGGAAATTCTCCGGAAGTTTTTTCTCCATATTTTCTATGGTATCGTAGAAACCATACTCTTCCTGCTTCGTCCTGATAAATATCTTCTTTTCTCTTGCTTCTATATAATAGATCTGATTCAGTGGAATGTACTGTTTTCCCTCCCTGGTCTCAATCACAAAAGACTCCGGAACATCTTTGCTGTCAAATTTCTCTGTAAAAGCATCCATCATTTCATTGACAACCATGACCAGATTCTCTCTGCTGACCGGTTTCAACAGAAGTGACGACGGCATGATTCCCGGGCGCAGATATACCATTGGTGAAATACTGCCGTCCGCAACTACCATCAGATAAGACTGACGGTAATCCCTGCGGATTTTCTCCAGAGATGGTACGGAATCCTTCATCGTCACATCCCAGCTTATAATATCCAGCAGAGGCACTTCTGCCAAAAATTCTTCTGCCTTCGGTATCTGCTCAAACATATGAAATTTCCACATTTCGTCTGTCCGCAGAGCTGCCTGCTCCCTGACAGCTTCCTTCATCAGATCATTCTCTTCTTTCTTTGAAGCAACTGATAAAAATGTAATCATAATACTGTTGGTCCCTTCACTAGCGGAATTACAATTTTGTGATATGCCTGTCCATCCGTAGATGCGACCAGGCCGATTCCCGGCTTCTCACTTCTTGTCTGCTCACCAAATGGCATTCCCGTAAATTCCAGGATTCTCTGTGCAGCCACATTTCCACCCAGATGAATCCCTGCCTTTCCGCTGATAAATTTCTCAAATACATCTTTTCCCATAACATCTGCTCTCTGATCCTGATTCATGCATGCAAAGAAATAGATATTATGTAAGAATCCTTTTTCAAAAAGATTCGCCATTGCACCGCTGAGATTGTCCTTTACTCCCTGTTCACTGTGCATAAGTTTCGTATATTCTACAAGATCCGCTATAAAAATATAATACGGTTTCTCTCTGCTCATCTGCATATAAACCGCCTCCTCTTCCAGTCCCTGGCTTATCAGAGACTTCTTCAGACGGTTCCTTGACTGGAATACAGGTACAAATCTGCTCATAAAGTCCATATATCCTTCATAAGAATCTATGTATTCCGCCTGTACATCCTCTGCTGCTTTCCTTAATTTCCATCCATTAAACTCAACAATGATCAACTCTCCGCCTTTCTGCTTCGCACTGTTAATCATTGCTTTCAGACAATTACGCTTTCCTGTTCTGGACTTTCCTGAAATCAGAAAGCAGTAATTTCTTGACAGATCCAGAGAAAAGATTTCTGCAGATACCAGATCATATCCGACTGGCAGATCCCTGTTGCCGGCAAAAATTTCCTGCACATCTTCTCTGTTCTGAAACTCATTCCATTCCGGATTCTGTGGGATTTTCGGAATCTGTCTTGCCGGTCTTCCAGTCCATTTCTTATTTAAATTCACACACTCTCTACGAATTTCTTCTCCCCGCTGATAATCGTCTGCAGCCTCCAAAGCCAATGCAGTCTGAAACTCCAGATTTCTACCATTGATCTGTACCAGGCCTCTGCCTCTGATTCCCTTCTCAGGAAGTACAGAATCCTTCATACTTCCAAGACATTCTCCATATGCAATTCTGTCGGGCAGTTCCAGACAGATGATCTGATGGAAATTGTCATGCATACGCATTGGAAACTCTGAATTCTTCATACCGCTTCCTGTCACGATCATATAAATACCATAAGACGCACACTCTCTGGAAATCCTGATCATTTTTTCATCATATCTGAACTCTGTTTTTTCCCTGAACCCGGCAATATTGTCAATTACGATCAGCACTGCCGGACATATTTCTGCATGAGATGATACATACTGCTGATAGCTTCCGCCGCTAAACAGTTCTTTTCTCTCTTCTATCATCTGTTCCAGCATATGGTAAAATCTTTCCAGTCCTTCGCTGTCATTTTCATACAGAATCCCACCGATATGCGACTCACCTTCAAATACTCCCAGCATTTTATTAGAGAAATCCACAATATAAATATTTAATTCATCTGGAGTATATTCATGAATCAGTCCATATATGGTTGTCTGAAGCAGCGTACTTCTGCCGCTCATCGGCATTCCACAAACTGCATAATTTCCCTTTTCTGTAAAATTAAGTACAAATGGCTTCTGCTGCTGATTTTCCGGATCATCCCAGAGTCCTATTGGTATCTCTATCCTGTTATAAGATGTCTTTTTATCAGAAAATTCTTTATTATTCGCCTTCAGGTCCGTTAATTCATTCTGTCCATTAAATATCTCTTTGAAATATTCCTGGAGATTTTCCAGCGTAATACTTTCCGGCAAAACAGGGAGCCACAACTGCTGCGGTTTTCGATACCCTTCTTTCTCTGCCATTTGAGCCAGATATCTGACCGCTGCATTCAACTGGGTCCGGACTTTTTTCTCCGAATACTCCTGGACTTCGCTGTTTCTTCTTTTGGCATAATTTCCCACAAGTGCAGGTCTGCCAGTCTCATCCAGCATTTGAACATGACTTCCATTTATGCCGTCATTTTCTTCATAAGCAGCTCCGCTCCATCCGGACTGAAACAGCTCGTAAATTTCATTATTTCCCACCTGCAGATATGCACGTCCGGTCTGTGTCAGATAAGCGGCATCTGATTTATGCAGCATATACATACTATCCTTACTGTCCTGGACACGCAGACAGATACGAAATCTGGAATTGCTCCATATATTCTCATCTACTGTACCCTCCGGCTTCTGTGTTGCCAGAATTAAGTGAACACCAAGACTTCGTCCAACCTGTGCCACACTGATCAGTTCCTTGAGAAATCCCTCTTCTTCTCTCTTTAATTCCGCGAATTCATCTACGATAATAAATAAATGCGGCAGTGGAATATCTGTCTCTCCATTCTTGTACAACATAGTATATGCATCAATATGATTCACTCCAAACTTGTTAAAAAGTCTCTGGCGTCGTTTATTTTCACTCTTAATAGAAACCATGGCACGATGCACCTGGCTTCCGGATAAATTCGATATTTTCCCCAGAATATGCGGCATTCCGTCAAAAAGCTTCGCCATTCCACCGCCTTTATAATCAATGATCAGAAAGCCCACATCATCCGGGCTGAAATTCACTGCAAGAGAGAGCATATAAGTCTGCAGTATCTCAGACTTACCAGAACCAGTTGTTCCTGCGATCAGTCCATGAGGACCATGATATTTCTCATGCACATCCAGATAACAGTCTGTTCCACCTGCCTTCTGTCCGATCAGTGCTTTCATACTTCTGTAGGTTCTGTTCTTCTTCCAACGTTCTTCTATATGCAAATCTTTTAGCTGAGAAATTCCGTACATTTCCATAAAAGTCACCTGCTCAGGAACTTCACTTCCTACCTCGGTTTCCTTAACCTCTGTATCTGCCTGGCGTCTTGCCATCTTCTCCAGTTCACGAATACTTACTCCATCAAAAATGATCGGCGTTCTTTTTCCCGTTCTTACATCATAACGGCCACTGAACTGCCCGTCATTCTGGATAATACATTCACAGCTGTTTGGCAGATCCTCACACTGTTCAGCAAGCAATACTACTGTAAAACCCAGATCTGCATCCTGTCCATAAATATAGTTTACGAGAAGTTCTCCGTCCAGATACTCCTGCTTCTCTACAAACAAAATATAATGTGGTCTGCAAAGTTCTCCTTTTTTCTCAGAACTCTTCTGCCGTTCCCTGCGCATACGCAGTACCTTTGTCAACTCATAGAAAATATCACTGGCACTGTTTTTGTCTGATGCAACATAACGGATCTTCTTATCCGGCGCCCAGGTATGCGGCAGCCATCTGGCAAATCCCCATCTGCTGCTTTCCTCACCCTGTTCTTCCTGATAAGCAAAAGCCATTTTTACATCTGTATAACAGTTTTGCGCTGCAATCTGTGCCACCAGTTCACGAACAACTGGATAAGCTCCTTCCAGATCCTTGCCTCCTGCAATTCCAATCATTCTTTCCTTTGACAGATCCAGACAAATTGGCACATTATGCAGATACTGGTACTTCTCTTTGATCACTCCTGGTGCTAACGAAAACTCTTCTTCTGTCAGCTGAAATCTTTCCTTCGGGATCTGAATATCAATCTGAAATGGAATCTCACCGTTTCCCAATCTGTGAAGCAAAAAGTCCTTATGAGTGCTGTTTCTGTTCCACATACGGTTCTGATTCTGAAACTCTGCGGATGCACATTCTGCTGCACAAGGATACATCTCTTCAAGAGCATCCAGATTGTGTTTATATTTTCCTTCTATTTCTACAGCACACTTCTCCAGATATTCTCCGTATTTATGCAAAATCTGATCCTTGCTTCTCATTCCCTGACTTCTGTTATGGATAATATTATACATTGTCCAGACTGTGCCGATTCCAGCAGAGCTTACAGCTGCAACCATCCCAGCATGCATAAATGCTTCCATCGGTATTCCCGTAAATCTGGTGCCTGCAATCGCAGTAATACAACTTAAGGCAGAAGGTACTGCCATTACCATAGCCGGACCTGCTGCCATCAAAAAGTCATTTTCCCTATGTTCTTTTATGTCCGGAAAATCTTCTATTTCAATTATTCCTGTTTCCAAAGTCTGCAAATTTCTGGGTGCCCGGTGATAAAGTTTACGTCCTGATTTCTTTCCCTGAGCATCTGCTGCTTCCAGCCGGTCATTCTGCCATTCCGGGATTGTCTCACTGACAGTCAGATTCTTTCCTTTACGCACAGCAAGAATATTCCCAAGAAATACCATATCCAATCCCCAGAGATGGATCTGATCGCCAAAGATTAGTTTCTGTTCCCCTTCCACACGGATGTCATTGACAAACACTCCGTTCGTACTGGTGTCCTCCAGTATCATTCCATCTGAAGTTCTGTGCAGGATCAGATGCAGCTTGGAAATATACTGTCTGCCGGCATATCTGTAAGAATAACAGATACTGGTGCTTTCTTTGCATCCTACAGTAATTTCTTTAATATCTGAAATATCGTATTTCAGGTAGTTTGTGAATGAGGTCTCCTTCATCTGAACAATAACCGGAAGAAAATCATCCCGTTCTGATCTCAGAATATAGGTTGCCTGATCTTTCAGACTGCTGCCGGAATCTGTCTCTGAGTTCTCTGTAATCTCATAATGAGGAGACTGCAGGAATGTCCAATTGCCGTCCATCTCCTCCAGCCTGAGCTCTATGCTGTCCTTTAAGTGAAAAACCCTTCGGTCTATAACCAGAACGGTTTCCGCATTATGAATTGCAGGAAGTACAAATTCCTTGTATGCACTCTGACTGTATACAGACAGTACAACACTCATTCGCTGCTCCTCCTTACTTATGGTTCTTCTGCGTCCAGATCATCGTAGTCTTCTCATCATCCGCATCTGGTTTACGAACTACAGTTCGTTCTATTTCATCCATCTGGTTTCTTCTGTTCTGGATATTTTGTGGATGTGTAGTTACGTTTTTCTTCTTTTTTGATAAACCTAATGCATTTTTTATACTGTCAAATGCGCCCATTTTTTATTACCTCGAAATATTTATATATTTAGTTGATTTCACAAAGTTTTCACATATGGTTTATTTTAGCATTATGGGGAACTACAATCAATAGAAAATAAAAATCCCTCCCGGGGGAGTTGCAAACTCCTGCGAGAGGGATCTTGTAAATAAAATTAATCCTCATCCGTAAGATAATAATCTTTTATATATCCGGTCTGATCATTATAAGTAACTTTTCTATATCCTGCATAATCATTTGCATAATCATTTGTATAATCATAAGTAACTTTAACCTGCTTTCCTGCTGGTATTTGGGTAATAACTTCTGAAGAATCATATGGTTCACTATACATATCTGCATATTTACATCTTATAACAGTATAAGCTTCATTATCTTTTATCTCATATACATCATAATCCACTTTATTTTTCAGTTTTATACATTGTCCATACATATAATCAGTATTTATAGCATGATCCGTAGTAATCTTACTGGTATTTACGTTCTCTAATGCTTCGCAACCGTAAAACATGCTATCCATGTTAGTTACCTGCTCTGTATTAAAATTACCAATATCCAGATTTATCAACTGTGAACAATCTCGAAACATATTCTGCATAGATTTTACTTTGCTTGTGTCAAAACTATCTAAATTCAAATCTGTAAAAGAACAGTCTCTAAACATTCCGCTCATGTTCCTAACGTTTCCAGTGTCAAATTTTTCAACATTCAGTTTTGTAAGAGATGAACATCCATAAAACATATTGCTCATATTTTCTACCTTGCTTGTATCAAATCCTGTTACATTTATTTTTTCCAACATCATACAATCTTCAAACATATTACTCATATCCGTTACATTTTTTGTATTAAAATTACTGACATCCATATCATTCAAAACCGAACACCCGCTAAACATTAAACGCATATCCTCTACAATTTCGGTATCAAAACATTCATTAAAATCTATTCTTTTTAGAGAAGAATAGTCAGCAAATAGTTCACCACAATCCTTATTTCCCATAATCCGTCCATTACCACCTATATAAAGAGCATATAAATCTTCATAAATACCATACTCATCTTCATATGGGACTACCCAAGCCATTACACTACCGTCCCCATTCTCCGAAACATCCCATGCATTCTTCTGCATATCATCCAGATTATCTACAAAAGTAATTGAACATATATCCGTCTTATCATATTCACTGTGAAAAACTTTGTACTCATAGTCTTCTTCATCTTCATTTATAACCATAGATATTTTATCTGGTTTCATAAGAATATTTTGTTTTTGTGTATTTATATCTTTTATCTCTACCTTAATCTCCAAAAAAGAGCCCGCTGCAATACCCCCCACCAAAACTACTGCCAAAATTCCCAGTCGAAATTTCCCAGACTTCCAAAAACATCTTTTTTTCTTTATACCCACCGTTTCCAGTGCTTCCCTAAGTTCAGAAACTGTCTGTATTCTGCTTTCTCTTTTTACATCCATGCCTTTCTTGAAGATTTCCTTCATTTCTAGCGTAAGGTCTTTACCATATCCATCATTAAAAGAAATCTCCAAAGATTTCATCATTCTGTCAAGGGCATCTGGCATCAGCTTACCTGTAATGCAATAATACATCGTAGCAGTCAACGCATACACATCCGTCCAAGGGCCGATTTCTACACCTGTGCTATACTGCTCAGGCGGACTGAAACCTTTCTTCATAACCAGCTTGGACATACCCTCCTGCAGGTCTTCGATTGCTTTAGAAGCATCCAGATCCAGAAGCCATAATCTTCCGTCCTCTGCCACCATAATATTGTCAGGACTGATATCTCTATGAATTACATTCTGTCTGTGCAAATCTTCCAAACTCTTCATCAAAGGTACAAATAACTTCCTGCACTCCTCAAATGTCATTGGACCACGTTGCTTCAACTTATCCTTAAGAGTGATTCCATCAATATAATCCATTACAATATAAGCAGAATCGTTCTCAAAAAATGTATTTCTGATCCGCACAATTCCCGGAAGTGTAAAAATTCGTTCTACTCTCTGTGACTCTTTAATAAAATTCCGGCAGCTGTTTTCCCACTGTTCCTGTGTAATCTGAGTTCTGTTCCAATTTACTGTATTAGAAATCTCACTGCTTCTCGAAACCTGGCCCATCGGATAATATTCCTTAATGCACACTTTCAGTTCCAGAGAAATATCATATCCCACATAAGTAATCCCGAAACCACCCTGTCCCAGAACAGTTCCGATCAGATACTGTTCATGCAGAATCGTCCCCGGCTTCATCGCATACTCCGGTCCATCTATATGTTCATTATCAAAACCACAATGAGGACACAAAAATGTGTGCTCATCTATCTCTTTCATACATTTAAAACAACGTTCGCTCAATGTTCTTCCCCTTCAGTAATTCTGTTTCTCATATGTTTCATAAATTAACTACAGTCTAACACAGTGAAAAATTGTTTACAACAAAAATACCTCTCCCAACAGTGGCTCTTCACTCCAAGAGAGGTATTTCTATTACTTGTTATTCAGATTATCTTTTTACTTTTAATGTTTTAGAATATCCGCTATATGTTTTCTTTGCTGTGTAAGCACGTACTTTATAGCTGTAAGTGGTTCCCTTTTTCACTTTCTTATCTGTGAAGGATGTTGATTTCGTAGTTCCGACTTTTGTCCAGGTTTTGCCGGTGCTTCGGTAAACTTCATAGCCGGATGCCCCCTGAACTTTTGACCAGGATACTTTTACTGCAGAAGCTCCTGATTTTGCTGCGGATTTGATTGCCGGTTTTCCTAATACAATCTTAAATGTCCTTGTGACAGATCCGGTGTATTTTCCTTTGCCTGTGATTTTAACTTTTGCAGTTCCAACATTTTTATTACTGCTGTAAGTAACCGTATAATCTTTACCCTCTTTTAATGTGGTTCCGGCATTTGCATAGCCATAAGTTACGCTGACAGTTGGTTTAAGTGCTTTTCCGGTATAAGTGCAGGAATTCTTTGTGTCAATAATACAACTGGAAAGATTAATTTTTCCCGGTGCTGCTTTGAAAGTAATGGTATCAGTTGTTACATTGGATCCCGGACCTGTGCAGATAAAGTATTCAGAATTTGGCTCAAGTACTGCGGAATATTTACCTGGCAGATCATAGAACTCCGGAATTTCCATAACATAATCAGAACCTTTTAAGATAGCCATTCCATATCCGACACATTCAATGTTATATGTTGTCTCATTGCCTGTTTTCAGTCTGCACCATCCATTGTATGAGCCCAGAGTATCTACAGTTACTGTTCCTGATCCATCAATTGTCGGCATATCAGATGAAGATTTAATTTCACCTTCTGCTACCATTACAGAAACATCTGTATCCTGTACAGTCAGATACATTTTGTACTTACCTGCAACCGGTGCCTGATCTGGATCTGCATTGTAAGTTGGAACTAAACGCTGTCCATATTTATTAATAGCTTTTCTCGCATCACCGGAAATTACTTCTGAAGTTCCATCTGTGTAATTGATCTTAACTTCTGCGCCTCTGGTCATGAAACCATCCCACTTAACAACATTCTGATAAGAATATGTAATAGTCGGTTCTTTTACTAATTCCATAGATGCAATACCAACTTTAAATTCCGGATCCACACTGACTTCTGATGCGTCTTCGTCTGTATCGCACTGAATGTAATAAGTCTGGCCAGCTCTTAATATCGAATCACCATCAGTTGTTACATTCACACCATCTAAATCTGAATCCATCACCATGGCTGATTTTTTACCTTCTGAGGTATTATACGTCACAGTATAAATTCCTGTATGTTCAGGAATAAATTTCACAAACGCTTTTGACTTTGAGGCACTTATCATTGACGCGGAACCTTCTTTGATTACCGGCAGTTCCTCCGGACTTACAACCTTAACCGTAACCGGATCACTCGACTTTGAAGAAAAGTCATCTCTTACAACAACAGTATAAGTTTTAATCTCAAGGTCATCATCTTCATCATAGAGATAATCATCATAATTCATGAAAATAGAAAAAGTATTTCCGTGATGATCTTCAACTTCTTCATCATTGCTGCTAAAAGTAATGGTTTCTGTTGTTCCGTCTTTATATAAAACTTGTGCCGTAACTCCGGAGAAATCCAGATCTCCAACCACTTCTGCATCTAATCCGTAATAGTAAGTATCCTTTGTCGGCTGTTTTATAATGTGAATACTTTTGACGTTAATCTCATCATCATCTTCATAATTTGCTGCATCTGAATTTGCTATGTCATCATTAAATACTGGTGTTTCTTCCGAATCTCCTTCTGAGAAATCATCAATTGTCAGGTCTGGTTCTACCTCCTCCTGTACAACTGCTACTTCTTCTCCACTGGTAAATTCTGCTGCGGATACCGGGGCAAGAGATGTTCCCAGCATACTCATGGATAAAAATGCAATCAGCACTTTTTTCTTCATTATTTTGTTCCTCCTTTGAATTGAGTGTATGATAGTTCAAAGCGGATCTTTAAAGATCCGCTTTGCTACTTCCTGAAATTCTTTAGTACAGATAATTTTTGTTTGTATAACCGGTTTTACCAAGAGTTGGGGAATATACGGTCCAGTATGTATCATCACTGGAATCCATCACATAAACAGTTTCTCCAGGATACATACGACCAATTTCATTCGCATCATCATATGCTTTTGCACTTCTTAATGCCAGATAATTTTTTTCTACATAAACGGTTTTTGCCGGATAAGATGTATAAGAACTAGTAGTAGCAACATTTTCATCAAACAGATAATTTTTATTTACATATCCTTCTTTTCCAAGTTTAGAAGAGTAAACCCACCAATAAGTGCTATCACTGGAGTCAATTACGTTTACAACCTCTCCTGTATACAATTTTCCAATTTCATTTGCACTATCAAACGCTTTTGCGTTTCTTAATGCCAGATAATTTTTTTCTACACGAACTGTTTTTGTAGGATAACTGCTGTAAGAAGTACTTGTTGTGTTGCTGTAACTGTAGCTTGGTGTTGAATCAATTACAAGATATCTGCTGTCTACATATCCATTGCGTCCATATTTAGGAGAGTATACATACCAGTATGTTCCTGAATAATTTATTACATCTACAGTATCACTATTATGCAATTCTCCAATTTCATTGCTGGTATCATAACACTGTGCATTACGAAGTGCCAGATATCCACTTGCTACATTAACTCTGTAAGTTTCTTCCGGGCAGGCATGACATAACTTTGCACTAATCGGTAATGACAATACAAATGCCATTATAACCATCATCATCCATTTCCAGTTAAATCTCTCTGCTAAATTAATTTGTTCTTTTCTCATAAGACATCCTCCTTTTGATCTGCGGTATATTTTTTCTTTTTCTTATATTTTTGTTTTGCTTACCTTGTACTGTTATATTACAGCAGATTTTTCCGGAAGTGTTCCTATGCTGACGAATGACCAGGTTTTTGTGACGAATGGCATTTTGTCCTTAAATTATATGGTTTCTAAAAACGGAATCTCCAGGTATATACCAATATTTGTAAAAAAGTGAGAGTCATGTCGAAATACCAATGCCGATTTCCGATAACAGATAAGTATAAGAAAACAGAGTGTATTCCATCAAAATTTGGATTACACTCTGTTCCATTTTAATTTAAAAATTATTTTGTTTAAATTTAATATATTTAGAAGAATCCTTATACAGATGCGAAGGTCCCTCTCCAATATTAACCATTTTGCCGTTCTTTATAATGTAACTATCAATATAACCAACTCGAACACTATAAAATGTGTTGTTCTCATATTTAAGACACTCACACGCTCTACATGTAAGTTTTCCTGCTTTTACTACTTTAACTTTGTTTTCTGAATAAACAAACACAGTACATTCATCTGTCATCATTTTTCCTCTCTTTAAAGGATCACTTGGATTGTATGGATCATATAAGTGATCTGTAACAAGTAAAACAGGATATTTATACCCTTTCACTGTTTTTGTTGTGTAGTATTTATATTTGCTCTTATTCTGTCTTAAAAACTCTTTATATTTGTTCTCTATCTCTACATTGTCATTTACTTTCACTTTAATCTCTATTTTATAGATATTACCGCCTTTAACTACTTTAACATTTACAACTGCATTTCCTGAATTTACTCCTTTTATAACACCTTTGGAATTTACTACAACAACTTTATTATTTGATGATCTGTAACTGATTTTTACTCCGGTCATTCCTTTTATATTCAGTAAATTTATTGCCTGCCCTTTTCCCATTGTTATATTGAATATCTTCTGTGAAAGTAATTTTCCTACTGTCAGATTAAAGCTGCTTATCTGCTGTGAGTTTTTTATTTCTGCTGCTGATGCTCCTGTAGTGAATGTACCACAGGTCAACATCATACATAATAAAAAGCAAATCACTCTCGTCCATTTCTTTTCTCCCTTTTTCATTTTTATCCCCGTCCTTTCTGGTCTGCGTTATATTTTTTCTTATGTTTTTTCTCACCTTGTGCTGTTATATTACAGCAGATTTTCCCGAAAGTGTTCTTATGCTGACGAATGACCAGTTTTTTGTGACAAATGACATTTCATCTTTACAAAAAAAACAGAGTGCACCCCATTAAAATTTGGATTACACTCTGTTCCATTTTGCATTCCCTGTCCTGATTAAAATATAGGATTTACAGGTTCTATATTTCCTAATATATTTTCCAGCTATTTCAGCTGCACCATTTATCTCTTAACGCTTTTCACAACTGAATAAGAGCTATAAACATTCTTTCCATTATTCTGGCATACTGCGCGTACTTTATATTTATAGGTCATACCTTTTTTCAGTTTTCTGTCTGTAAAGGTTGTTGATGCGGTGGCTCCTGCCTTTTTCCAGGTTGCTCCGTCATATCTGTATACCAGGTATTTGGTAGCTCCTGCTGTCTTTTTCCAAGTGAGTTTCACTGCATCTTTACCGGAAGTTTTGGCAGATGTCACAGTTGGAGTTCCTAATGTGATCTGATATGTCTTTTTAACTGATCCTGTATAACTTCCTTTTCCTGTTATTGTTACAGAAGCAGTTCCGATTTTGGTATTGGATTTACAGGAAATGGTATAGTCTTTATTCTTGACCAGTTCTTTGCCTTTATATGTAACCTTTACCTTAGGAACAACTGCCTTACCTTTATATGTATATTTGGTCGGCATGGAAATGCTGCAGTTTGGCATTTTTACTGTATCCTGTGTGCCCTGCTCAGTTACTTTAAATGTAATCTTTTCACTTGTCGCTGATTCCGGTCTGATATAATATTCTGTATTCGAATCAAGTCTGAAAATTTCTCCAGATTCGTTTCCTCCACATTCTTCCATGTTTTTTGTCTCTGGATCATATGTATAAACATCCAGCCATGCATTTCCTTCCTTAAGGGCTTCTATTACATATGATTTGCTACTTCCAGTCTTCAGTCGAAACCATGCTTCATATCTGCCAGTATTATCAACTGTAACTGTTCCGCTTCCGTTAATTGTAGGCATAGATGTAAGCGGCTTCACTTCTACATTTTTTACGCAGATTTTCTGTTCAGTATCTTTTATCGTAAAATATACATCATAAGTTCCTACAGGAATCGGATCATACCACCAATCATCATAATCACCTTCATAGTCACATTTCGCAATCAATTCTTTCCCCGTCTTGGTTCTACACCAGTAATCTGTAGGCAGTACCTGAGTAGTTCCATTTGCATAAGTAACCTCAATCTTTCCGCCTCTTAAATACATTTCATAATTTCTGGCAGTTCCCTCATAAACGTATTTAATTTCCGGTTCTTTAATAAGTTTTACGGATGTAATCTCACTTTCATATTCCAGTTTGAAATTAACGGTTTCCAGATTTGTGTTATACGTCCATATATAATAGGTCCTTCCCTTCTGAAACTCTCCTGATTTAATATCGTTAAAATCTGCATCTGAAACATGAATTGACACCTCATCCGGTGATGTAATCTTGCAAGGAGTATCATACTGTGGAATGAATTTTGCAACAGCTTTATTACCGATCACTTTTACTTCTGTTGTATTTGGATTGGAAATATCCTGCTTCAATTCAGTTGCCTGACCTGGATGCAGTACCTGGATTGGAATTGAATTGCTCTGGATATCTTTGTATCTGATCACACACTCATAATCTCCAGGCTTTACCTCTCCAGTTACTCTCTGTCCGCTTTTGTCCAACAGACAAATATCATATACATTGTAATATTCATCTCTCGCTACGTAAGCGTTAGATTCCCAGTCTATTTCTACCTGAGATTTCTCTCCGTTTGTATAAGTAATCTCAAAACACATACCCCAGAAATCCAAGCCTTCGTCTGGGTAATCTTCCAGCCTGTACCAGACATTGCTTCTCTTTGGTTCCTTCACAATGGAAATACTCTCAGGTACCGCATTTTCATTGTCTTCGTCGTCATCTTCATAGCTTTGTGCTACTGGTACTTCTTCTGTATTTTCAGAAAATCCAGCTATCTGTTCATCTTTACTCTGGTCTGTAAAATCTGCTGATGCTTCTGTCTGTTCTCCGCTTATAAACTCCGCTCCCACTGCCGGAATACTGGAAGAAACCATCATAGTTACAACTAAAATAGCTGTTACTACTGTTCTTTTTTTCATCTTATTTTTTGTCCTTTCTGTATATGGTTTATATTTTTCTATATAAAAATTTGCGCGTCCAACTCAGCACTAAGTAGCAAGAATGCGACGCGCAATTTTTCAGTCAGTATTTTATTATTCTTTAATTTCTTATCTACGCCCTTTCATATGCCCATTACATACACTGACTCTAACTTTCACATACGTTACCTTCGTTCCTTTCATAACTTTAATCGTTATCACCGCTTTTCCAGTTTTGTTACCTCTTATCATACCTTTAGAATTTACGCTTACCACCTTATTATTAGATGAACTATAGCTGATCCTTGTTCCTGTCATCCAGATTGCTTTTGGCAGTCTTTTCGAACAACCTTTATTAATGCTCACACTGCTGAAATGCAGAAGCGAAAACATCTTAGCATCCGATGAATCTGAGTGTGTTCCCTGATAAACTGTTACAGCATTTGTTGTTTGCGCTGCCGGTACTTCTGTACTTGCGGCTCCGCAAGATAACATCATACATAATAATAAACAAGCTGCTTTTTTCATTCTCTTCTTTTCCTTCTTCATTTTCCATTCCCCTTTTCTTTTCATTCTATTTGATTTTGTGTATCTCTTTCTGATGATGTTAGATTACCATACAAAGTCTGATTTGCATTCAATTGCTGACGAACAGCATATTTAACCGACAAATGACCTGTTCTGAGCAAAAAAGGATGCCGCTCTCAGATCTATAATCCAAAAACGGCACCCTACATCAATATCTTATTCCGTTAATCAACCTTTCAGTCTGCACACCATATCCCACAGTGCTTTTGCAGAGTTAAAATTCTCCGGAATAATATCCGCCGGAGTGATAGTAATGTCATAAGTATCCTGCAGTTCACTTACAATAGACAGGATTGCAAAGGAATCAAGAATTCCATCGTCAATCAAAGTATCACAGTTTTCAAAATCTGCATCCGGCTGGATCTCTTCCAGTAATTCAATTAATTCTTCCATTTTTTCATATCTCCTTATTTTTTGTTTTTTCAGCAATTCCATTATTTTTCGGTATTGCCACGGTCTTTTATTTCTCTGAATTTAAAAGATCTGTATGTACACCATCCCGCACCATGCGCAGTCCCTCTCCCTCTGTCCAGAAATAGATTCTCGGAAGAGGACGGCTCAGGAATAAATAGATTCCTTCTGTAACTGAATAAGCACCTACCCGTTCAAATACCAGTATATCATGAAGCTGCGGTTTGTGAAGTGGAAATCGCTTTACGACCACATCGCTGACTGTGCAGAGTGCACCGCAAAGATTCCAGGATTCTTCTTCTCCCCCTGTCTTCTCATTTCCTTCTGTATCAAGCTGTGTACAGTACGGCTGTTTCATTGCCATCGCCTGTCCATAATAATTCAAATGATTAATACCACCGTCCATGATCACATACGGCTGTTCTTTATTCACCTTCATATCCACGATTGATGTCACATAATATCCACAGGCTGCTGCCAGAAATCTTCCCATCTCAAGAACAACCTTACCCTTGAAATTAAGACTTTCCAGAAGTGCTCTGAACTCACTCAGAATATTCTCTACGTCCTCGCTCTTATCCTTCTTAAAATATGGGACAAAAAATCCCGGACCATACTCAAGCACCTGTGCTTCAAATCCACTCTCAGATTTCAGCTCCCCGATAAATTCATCCAGATGCTCCAGCTCTGTTTTCATCTGACTGAGATCTTTCTTCTGAGTTCCGGAATAGAACTGAAGTCCCTCTATCTCAACCCCCGGATAATCTGTTCTGTCAGAAATGATTTTCCTGATATCTGCTTCATCTACGCCAAACTGATTTCCGCTTGTCACGCGGATCAACACCGTAATCTTCATGCCAAGTCTCACTGCAGTATCATTCAGAATCTGTAAATGCTGCAAAGACTCTACAGTATACACTCCCTTTCCTCCATATGTAGAAAGTACATATTCCACATCTTCAGGGTTCTTATACACACCCGAAAGAACAATTCTTTCCATCGGCACACCAACACGCTCACAAATTCGAAATTCACCCGGTGAGCACACTTCAAATGTCGGAACCACATCCATCATGGGTCCTGTAAGAAAAGGATTTGCCTTCATAGCATAACATAACTGTGCGCTCTCTCCAAGACAGCTCTGCACTTTTTTTACAAATTCCTTCATCTTATCCAGGTCAAAAACATAAGCTGGAGTTGGAGTATGTTCTTTCTCGATCAGTTCTTTTATAAATCCATAGGAACTCATTTTTTTTCCTCCTGATACATAGCTGTAAGAGCTTTTCTGTCAATCTTTCCATTCTTTGTAAGAGGCATGCTCTCCACCTGGCGGAATACATTCGGAACCATAAAAGCAGGTACATACTGCCCCAACGCTTTTGCCAGCGGTCTTCTCTCGATATCTCCTTCATAAAAAGCTACGATCTTGCTCTTAACTGTATCAAAAATACAGCAGCTTCTCACAATCTCCGGAACCTTATCCATAGCAGCTTCGATTTCTCCAAGCTCAATACGATGTCCCATATGCTTAATCTGGAAATCCTTACGTGTTGCAAAGCACAACTCACCACGTTCATTATAATAAGCAAGATCACCGGTTCTGTACATTGGCTCCAGATATCTGTCATTCAGTGGATTCTGAACAAAGGCCTTCGCAGTCTGTTCTCTGTTTTTGTAATATCCCAGTGCAAGTGCACTTCCTGTTACACAGAGTTCACCATTTTTATTTTTCTCTGTGATCAGCTTGTCTTCTTCATCCAGAAGGAATACTTTTTCATTTGGAAATGCCTTGCCCATAGGAAGTACATCTCCAGGCTGGAACTCCCTGTCTACAATATAATACGTACAATTACATGTGATCTCAGTTGGTCCATAAATATTTACATACATAACATCCGGCAGATATTTTCTCCAGATATTCAGATGTTTCACAGGCATAGCCTCTCCTGAGAAAAGAATCTTCTTAATCTTATCCGGAACTTTATATTCAAATCCGTTCAAAGTTGAGATAATACACAGCGCAGATACCGCCCACACCAGCGTGGTCACTTCCCTCTTGATCAGATAGTCAATCAACTTCATCGGGAAAGAGAATAGCTGCTTCGGAATAATCTGGACAGTTGCTCCTGTCTTCAGTCCGGAATAAATATCTTTAACAGATACATCAAAATCCCAGGGTGCCTGATTTCCCATCACATCTTTATCTGTAATATCAAAAAGCTCTGTAAAACAATCGATAAAATCAAGCACTGAACGATGACCTACCACAACTCCCTTGGGAACTCCTGTTGACCCGGAAGTAAAAATTCCATACAGCGGGTCCACATCCAATGCCTGTTCTCTGATCTCATTCAGCACAGCTTCATTCTCCGGTTCTGCTGCCAAATCCGATGCCATCAGAACCGTTCCCTTAAATTCAAGCTTCTCCAAATCCTTCAGATATTTCTCAGATGTAACGATCACATCACTGTCCAGAATTCCAAGGATCTGCTGAAGTCTGCTCGCCGGCTGTTTGGTATCCATCAGTACATAAAAGCATCCTGCATAAACAGCGCCCATGAAAACCCCGATGGTTTCTACGCTCTTCTCCATAAATACAGGCACCGGATTTCTCGGTGTGAAATGTTTCGCAAGTGCAGTCCCTGTTCTGCGTGCAGTCTGCTCCAGTTCTTTAAATGTGCAGGATGTATGTTCATCTGCAAAAGCTGTCTTATCCGGATATTTCCGTGCGGATTCTTCAAGATATTCCAGAATACTTGTCTTCATATGTAATTCCTCCCCTCTGTACTTCACAAGGTTTTTTATTCATTTTACTACTGTCTGTCCTATTTTCACAATATCAACAAGTAAATATTTACAATTAAAGCAGGATACTTATTCGATTCAAACTAAATCTGGTAAGTTCCTGCTTCAATTACCAGTAACGATAATCAGTAGTTACTATTAACTGATCAATTTTTCTGTCCAGTGCTCTCTAAAACTTGTGCCAGCACTTCAGAATATTCTTTTGCGGCATCTCCATTCATATGTCCGTCATAATCTGTATATGCTTTCAGGTCATGTGTAAATGCCTTAAAATACTGCGTATTAAAGTTAAGATACTCTACGCCCTGTTCTTCAAAGAACTGCCCGAAATATTTCCATGCTGCATTATAACTGTCACTGTAATCCTTCAGAGTATTTATTGGAATTGGCGTAGTTACTGCAACAAACTCTATATCATTTTCCTTGCAGAATGTGATCAGCTTCTTCAGATATTCCATATTCTCTTCGTTTACCTTACCCTCTTCATAGAGCTTAGGTTCTGATTTCTTAAGCTTTGTCACATCCACCGGATATCTCTCAATAAATCCACTTTCATGATATTCCTGAGAATCACTCTTCAGATGAGATACGTCATAATCACCCGTTACTTTCTGCGTAAATGTATCTTTGACTTTCGGCAATTCATAGCTGAGAGAATATTCATACCATGGGAAAAGCACAGTACGGAAATTACATTTCGCAATAGAATTCCAGAAATATTCCACCTTTGCTTTTGAAAATGGAAACTCATGATAAAAAAGCAGGTAGTTATTTCCTTCTTCCTTTTCAGATACAAAATATCCCGGGTCAACCTCATAGATAATTCTCTTCGGATTCTGTTTCTCTTTGATCAGTTTAGTCAGATAATACGCATCGATTCCATACTCGCCGCCAACGCAAAGATTATGTCCACTGCGTCCGGTAACTTCCTGCATCACCTCCGGATCAATATCCATCTTTCCATGGGAAGTTCCCACGATAATGTCATCAAACTGCTGTGTCACAACTGCATGCACATCATTTCTCATAAATGTACATGGATAAAGTGCCAGGTCAAGTGCTGCCAGAAGAGCCACACTCACGACCAATACCAGGAACGTTTTTAAAACTTTCTTAAAATTGTGCATAAATAAATCCTCTCGCTACTGCTGTTGATCCAAAGAATCCGATGGATGCCAGCAGACAAAAATAAATTGCTACAGTAATTGGCAGACTCAGTCCTGCAAGTGATTCTCTTATCTTCATGCCACGTTCCTGAAGGACACTTACAATAAACAGAATGATGCAGCCTGCTGCCAGGATTGCCAGCGCATAAGGGGTAAAAGCAGTTCCTTCTTTACCAGCCGGGATCAGCAATAACTGTGACGGTGCAAACTTTGTGACAGAAAGCTTCATCATATGAAAAGCCTGTCCTACTGTGTCCGCTCTGTCAAAAAACCAGCTGATATTTACAAGGATAAAAGTACGGATGATCATAAATACATGATACCAGTTCTCTTTTCCAGTGATGTTGAATTTCTTTTTCCAGTTTCTGTAATGCTCTGCCATAAGTCCGCTGAAAGCAATGATAATACCATTGTACATACCGTATACAATGTACTTCCAGGCAGCACCATGCCATACACCAACAACGAAGAATACGATCAGATTCGCCAGACAGATTGGTAATGTACGTCCGGTCTTTTTGCCAAATACCTTCTTGCCCCATTTGCCAAATTTTCCCATCCACTTGGATAATGTCACAGGATAGAACACATAATCCTTCATCCAGGTACCAAGAGTAATGTGCCAGCGGTGCCAGAAATCTGTAATGGAAATGGAGAAGAACGGACGCTTGAAGTTCTCATCCAGCTCAATTCCAAACATAGACGCAATACCAATTACCACATCCATACCACCGGAAAAAT
>ENA-OOZG01000888-OOZG01000888.1-human-gut-metagenome-genome-assembly--contig:-NODE-888-length-23221-cov-2.314254_pt1 | contig 23221 bp, 32 predicted proteins | sample MGYA00241706_ERZ501384 | MGnify/ENA primary metagenome ERZ501384 (study PRJEB25962, sample SAMEA2042742) | human gut metagenome | biome: human gut; feature: human-associated habitat; material: faeces...
ATGTTGGCGATAAGGGAAACATAGATTGGAAGATAGTTGGGTAAAATCCAACAATGCAGAGCATATCTTCCTATATCAAAAGTTTCAAGAATTGTGTCCTTATTTTATGAGCATAGGAATGACATACGAACAATTTTGGCGAGAAGATGTTACAATGACTAAAATGTATCTTAAAGCCTATAAAGTTAAACTTGATAGAGAAATCGAAATGGACCAATGGAATATTTGGAAACAAGGCATGTATATATATGAGGCATTGTGTGATGTATCTCCTGTATTACATGCCTTTTCTAAATCAGGAACGAAGCCTCTGCCATATCCTAAAGTTCCTTGGGGAATGGAAGAATATGAAAAGAAATTAGAAGAAAAAGAAAGAAATAAAGAGCCTACCGCACAAGAGGTCGAGAATGAAAGATTAAAAGCACAAATATTTTTCTCGAACTGGGCTAGAGCCACTAAAAAACAATTTCAAAAAGAAGGGTAGGTGGGAAATATGGAAACTACTATTGATGAAGTTAGTATTGAGATTGGTGCTAATTCCCAAAGTGCTAGTTCAAATTTAGAAAATTTAGCAAATAGTATAACAAAATTAACATCTGTTTTAAATTCTGGATTAAAAGGATTAAGTTCTTTTAGTACAAATTTAGCAAAAGTAAAAGAAATAACATCAGGATTTTCTATTGATACAACAGGTATAGAAAAAATACAAACTTCATTAAGTGGGTTAACAGGTATTTCTAAAGCTACTAATTTAAGTTCTATGCTTACTCAATTACAAAAAATACCTGAAATTAGTAAAAATTTAAGTAGTACGGAAATATCTAATTTTACATCAAAAATAAAAGAATTAACGAATGCTTTATCTCCTTTGGCAACAGAAATGACAAAAGTTTCTACTGCTTTTTCTGCATTACCATCTAATGTTAGTAAAATTAATTCTGCTTTAAGTAGTACAACTAAAACTGCAAAACAATCATCTGGAGTTTTTTCTTCTGGATTATTTAGTGGAATATCAGGACTAGCAATTAAAGGTGGATTACTAATTGCTACAATGAAAAGATTAGGTAGTGTATTAGGAAGTTTTGTAAATGAAAGCAATGCTTACATAGAAAATATGAACTTATTTACTGTGTCTATGGGAGAAGCAGCTCAAAAAGCTCAAGAATTTACTGATAAATTTTCAGCAGCATTAGGGGTAGACCCATCTAATGTTATGAGATATATGGGAATGTTTAATTCTTTAGTTGAAGGATTTGGGCTAACAAATGAAGCTGCTTATACTATGTCTAAAAATTTAACGCAATTAAGTTATGACATGAGTTCTTTCTTGAATATACCAATTGACCAAGCGATGCAAAAAATAAAATCTGGTATTTCAGGAGAAATTGAACCAATGAGAGCAGTTGGTATTGCATTAGACCAAGCTACATTACAAGAAACTGCTTATACATTAGGTATAGACAAAAAAGTTGCTTCTATGACAAGAGCTCAAAAAACTGAATTATTATATTATCAAATAATGACTAAAACTACAAAAATGCAAGGAGATATGGCTAGAACACTTATAACACCAGCTAATGCCTTAAGAGTATTACAACAACAATTTACTCTTTTAGCAAGAGCAGTTGGTAATATATTTATTCCAATTCTGTCAGCAGCAATACCATATATTATGTTAATAACACAAGCATTAACTACATTAGCTAATATGATTGCTAAATTCTTTGGATTTGCATTACCTAAAGTAGACTATTCAAATTTAAGTGATGGTCTTGGTGGAGTTTCTAGTGGTATTGGGGATATTGGAGGTTCTGCTAAAAAGACAAACAAAGAACTAGACAGAATGTTAAATAAATTTGATGAATTAAATGTAATTACATTTGATAAAGATAGTGGAGCTGGAGCAGGAGGAGGAGCTGGAGCAGGAGGAGTTGGCGGAAGTCTAGGAATTCCTTTACCAGATTATGATGCTTTAACTGGATTAGCTCAACAAAAACTAGAAAAAATAAAAAAACAAATTTCTAAATTTATTGATAAAATAAAAGGATTATGGGATAAAGTATCTCCTATTTTAAAGAAGTTTGAACCTTTATTAAAAGGAATAGGAGCAATGTTTTTAACTGCATTTGCTTGGGATTGGATTGTGAAATTTTTATCAAAATTTAAAATAATGAAAACAATTGGAACTTTATTAACATCAATTATTGGAGCTGTGAAACTAGCAATAAGTGCTTTTTCAAGTGCTACAACAGTTACAGGAGGATTTGCAGCAGCAATTTCATCTTTATGGGGTTCTTTTAAAGGATATATGCAAGCATTAACTCCAATGCAAAAATTCAAAGTAAGTTTAGTTGCTATGGTTGGAGTATTTGTAACTACATATAGTGCAATAAAGGACTTTACAAAAGGAACATCAGATTTAGGAACTGTATTACTAAATGTAGTACCAATTATAACTGCGGCTGGAGTTGCAATGTATGCAATGTTAGGTCCTGTTGGATTAGTAATTACGGCTATAACAGCAATAACTGCTGGAGTAATTGCATATAATAAAGCACAAAAAGAAATGGCAGATGATAGAGCATTAGCAAGAATGTTTGATGGTCAAGGTCAATCAATGGAAGCAGTTATCAATTATTATACTAAATTAAATGATGAAACTTCAAAATATACAAATACTATAATAAGTGCTGGAGAAGATATAGACAGCAATAACGAAAAATTTGATGAAACAGCTGTAAGTATTGAAAATCTTTCTGCAAAAATGTCATCATTATTTTATAGTGCAACTGATAGTGATTTTGATAGTATGAATAGTAATTTCCAACAACTTGGAGATATAGCACAAGAAAATTTAGCAAAAATGGTATCAGGAGTAATTACTAATATAAACCAATTAAAGAACCTTGGACAAATTGATGATGAAAACGCACAAAAAATGATTGATAATGCAATAAAAGTACAACAAGCACAAGGAAACAAAGTAGCTGATTTAGAATTTAAAATGACACAATTAAATACTGCATACAGAAATGGTAATAAGACACAAGAAGAATATAGGAAAGAAGTTGCTGAATTATTACAAGAAATGGCTAGATTAAATAATGGTGTATCAGAAGCTGAAACTAAATTTAAAAGTTTTTCAGATAATATGAATGCAACTACTTTAAAAATAAATTTAGAAAGTCCAGAAAAAGCAAAAAAATATATAGAAGAATTATCAGGAATATATGAAGAACAAGTAGAAAATATAAAGAATTCTAATACTCAAATAGAAAATTATTATGATAATTTAATTGCACAAGCCGAAGGAGATACTGCATTAGTAAAAGCTCTTGAAGAGGATAAAACAAAGATGATGGCTGAAAATCAAAAGCATTTAGAAGAAATACAAGGAGATTATAAAGGAACTTGGTTAACTATTAGAGCCGAATTAGCAGCAAGTGGAGCAGATACTGCCGATGATATGAAAGATGTTGTAGATAGTATAAATAAAAATCTTGAAGTAATTGGAGATGTTGATGTATCTGGAAAAGGTGGAGAAACAATTAATGGCTATTTCCAAGAAATATTAAATAGCAAAGATGATAATTTACCTAGAGCAATTGTTGCATTAAAAGAAGCTGGATATGATATGTCAGATGCTTTAGTAGAAGGAGCAAGTTTAACTGAAACTGAAAAAGCAATTTTAAATAATAATTGGTCAAATGCTACTCAATTAGATAGTACAACAAGAAGCAGTATAATTCAATCTTTAAAAAATGATGGAGTTACAATAAAAAATGAATATGGAAATTCATTAGAATTTACTGATGCTGAAAAGAAAATAATTAGTAAGATTTTAACTGACCCAACTCAAGTTTCAGCTGAAGATAAAATTAAAGTTTTGAAAAAAATAAAAGATTTTGGTGGAGAGATAAAAGATGCGGAAGGAAATTCTATTCAGTTTACAGACCAAGAAGTAAAAGCAATAGAACACGATTTAAATAATCCATTTTTATCTTGGACAGAAAGTGATGCTATAATAAGTGCTACAACAAAATTTACAGATACAGCTATGAACAATATGATTTCAAATATATATAGCAAAACCTATGCTTCTAAAGATGCAGGAAAAGATGTTGGAAATGCAGCTGGAGATGGAATTATAACATCTATTCAAGGAAAGACACCAGAAGCTGCAAAATCTGCTCAAACATTAACAACAAGTGTAAATAATAGTATGAAAAGTAATATTAATACAACAGCAGCAGGAGAACAAGCTGTAAGCCAATTTGACAATGCTATGAACAGAGGAAAATGGGCAATTACGAATACTGCATCTAGTATTGGTTCTAGTGCTGGAGATAGTTTTTCAAATAGTTTAAAAGTAAATGATAGTTCTTTTAAAAGAAGTTTAAACAATGTATTTTCAACAACTATGCGTAATTTAAAATCAAAAAATAGTGGTCTTTTCTCAACTTTAGGATTGGTATTACCTTCATTCAACTGGTTTGCTGATGGTGGTTTTCCAGAAACAGGTCAAATGTTTATTGCAAGAGAAGCAGGACCAGAACTTGTAGGAAATATAGGAAATAAAGCAGCAGTTGCAAACAATGACCAAATTGAAGCAGGTATTGCTAAAGCTGCATATCAAGGTGTAAGCCAAGCTATGCAAGAAAATAGAGGAAATGAAAGACAACCAGTAAATGTTTATATTGGAAATAAAAAAGTTTACTCTGGATATGGACAATATGTTTCTAGTGAAAACAATATGTATGGTACAAATATAATAAAAGTATAGGAGGAGAATTATGAGTAATTTTAAAGGCTGGTATTTTAGGATTGGGAGTTGTTACTTTAATTCTCCTCTTCCTAAAAGAGATGGATTTGAAGTACAACCTCATTTAGTTCAAGTTACAGATGCTGGGAGAGTTGCAAGTGGAAAACTAATAATAAAAGAATTGCCACATAGACCTACAAAACTAATTATACAATTTCCAGTAATGACACCAGAACAATTTAGAACATATTATTCAACATTAGATAATATGTATTTAGAAGTTGAATATTATAATGAAGATTATGATAGATATGAAACTGCAACAATGTATCACACAGATTTGACATATAAACCTATTACTTATGAAGGAAGAAGAATGATAGACTTCCAACAATTTAGTTTAATAGAACATTAAGGAGGGAATTATGTATAATTTTTCTAATGAAGCTAAAATTAGAGTATTAAGTGGAAAAGTAACAAGAGGATATTTAAAAGTTTTAGCAACTGATACAAAACCAGAAATGATTATAGATGAAAATAATTATTTAAAAGATTGCACATTTGAAGAATTACGATATGTTCCTGATGAAGGTTTTATTGGAGGTACAGTTGCAAAAAGAGTAACAGGCAATTTTAACAATGTGGATAGTTCTTTTAGCATACAAGATAGAGAATTTGAATTGTATCTAGGTGTAGATTTAGAAGATGGAACTGCTGAATATATAAAGTATGGAACTTTTATAGTACAAAAACCAGAAGATGACCAAGTAAATGATAATACTTCTTTTGAAGCACTAGATTATATGATAAAGCTAAATTTACCTTGGGTTGATAGAATGACATACCCTTGCACATTAAAAGAGCTATTTGATGACCTTGTGGCTCAATCAGGGCTATCTACAAAAGTAACTTCATTTTTAAATCAAGATTTTATTGTAGAAAACAATCAATTTGAAGAAGGAACTACTAGAAGAGATGTTTTAAAAGCAATAGCACAAATGGCTTTTAATTGGGCTAGAGTAGATGAAGATAATGATATAGTTATGGATTTTGAAAAAAAAGATGAAATTGCAGAAACATTAACTGCTGATAATTATTATAATTTTAAGAAACAAGATATGTATGGTCCAATAAATGTAATTATTTTAAGAAACAGTCAAGTAGAAGGAGAAAATATAACAATTAGAGATGAAGAAAGTATTGCTCAATATGGAGAAACAGAACTTGTTATTTCTGACAATCCATTTGCTTATACTCAAGCAAAGAGAGCAGAATTAATCGAAGCTGGAAGAATTTTATTTGGATTAACTTATATTCCAATGTCAATGGATATGATAGGATATATGTATCTAAATTGCAAAGATAAAATAAAGGCAACAAATTTAAATAACGAAACATTTGAAACATATTTATTAAATCATACAATAGAATATGATGGTACAATTTCTGATAGTATGGAAGCTCCTGCTGCGACAAAGACGGAAACTAAATACCAATTTACTCCACCAATGATAGAAGCATTAAAACATACTGAATTATTGGTTGATAAAGCAAATCAAAGAATTGATGCAGTAATAAAAAATATATCAGATACTAATGAGAAAATGGTAGAAATAGAAGCTACCCTTTATGGAGTTACTTCTACTGTTAAATCAGTTGTTCAAATAGCAAACGAAGCAAAAGAAACAGCTGAACAAACAAGTGAAAAGTTTGAAAACTTACAAAGTGGAGCAAATAATTTAATAATAAATTCTGGATATTTTAATAATACTGATAGTTGGGAAGCAAATGGAGATGGAATTATACTAAATGTAGAAAACTTTGATGGATTTAATTGTATAAAATCAACAGGTAGTATAGTATATTCTTATGATGAATTGCCTTTATATAATGCAGGATTTATAAGACTAGAGCCAAATTCTACATATATAATTCAATTAGAAATGTATTTATATAGAGAATTAGCAGAGGGAGAAACTGATATAACATATCCAATTAATATTTCTAGTCCACTACATACTTATGTAAACTCAATGAAATCAACAGGAGTAGTTATGTCAGGCGACAATGCAATTGATAGTAAAAATGGAGCATCAGTAAAAAAGACATTATTAAGCTCATCTAGTTATAAAACAAATGAATGGGTAAAAATACAATTAAAAATAGAAACTGGAAATCCAACATTAGATTATCCATACTATGCAATAAAACCTTTTATATGGCGGAGATACTGCTGGAATAACAGATGGAAATATGGTTTATATGAAAAATATTTATGTAAAACAAACAAATATTATTTCTGATTGGTCGCCTTCTCAAAATGATATTGTAAATGATTTAGATGAAAATTATTATACAAAAACTGAAACTCAATCTCAAATAAAACAAACATCAGATAGTTTAACATCTCAAATAAGTAATATTGAAAGTGAAATTTCTTCTACTAATGGAGATGTTATAGGAATAAAAACACAGATTAGTGAAGTTCAACAAAAGTTAAATGGATTAACAACAAATATTACTTCAACAGGAGGAAATAATTTATTTAGAAATTCTGTTGGATATTTTGGAAGTGACTTTTGGACTGGAGAGTTAAAATCATACACAAGTACAGAAGTAAAAAATAATAGTGTTTCAGGCAATGCAATAATGTTGCAAAATTCTATTTTATCACAAACAGTATTTGTAAAAAATGGTTATTACAATATAAGCTTTATTTATAAAAAGTTAATAGAATTAGCATCATGTAAGATTAGAATTAATGGATATGAAATAGAATTAACTGAATTAGATATTACAGAATTTGAAAGAAGTTTCGAAGTTACAGATAATACAATTACATTTGAAGTAATTAGTGATACTAATGATGCTTGCTATATATCAGATTTATTATTAATTGCAGGTCAATATAAACAAACATGGACACAAAACCAAAATGAAACAGTAACTGATACTGTAAGAATAGGTCAAGGTATAGAAGTTGTTTCAAGTAAAACTAATACAAAATTATTAGCAGATAGTGATGGAGTAAGAATTAATAATGTTTTAAATAATAATACAATTGCTGAATTTACTGATAAAGGAACAACAACAGAAAATTTGATTGTTAATGAAACAGCACAAATAGCAGGATTACTTATTCAAAAAATTGGAGAACAGGTATGTTTTAATGTTCTTTAAAATAAAAGAGGGTATTTCCCTCTTTTAGAAAATATTATTAAAAGGAGAAGAAAATGGCAAGTGGTAGAATTTATGGTAGTGTTTCCCAAAAATCAGATAGCTATTCTTATTATATAGATTGGTCAGAGCATGGTCAAGATAGCGGTAGAAATATATCTCATGTTGATGCTTGGGTACATATAGTATGTAATGCACATACTTCATATCAAAATAATTTATATCAAGAATTATATATTGATGGTACTTTATTTACTAATACTTTAAATGTTAGTTTAAGTCCACGGAACAGATGTGCAGCTTGTATCAGGAACAAAATATGATATTGGTCATAATAATGATGGTAGTAAATCAATTGGTATTTCTTCTAGTTCGCAACTTCCTTATGGTAGTGGTTGGCGGACCTAGTTATGGTAGTGCCTCTGGAAGTGTATGGTTAGACCAATTACCTAGAGAAGCTTATATTGATACTAATATAGATTGGTATATTGATAACAATAGAAGAGATTATTATTTACAAAATCCACGGAGGATTTAAAACAATTTGGAATTATGAAGTACAAAATGCAAATGGAAGTGGATATACTACTATTATGACTAGAACAATTTGGGAAGGCTCTGGAACTAAAACAGTAACTTTTACAGAAGCTGAACAAAATAGTTTTTATTCATTTTTAAATACAAGAAATTCTGCAAGTTATAGAATAGCTGTTAATACATATAATGGAAATAGTTACATGGGAACAAAATATCAATATGGAACTATCTATGTTGGTACTGCAACTCCTACATTTTCTGATTTTGATTATGAAGATATAAATCCAACAACATTGGAATTAACTGGAGATAAAAATAAATTTATAAAAGGATATTCAATAGCACAAACTACTATATCAGAAACTAATAAAGCAGTAGCAGTAAAAAAAGCAACAATAGTCAAATATCGTACTTTAATTGGAACGCAACAATCAGAAGCAAGTTATAAAGATACAGGAAATGTATTAATGGCAATAAATGATATGGATAACAAAGAAATAAATGTATATGCAATAGATAGTAGAGGCAATAGTAAGTCGGTAAAAAAAGTAATAGATGATAGTAATTTTATAGAATATACTTCAATAAATATTAAAAATGCTAGTGTAAAAAGAGGATTAGGTGGAATTGGAACAGAAGTTACTTTATCTTTTAATGGAGAAATATTCACAGGAAATTTTGGAGCTAAAGATAATTCTATAATTTATTGTTACTATCAATACAAAGAAAAAAATAGTACAGATATAACAATTGGTACAACCAATATAACTCCAACCTCAATTTCAGAAGGTACTTTCTCCAATACTTTAAAGATACAAGGAGATTTAGGAGCAGAAGGATTTGATAATAGTAAAAGTTATGATTTTTCTATTATTATAGCAGATGAATTATCTACATATTCATTTAATTTAACTTTAGGAGCTGGTGTTCCATTAGTTGCACATCATAAAAATGGAGTAGCTTTTGGTGCTTTATATGATGAAGAAATAGGAGGATTAATACAATTTAATTCAAGTAATCCATTACCAAACGATACATTTTATGGTACTATTGCTAGACAATATATATCATCTTCTATATCTTGGGGGGTAAGCTCATTAGGAACAATAAGTCAAACTTATAAAAAAGGAAATAAATTAACTTTAGAAAATGGAAAAATAAAAATAGGAAAAGGAATAAAAAGAATTATAGCTTCTGGAAATTTAACAGGATTTAATTCAAACCAATCAAATGGAGATTTTAATTTTTATGTAATGAAAAATAATAGAGCTTTTGGAACGCAATACTTTAACGGAATCCAAATGGGTTGGAGACCTCGGTTCTATTGCTCCTGTTGTTGCAGATGTAGTAGAAGGAGATTTAATTTATTTAGGATTTAGTTCTGGAGGTACAATAAATATGGAAATTTTAGGAGGAACTATTTGTGTTCAAGTTATTGAATAAATACTAGACAAAAATTAAAAGTTAAAGTATAATTAAATTATAAAAATGTTAGAGGGGAATTTCAAAATGGATATTAATGAAAGAGTAGACCAATTAGACAACAGAATGTCTAAAATAGAAGAAAAAATTAATACTTCTATTCCTGAAATTCAATCTGGAATTCGAGAGATTAAAATTTTATTACAAGAAAGACCAATTCAAGAACAATTGAAAAATGATATTCTTGAGAAAGATATTTTAAGTCTTGAAAGCAGAGTGAAAAAAATTGAGGATAATCAAAGTTGGCTGTGGAAAACAGTTGCTGGAGCAATAATAACAGTAGTTGTAGGAGCAATAGTTTTTACAGTTAAAATGATGTAATAGGTATTTAATATGGATTTGTTGGAAATATTTTTAGGGCAAATACCAGAAGCAATTTATTTTGCATTATTTATGATATTTGCAAAAGATTTAAAAGAGAAAAGAATATTATATATTTTATTAATGGTTATAGAATATTTATTATTGAAACATTTTATAAAATATAATATATGGTTTCAGATATTATATACAATAATGCAATTTGTGATATTGAAAGTTTTATATAAAGAAAAATCACAAATAACAGATATATTTACATTTACAATATCAAGTATAATATTGATAATTATTAGTTTTATTTCATATATTATTATATGGAAAACAATAAATAATTATTATGTAGCAGTTATTATCAATAGATTTCTTATAGTATTATTCTTGATAATTTTACATAAAAGGCTTTATAAAATTCAAAGAATATATAAGAAATTATGGAATAGAAATGATAAGAACAAAAATAAAATAAAGTCCACCACTTTTAGAGCGATTAATGTAGTTATATTTAATATTATATTTTATATAATAAATTTAGGAATGTTATTTATGATATTCCAAAACGGAGGTGTTTAATATGGGTGGCTGGGATAGCTGGTTCTGGTTTTATGATGCAAAAGATGGAGAGTAAGATATGGAAAAATTTAAGTATATTTTTAGTAGTTTAATTTTTAATATTGCAGAAACAATCCTAATTTTCTTGATAGGCAAACTATTATGTTTGCCTACCAATTATATTATAACAATTATGTTATGTTTTATGATAAGTAGAGGTTGTTTTGGAAAAGCATTACATTTTAAAACTTGGTATCGTTGTTTAGTTTGGAGCTCACTCATATTATTAAGTCTATTTTTAATTTTAAAAGTAGATTTAATAATATCAATTTTATTTACCATATTTGCAGCATTTATAATGACTGGGAAATCAAATATAAATGATATATATTTATGGAGTGGTAAGTCTAGTAAATATGATGCTTTAAAAGAATTTATATCATTTTCTCCTAATAATTCAATAATATTAGAACATGAGGAATATCGGAGAAAAAATTATATAATGCGATATAAAATTTTTAAATTATATTTTCGTGATAATAAAAGTTATGAAGAAATAAAACAAATAGAAGATTTACCAGACAATACAATAATTAAAAAAGAATGTGCAACAATTTATTCAATTTTAGAAAGACCTTTGAATTTGCCTCCAATTAATAAATAAATGGCATCAAAAAAAGATGCTATTTTTTTTTGTTATAAGAACCCTAACATTATAAAAAAATATATAATATAATATAAATAGAGTTAAGGTAATCGCCTATTATTATCTTTTCTCTGAAATAGGCAACAATTAAAACTGTTGCCTATTTTTTATTAGGTAAGAAAGGAGTTAGAGTATAAAATTGTATATAGGAATTCCCTTGTAAAAAATGCAATCTCTAACTTCTTTTAATATATTTAAGGGGGAATAAATATGTTTAATTATAACAATAATCAATATGGACAAAATCAAATTCCAAGATACAATACTCAATTAGTTTATGGACAAGTTCCACAACAAACTATACAACAATCAATACAACCAATTCCAACATATACACCACAACAAGTTCAACCTATAAATACAGTAATTCAAGGTTTACAAGGAAAATCAGTTGATAGTATAGATGTAGTAAAAGCAATGGATATTCCATTAGATGGAAGTATAAGTTATTTCCCAATAACAGATGGTACAGCAATAGTAACAAAACAATTACAAACTGATGGAAGTAGTAAAACAATAATCTATAAACCAATAGAAGGGGTAGAAGAAGCAAAACAAACTACATATATTACTTCGGAAGAACTAGAAAACAAAATGAAAGATTTTAGTGTGAAAGAAGTAAAAGATATAAAAGATGAATTAAAACTAATTAAAAGAGAAATTAGAGATATTAAAGACGATATTAAAGAAAAGTAGGTGGTAGATTATGAATTTTAATCCTATGCAAATAATGAATATAATGAAAAATAAAAGTCCACAGGAAACTATTATTTCTATAATAGGAAATCAAAATCCTATAATTAATAATTTGATGAAATTAGCGAAAAGTGGTAACAAATCAGAAATTGAAGATATAGCACGAAATATGTGTAAAGAAAAAGGAATAGATTTTGACAAAGAATTTTCAAGTTTTATGGAAAATTTTAAAAATCAAAAATGATAGTTATTGCAATAAACTATATATAAATAATAATATGAAAGGAGGAATAAACTATGAATTATGGAGAAGGTGGATTATCTGCTAGTGATGTAGCTTTATTGACAAACAATAGAAGTTCAAATGGTTCTGGAGATGGTTTCTTTGGAGATAATGGTGCATGGTTTATTATATTATTCTTAATCTTCGCAATCTTTGGTTGGGGAAGAAATGGATTTGGAAATGATAATGTAAATGGAGGAGGTGCTTGTAATATGGGATATGTACCTTATGGAATAGGAAATACCTACACAGACGCCTCAATTCAAAGAGGATTTGATAATCAATCTGTAATGAATAAATTAAACGGACTAGAAAATGGACTTTGTGATGGATTTTACGCAGTTAATACAAGTATATTAAATGGTGTAAATGGAATACAAAGTACATTGTGCCAAGGATTTTCAGGAGTAAATAATGCTATAACAACAAATGGATATGAAACAAGATTAGGAACACAGGCTTTATCTGCTCAATTAGCAAATTGTTGTTGTGATATAGAAAAATCTATTTCTGATTGTTGTTGCAAAACACAAAGAGGAATTGACCAAGTAAATTACAATATGGCAATAAATACTAATGCTTTACAACAAACAATGTGCAATAATACAAGAGATATATTAGAAAGCAATAATAACAATACAAGAGCTATATTAGATTTCTTAACAAACGATAAGATTTCTACATTACAATCAGAAAATCAAGCTCTTAAATTCCAAGCAAGTCAAACTGCTCAAAATGCGTTTATAACTGCTAACCAAGAAGCTCAAACAGCTGAATTAATAAGAAGATTAGGAGCTGATTGCCCTCAACCTGCTTATGTAGTTCAACCACCAACACCTATTAATTTCCCAACAAATTGTTGTGGACAATTTACAGGATATAACTATAATAATTCTGGTTGCAACTCTTGTTGCTAATTAAATAAAGTGTTTCCACGCACTTAATAATGTGTGATTTATTAGAGGTAGTAAATCACTACCTCTATTTTCAAAAGGAGGAATTTAAATGTCAAATTGTATAAATCAAAATTGCAAATTATGCAGAAAAATAGTGTTATCACAAGCAATTACATTTGATGCAGCAACAAATACTTTGATTGTAGATTTACCTGCACAAAATTATGGAAATAATTGCACATATTGTATAATACTAGCACAACCAATTCCTGATACAACAACCATTAATGCTCAAGTAGTATTTACAATAGGTGGAGTAACTACAACAACATATCAATTTTTAAATTATGATTGTACGCCTATTTTTGCAAGTCAAGTAAGAACTAGAACAAGATACAAAACAAGAGTAAGTACAACAATAGGTACAGGAGTATTCAAGTATATTGGAAATTGCAAACTTCCTTGTAATGCAAGCATAGATGCACAAAGTATTCCTATACCAACAACCACTCCTACTACCAATACTCCCACTTAATTTAGGAGGTGTTTTAAATGGAAGAAATGGAAAAAGAAAAAATGCAAGAAGAAAACAACGCAAATAAAATGTTAAAGGAAAAGGTTGAAAATAAAATTCAAGAAATTTTAGTAAAAAAAGGTATTACTTCTGAAAATATAGAATATTTAGGAAAATTGATGGATATTCATAAAGATTTAGAAGAAGAAGAATGTTTTAAAAAAAAGGAGGATATAGATATGAGATATAGCGAATATGATGAAGGAAACTATGGTAGAAGAGGAGTACTTGGCACAGGTAGAGGAAGATATAGAGAAGATATATATGGCAGACGAGGAGTAGCTGGAACTGGTCGTGGTAGATATAGAGGATATTATCCTATGGAAGAAATGATGGAACATTATGGCAATTATAGTGAGGCTAACGAAGAAAGTATGAGAGGAAACTATGGAGCAGAAGGCGAAATGGTTAAATCTGTTGAAGGAATAATGAAAAATATCTACGAAATAGTAGAAGAACTATCAGAAACAGAAGTTCCAGAAGTAGAACATATTATAAAAAGATATGCAAAAAAAATAAGCGAGATGTAATATATGTATAGATATTATAATGCTAATGTATTAGGAAAGAATATTGCAGATTGTACTATAAGAGCTATATCTTGTGCAACAAATAAGAGCTGGGATTATGTATATGAAAAATTAAGTGATATAGCTCAAAGTCAAGGTATGATGATGGACAATAGAGAATTTATAATAAAATATTTAGACCAAAAATATGAACGAATACCTTATGCAAGAGGTACAGTTGGCGAAATATCAAGAAAATACAGAAACAATATATTGTTAATAACTATGAAAGGTCATATAACTTGTTCAAAATATGGAAATATATATGATACATTTGATTGTTCAAATAGAATAGTTGAGTATGTATGGATAGTAGAATAATAATATGGGCAAAGAAGAAAATATAAACGATTATAACTTATTGTTAGGATTATTACAAGTATATGATTTATTTCTTAACTTAAATCAAGTTAGCAATGATACTATTTTAAAGGAACTTCAAAATCAAGATAAAATATATCTTGAAAAAATAATAGAACAAAATAACGAAATAATCAAATTATTAAAGAAAAAATAAGGTATAGTAGGCTACCTTGAATATGGAGCATTAGCCAAGTGGTAAGGCGACAGTCTGCAAAACTGTTATTCATTGGTTCAAATCCAATATGCTCCTCCACTATTGACTTATAAAAAATGTTTTGATAAAATATATTTGTATGAACAATATTTGGCTGTAAAATTCATCAGAGCAATAGAAAGTCTTGTTTTTTCAAGAAACTTCTATTGTTTTTTTATTTTATATGATATAATTATATTGCCAATCAAAAATTTTCTTAATATTTTTACCTTTTTATATTTTTTATAGAATTAGATGTTTTTTATATCTAATTCTATTTTTTTTTGATATAATATATATGTATAAAAAAATAAAAAGGAGGGATTGCAATGGAAAATTTATTACAAATTACTGCTATTGCAATACTTGCAGAGGCTGTTTGGGAAAATTTAAAAATGATTTGGCAAGATGGAAAAGTAAGTATTGATAGAATAGGAGCTTTAATTGTCAGCATAGTTATTTCGATGGCTACGCAATTAGATGTATTTGCAATATTAAATTTTGGCATTTCTATTCCATTTGTAGGTAGCTTTTTAACTGGAATTCTTATAAGTAGAGGTGCTAATTTTATTCATGATTTGTTAAATAAAATACAAACAATTTCTAATAGTTAGGAGGAAATAAAATGGATAATATAACAGAAGAAACAGTTGAATTTTCACAAGAATTATATGAAAAGAATATAAAAGAAAACACATTTGAAACTGAATATGAGGCAGGTGTTGATAATGCAAATAACTAATGTAACTTGTCCAAGTTCAAAATATCCTACAAAATGTCCTGATGTAACAGTAAAAGATGGGATATGCGTACATAATACGGCAAATGATGCAAGTGCTATGTCAGAAATATCATATATGATAGGTAGACCAGATAAAGTTTCATTCCATGTTGCTGCTGATGATGAAAGAATTGTAACAGGACTTCCATTTGATAGAAGTTGTTATGCAGCTGGAGATGGAAGATATGGAAAAGGAAATGCAAATAAAATTAATATAGAAATCTGTTATTCAAAATCAGGAGGAGAAAGATTTGAAAAATCAGAAGATAATGCAGCTGCTTATATTGCATATCTTTTAAGGCAATATGGTTGGGGAATAGAAAAAGTATCAAAGCATCAAGATTATAGTGGAAAATATTGCCCACATAGAACTTTAGATATGGGCTGGGAAAGATTTTTAAATAAAATTAGGTATCATTTAGGAGAACAACAAAAACCAGTTCCAGAAATTAAAGATGAAGGAGGAGATTTAGAAATGGCAAGAGTATATCAAAATGGAAGCACACCAGAAACTGTTTATGCAGATACTGCATTATCAAAAAAAATAGGTACTTTAAATCCATGGGAAAAAGCAGAATATCTTTCAATTGACAATGATAGACCTTTAGTAAGATATACAGTTGATGGAACTAATACTAAAAAATGTGGTTATGTATTATGGAAAGGTGGAGCAAAATAAAATGAGCCATTAGGCTCATTATATGCAGATTTAGTGTAATGGTAGCATATCGGTCTCCAAAACCGTTGGTAATGGTTCAAATCCATTAATCTGTGCCAATATTGACAAAAAATAAAAAATAAAATATAATAAAAATGATTAGCTCGTTGAATACATTTTTTTACAAAAAGAACTAGAATATTTTTTTAGTTCTTTTTGTTTATTAAATCTTCCATATACCAATCTATTAATTCAATTTTTTCTTGTAAAAATGCAATTACTTCAACTTTATCTTCCCAATTTTCTTGTGTTATTTCTTGTTCTAAATTATAAATAATGTTATTATATATTCTATATCTATTAGAAGCTTCAATTAATTTTGAATTTATAATCATTTTTCTTCTTTCTTCTTCTTCTCTTTTTAGTTCTTGTTGTCTTTGCAATTCTATTAATCTTTTTTTGTTTAATCTTCCTCTAGTTTTTAAACCTAAATTAAAATCATAATTTATTTTTTCCATTGCTTCTTGGAAATTTAAATTAAAATATTGCTTAACAAATTCAATTAAATCTCCTGTTCTATTACAAGAAAAACAATAAAAGCTTTTTTTATAAACTTTCATACTAGGAGAATTATCTTTATGAAAAGGACAATGACACATATATTTTTTTATTTCTATTCCATATTTATTTAGAATATCTTTCATATTTAATATATTTAATATTTCATCTTTCATTTTATACTTTCCTCTAATAATTTAATTTTATTTTTCTTTTTTTCAATTTCATCTTTTAATTTTAATATTTCTTGCTCTATTAAAAATTTTTCAATTCTTTTCTTAACTTCAATATTTATATTATATCTAATAAATACTCCATAATCAGGAATTGTTTTTATAATTAAATCTTCATTTTTTAGTTTCTTTTTAATTCTTCTAATTATAGTTAATAAAGGAGATTTGAAATAAACATAATCTTCTTCACTAGTATTATATATATATATTATTAATTCTTTATATGTGCAATTTCTATTCTTGTTTTTTATTAAAAATTGCATAAGTTTAAATTCATTTGGTGTCAATTTTATTTTTTTATTTCTTGTTACTAATTCTTGTGTATTTTCATCTAAAATCATTTTATCTACCTTCTTCCACAAAGTTATCCACAACTATGTGGATAACTATTTTATTTCAAATAGTGTAGATATTTCAAAATCTGGATTAATTAATTTAGTTATTGCATAAGCTAAAGTTTTACTACAACCTTGTTTTTTATTTAAAATTCTTGATAATGTTTCTTGAGAACAGCCTATTTCTTTTGCCATTTCTACTTGTGAAATATCTTTATTAATAACAATACCATCTTTTATAAAATACATTTTATTCACTCCTTTCTATATCTTTATCTTAACATATTCTTGACATGAAGTCAATAAAAAAATAAAAAAATAGCCAAATTTTCATTTGACTATTTAGCAATAAAAAACACCCTAATGTTTATATAAATATTTTGTAGGGTTTGGTTGCGAGAGTAGGACTTGAACCTACAACCTCTAGGGTATGAACCTAGCCATCTGCCATTGATAGTATCTCGCTAAATCCGTAGGTTGATTTTAGCTCAACCCACAAAGCTAAAAAGGGGATATTTCATTGTATATCCATAACTAGGTTTATGAATTATCCTAGCCTGCAATACGATAAAAAAGGTGGTCCTAAAATATCATATCACGATATTAGTTATATTTTAAATAATAGCTTATCTAGTTTTTTTAAAAAGAAAAATGCTTGCTAATGACAAAGATTTTCCAGCAATCAAAAAAGAAAAACAGTATCAAATAGAGCTAAATTCTTTTAAGAAATATTTAGAAACTAGTAATAATTAATAAAAATTTCCTAATATCCACCCCATAGACTACTTTCTATGGGCAAATCTATCTACAAAGATAGCCCTAATAAAACTCCGCCAAGAATTCTATTATTAAAGTTATAATAACACATTTTTATGTCTTTGTCAATAGTGGTATCAAAATTATAAAATTTTGTTTCCATTTTTCCTATAAATTGTTTTTCTTGATTTAAACATATTGTTATGAAATTGAGTATCATCAACAATATCATAAACTAAAGGGGTTTTTTTACCTTCAAATTTTCTTTCTACTCTTCCTACTGATTGAATTATTGTTGCTTTATCTCTATGAGGACTTGCTAAAATAAGCCTATCTAATCTTGGTATATCAAGACCTTCTTTTGCTAATCCATAAGTTGCAAATAATAAATTTTCTTTTCCATCTCTCATATCTTGTATATATTGTTCTCTTTGTGCTTTTTTCTTTTTGCTTGTCATAGTTCCATCAATTTTTACACCATATCCTATTTTTTCTTGAAGATATGAAAGCTGGGTTAATCTATCTCCAAGAACTAGTGTATAATTATTTTTACACTCTTTTAATATATCTAATATTATTTCATTTCTATCTTCATCTTCTGATAAAAATGTTGTTAATTTTGAATAATCTATTGTTCCATCTGTTTTTTTAGCATCTCTAGGAATTTTAAAATCAGTATAAATTGGTTGTATTTCTGCTTTAATAGTTCTTTCTGAAACTACTTCTTTTGGAACTTCACATATTATAGGTCCAATTAAAGAAAATAAAGCTTTTTCTGTTCCTTTTATATTTCTAAAAGGAGTAGCAGTTAAGGCATATTTATATCTACAAGACAAAGCATTTATAACTTTATAAAACATTCCTAATTGAGCAGGAGTTCCACAAATTCTATGACCTTCATCTACGACTATACAATCCCATTCATTTTTAAATTGTGATAAATCTAATTTTACTAATGTTTGGACAGTAGCAAAAGTAATATGAGTTCCTATATCTATTTTGCCTGCTGCTATTTTGCCAAGACCAACACCTTCTAAATTACTTTTTGCTCTATCAAAACTTTGATTTAATAAATCATAAGTATGTGTAATCCAAAGAGTTTTTAAACCTAATTCACTAATTAATTGTAATGCAGTTTGTGTTTTACCACTTCCAGCTGGCATAACAATAACTCCATTTTTAGATTTTAAAGCTTCATTTTTTGCCTTTTCTTGATAATCAAATAATTTTATATTGCTTTTATAATTAATAATATTTGGACTAAAACATTTTAATGAATAATCTTCTTTAATTGGATAAATCTTATAAATATCTTTAAAACAACCAAAAGGTAATATATAGTCATTTCCATGTTTTTCATACCAATACAATCTTCTTGGAATATTATAAGTTGGAAATCCTAATCTTTCATTTTGTGCATATTGAGGATTATCTATTTCTAAATTACTTTTACAATATTTTTCTATTATAGGTTCTGCATCTATTATTCTTATAATATTATCAACAATTATTTTCATCATAAAATCCTTTCTTATATGGAGATATTTCTTTTAAATCTATACTCTTCTTGTTAAAATCTATATCATCAAAGTCAACATAATATAAATTGTTGTTCCAAAGAATTGCTAATGAGAATATGGTTTCTGGATTTCTACATTCTCTAATTCTTTCATAAGCAAGTCTTTGATTTTCTTCAATTCTTGATATTGGAAATAATCCACTTTTATTATTTAATGTTTTACAATCATATAATTCAGGGAAATCTCTTTTTATTGCAATTATATCACAAGGCTGGCTTCCTACATGTGCAGCTCCTTCTATAAAATGAACCCAATATTTTTTTGAAGCCAAAAAATTAGCAAAATCTTTTTCAAATTTAGACCCTATTTTTTTATTTGAAATCATTTTATCCTCCTAATACAAGTACAACATTTAGACATCATACTTCTATATTGTTTGTTTTTTATTTTGCTTATCTCTGAATTGCACATTCCTATAATTCCAGTTTCATCATACAATTTAAAATCTCTACAATTTCCACATTTATTTTTCATATTTACACTATATTCACATATACTCATTTTAAATCCTCCAAATTTATTTCTAATGCAGTACATTTAAAATTTTCATTAGTTCCTTCATGATGATTAACTATTAATTTTTTACCTAAAATATCTTTACAAGGTATCAAGTATCCAACGCATAAACAACTTATTATTATATCATCTTTAAATTGCTCTTTCACATTATAGTAATCATCATGTATAAATTTTATTTTATCTGTTTGAACAGGCTCTACATCTTTATATATATCTATACCTATATATTCAATTCCTTCATTTGCAAATAAATATCCAAACATATTAATATTACTACCTACATCAATAACCCTTTTTGGATTATACTTTTTAACTCTTTCTAATATAGCTTTATACCATTCTAAACTTTCAGAACCTTCATCAATATTATATTGAAGCATATCTGACTTATATTCTCCATAATATCTATTAGGATTATTTTCATTTATTTTATATAAATAATCAATTACTTCTTTTAAATTATTAAACTTCATTCTAATTCTCTCCAAAATCAATTTTAAGGCACTTTATTTTTAAAAGGGTATAACTTGTTTGGTTGAACCTAAAATCAAGAAATACCCTTAAAATTTTATTAAATTTAATTATTAAAATGGTAATGGTTCATCATCAAAATTATTAGTTGCAGGTGCTGAATTTTCAAATTGCAAATCATTTTGACTTTCTCTTTTGCTATCTGCAAAAAAACATTGCTCTGCAATTACTTCTGTTGCATAATGTTTTTGCCCTTGGTCATCTTCCCAATTTCTTGTTTGTATTCTTCCTTGTATTGCAACTTGCATACCTTTTTGAAAATATTTGCTACAAAATTCTCCAGTTTTTCCCCATGCTACAATATTTATAAAATCAGCAGTTGGTTGACCCTCTTTAGTAAATCTTCTATTTACTGCTAATGTGAAATTAGCAATTGCTGTGTTATTTGTTTGAGTATATTTGATGTCAGGGTCTTTTGTTAATCTTCCTATTAAATTTACGCAATTCATTATTTATCTTCTCCTTTTTTCTTTGTTGTTTTCTTTGTTTTCTTTGTTGTTGTTTTCTTTGTAGTAGTTTTTTTTTGTTGCTTTTGCTTTTGCTGTTTTTGTTGTTTTTTTAATAGTTTCTTCTTTTGGTTCTTCTTTTGGTTCTTCTCTTTCAGGTTCTGCACTATCAGGTTCTGTTTTAGAAACTATTTCATATTTTTCTAATAATTCTTTATAATCTTTTTCTAACTTTTTATTTTTCTTTTCAATTTTACTATACATTTTATTTGCTATATTTAATTCTGTTCTTAATCCTTCTTTTTCACTTTCTATTGTATTCATATCTTTATTCATATTTTCTATTTTTTCTTCTAATTCTGAATTTATATTTAAAGCATCATTTTTCTTATTTCTATAAACTTCAACTAGTTCTTTTTCTTTTTTTAATTTTGCTTTATAATTCATAACAATGAAAATATTTAAGATTAAAAGTATTATTAAAATTGCTATAATTGTAATTAACATTGCTTTCCCTCCTTTCTATAAATCTCTATAATCTATGACAGATGTTAATTTTTTTGTGAATTTACAATAATCACATTTTTCGCATCTGTCAGGGGAGATTAATCCATTTTTTATATTATTTATTCTAGGTAAAATTTCTTTAATTATATCTAGCTGTTTTTCAAGTTCTTCATCTGGTATTCCTAAAATAGCTATATCTGGTTCATTTTCTTTTGTTACTGCTGCTATATAAAATGGTAATTTTTTTCCAGTATTTTGTCTAACTATCTCTTGATATAAAGCACCTTGTAATGTATATTTCCAATAGTCTACAAAATTTTCTTTTGTCTTGGTTTCATTATTCCAAATAGGTTCAAAATTCCTTACGCATTTCATATCAACAATAACTTTGTCAGGAAAATAACTATCAATTTTTATTTTAATTGGAACATTTGCAATTTCTCCTGTCATTATTGTCTGATGATTTCCAGAGATATATTTCATAAATAATTCATCTCTTTCAATTCTATTTAATATATAATCTGCTTTGACATATTCTGATTTTAAACTTCCATCTTTTTTTAATATCTCTGGGTGTTTTGCTTTAAATAAATCTAAAGTTCCAGAAACTGCTGCATCAACATAACTTCCAACTAAAAGGGCTGTTGTGCTTTCTTCTGTCCATTCTCCATTTATTTTAGCCATTGTTCTTGCTTCACAATCCATAAAGCTTTTTATTTGTGAACTTCCACAATATTTTTTTTCGTTTTCCATATCGAAATAATTTTCTTCATACAAATTATGATTATTCATTTTTATTTCTTTCCTCCATTCCTTTTAAAAATGATTCTGCAAATTTTTGTTGAAATTTTAGCTTTTTTATTAAAAGTTTATCTAGTTTTTGTGTTCTTTTTAAATCATCTTTTTCTTTTTTTATTATTTCTTCTTGCTTTTTAAATTTTTCCATACCCTTTTTATATTCTTCATAGAACTCTCTAATGTCTTTTGACATAATTATCTCTCCTCTTTGTTTATTTTTAAAGAAACTGCTGAAACTTCATCATCATTAATATAAATTGTTTTAAAAGATGGAGAAATAGAAAAATCTATTCCTGATGGAGCTGCATATCCTCTTGCGATTGCTACTGCTTTTATAGCTTGATTTACTGCTCCAGCACCTACACATACTAATATTATTTCTTTATTTTCATTTGATACTCCTATAATAGC
>ENA-OOZG01000890-OOZG01000890.1-human-gut-metagenome-genome-assembly--contig:-NODE-890-length-23203-cov-9.468421_pt1 | contig 23203 bp, 21 predicted proteins | sample MGYA00241706_ERZ501384 | MGnify/ENA primary metagenome ERZ501384 (study PRJEB25962, sample SAMEA2042742) | human gut metagenome | biome: human gut; feature: human-associated habitat; material: faeces...
TCCTTTTGCGTCATGTCAGATGCAATTCTGAAATTTCGAATCAAATAGCCTACCCTACTGGTGAATTTTTCGCCCATTTTAACTGCTCCTTATTTGTGGAATGAGTGTTGTAGCATGCATGAAGATACGAGGTAAAAAACATGCATCTGCATACATTATATCATCAACAGTGCAAAAGTGAAATGTTTTTGCAAAAAGTATTGACAGTACAAAAGTGAACTGTTAATATAATGCACATCATAACCGTTCAAAAATGAACTGAATAATAAAAACGAAAGAGAGGAGGCATTAGCTTATGGAGAACAAGAGATTTTTAACAGCACAGGATGTCATGGAAATGCTGGGAGTATCATTATCGTATTCCTATAAACTGATACGAAGGTTGAATGCAGAACTTGAGGCTGATGGATTCGTGACAATAAAAGGACGTGTCAGTACACAGTATTTTATGAAGCGAATCTACGGGCTATCTACGGATAAGGAGGTGGGATAGATGGCGGTTATCAAGAATCATAAGACCGGAATGTGGGAGGTGAGAACCTATTATAAGGATTTGACCGGAGCAAGGAAACAGAAAACCAAGAGGGGATTTGCCAAGAAGAGCGAAGCCCTTGAATGGGAGCGGAATTTCAAACTGAAAGAGAACCAGAGTATCAGTATGAGCTTCAAAAGTTTTGTGGATATTTATCTGACGGATTTAGAACCAAGAATAAAGCGCAATACTTTTCTGACAAAGAAGCACATTATTGAGACAAAGATTCTGCCTTATTTCGGGAAACGAAAACTGGATGATATTAGGACTTCGGATGTCATCCAGTGGCAAAATGAGATTATGATGCTGAAGAAGGATAATGGGGAGCTGTTCTCCCCTACCTATCTGAAAACCATCCATAATCAGCTCAGTGCCATATTAAATCATGCAGTAAATATGTATGGTCTAAAGGATAATGTGGCACGAAAAGCCGGAACTATGGGTAAGGAAGAAAATAAGGAAATGGAGTTTTGGACGCAGGATGAATTTCAGGCATTTTTAGAGTGTGTTGCAGATAAGCCAATTTCCTATTATGCATTTGAAATGCTTTATTGGACGGGCATTCGCGAAGGTGAGCTGCTTGCCCTGACACCAGCTGATTTTAATTTTGAAAAGAAAACGCTTCGGATAAACAAGTCTTATCAGAGGCTGGAAGGCAAAGATGTGATTACAGACCCGAAAACTCCAAAGAGTAACAGAACAATTGTCATGCCGGATTTTCTTGCTGTTGAGATGGAGGATTTCATAAAAAGTCTATATAGAATAAGGGATGATGACAGGATTTTCACTATTTCAAAAAGTTATCTGTATCATGAGATGGATAGAGGTGCAAAGCTTGCAGGAGTAAAGAGAATACGGATTCATGGATTACGACATTCTCATATTTCTCTGTTGATTAACATGGGATTTTCTGCATTGGCAATAGGAGAAAGAGTCGGGCATGAGGCGGTAGATATCACATATCATTATGCACATTTATTTCCAACGGTGCAGACGGATATGGCAGCACAACTGGAAACAGAAAGGGAGGCGTTGGTAAATGTCAGAAAAGAATAGAGATGATAAAAACAGATGGCGGAATGTGACAATAGCATTCCGCATGTCACCAGAGGAAAACGATGAGTTGAATAACAGAGTGAAACTCAGCGGGTTTCGCACCAAGCAGGATTATATTATACAGAGCGTTCTTCGTCAGAAGGTGGTTGCCACTGGCAATCCGTTGATGCTGGTGCAATTCCGGCAGAATCTGCAAAGGATTGAGCGTGAGCTTGAGAGAATAGAAAAGGCATCGGATATGGAGGGGGAGTTACTTACTCCCATCCGTTCCATGCTGGAAATATTGGAAGGTTTCAAGGAACAGCCAAGAACATTGGCAGATATGAAGGAACTTACTGTAGCGAATGAGAAATAAAAATATTTTTGGAAAGGAAATGGCGGCTATGAGCGAAGAAACATTATTTGAAAAATTAGGTGTGAAATACATAGAAAAAGACGGCATTTTTTATCCGTTGATTACATCCGGTGGAGAGGAGAACAGTACAGATGTCGGTAAATATGGTCGTATGTGGATGGATTACATACAGAAGAAATATCCGCAACGATACAGAAGTCTGGTACGATTTGGCGAATTACATGATAAAGCAGCCGAGGTAAATGAAGTGGCTTATGAATTGCTGGAGGATATTGAAAATGAGTGGTTGCGTAAACATAAACCAAAGCAGTCGAATTCTTTTGTGGAAATGTATCAGCTACGAACTCAGGCGAGAATGATAGCTGAAGAAGTAGTTCTTCATGATGTGGTGAACTGTTTTCATTAGGGGAGCTGGCATAGGTATTTATCGGGGGTGTGAATGGTAAATTATATGCCGCGTATCCGCGGCTCACAAACTACCGTAAGGGAGTTTTATCCGGCTTGAAGAGCCGTACAGCCACTCCGGCGAGGAGCGCAAAACCCGCTTGCGGGTCTGCATTTTTGATGGCGAAGCTGTCAAAAGTGCTTTTGCGTTACTTTTGACAAAAGTAACAAAACCTTCCCAGGGAAATCTGCTGTTTCGTGCCGTATCCGGCACTCATTACAGATAAGAAGGAGGTGCTTATATACATACCAAAAGAGGAGAATTTTGAGAATGGAAACAACAATCAGTTTCATGAATGGGGAAGGTTCCATCGGGCACAACACAAGAAGATTTATAGCTGACAATGTAGATGCCAGCCGTACCAATAATAATATCACGCTTATCCACGAAGATATTAAGCAGGCTTATCATAAATTGTTTGACAAGGCGCTTAAGGAATACAATGCAAAACAGAAACGCAAGGACAGGCAGATTAAAAGTTATTATGATAAGATTTCCCGAAGCAAACAGGAAAAATTGTTTTATGAGGTTATTGTTCAGATAGGCAATAGGGATGATACCGGAGTAGGTAGTTCCTCTGCAGAGGTTGCAACGTGGGTGCTGAAGGATTATGTGAAAAAGTTTCAACTTCGCAATCCACAGCTTTATGTGATTGGTGCTTATATTCATCTGGATGAGGAGACACCACATTTGCATCTGAATTTTATCCCTTGGGTATCCGGTTGCAAGAGAGGATTGGAGACAAAGACAAGTCTTAAGGCGGCACTTGCTACCAGAGGATTTGCAAGTGAAGGAAAAGGTAATACCGAATGGAAGCAGTGGGCGGAGGCAGAGAAAGAAGATATTGCCCTCATTATGAATCGGTACGGAATTGATTGGAAGAAGAAAGATACGCACAATAAGCATTTATCCGTACTGGATTATAAGAAGCAGGAGCGGGCAAAAGAAGTGGCTGCATTTGAGGAGGAGATAGAGGGCGCACAGGTTGTTCTTGAATTAAAAAAGGAACGGATCAAGTCTCTGGAGAAGGAAATTGAGAATAAGCGTGTCAGTATTCGAAAAGAACAATCAGAAGCTCAAAAGAGGTTGGATGATACCATATCTGAGAACTTGAAATTACAGTCTGAAACAATGAATTTACGCATAAAGAATTCGGAATTACGGCTGGAATATTATGAGAATGTAGATAAGCTCACGGATAAACAGAAGGAAATTGAGGCGGCGCGAAAAGAGGCTGACAAGTGGATGATGATATCGGATACTACGAAATTGCAGACTGAACGGGCTGAATTTGAACTGGAAGAGGCGGAAAGGCTTAAGAAGGAACTGTTTGGTGAGGTCGATGGAGATGATTATCTGAAGGAGCAGGTGATAGAATTGAGATACCAGAATCAGATATTGCAGGAGGAAAATCGTAGCCTAAAGGAGAAACTAGAGAAGGCGTATGAGTTTATGAAACAGTTTGTGATTGGCGGGATTAATCTGCTGGAGAAGTTTATGGAGTGGCTCGGAGAGAAGGTCAAGGATGTTGCGAGAGGAAGATGATGTGGAAAAAATATGAGGTGCATATAATGATAAATGCACCTCATGAAGAAATTACATATCTTCTTTTTCGAGAAATTTTTTATAATGAATCTTCATATATGCTTTCATTCTGTCGGACATAGTTAGATTGAATGAATCAGACAGGTTAAGAGCGGCTCTTTGATCAGTATCAATAGAAGCTGAAATACAAATGTCCCCAGTATCTGGATCAAACGATATCTGATGACGGTCGAATAGAGCATCATGATTTGCACATAAGAGTAGACCGTTATTTGCATCAATGCGTTCTTCTCTGGAAGATTCAGACCATTCTTTGATATGACTGGCACGTAATACTGATGTGGTAGAAATATCACAAAGATTACATTGATGGCGTTCGAGAAGTAGCAGTCTTCGGAAAGACCCCTGTGAAACGCGGGTTTTTACAATCTTCTCAATGTCAGTGCCTGCACCCGGGTTGTTGTTGAGTGTATTCTGCAATGTAATAGCAGCGCTATCATCATAATTTACATCTTTTGAAATGGTTTCATACTGTATCTGATGCGCTAATACAGGATTATATGCAGGATTTAGTGCCACAAAGTTTACATTCTGGTTGCCATGCGTATTTGTAATGGAATATAAGTTAGCACAAAATTCAGAAGGGACGAGAATAGCAACGTAACGCAAATAATCATATCTTAGCATGACAAGGGCATCATCTTGGAATGCATATCTCTGAAGATGGGTAAAAGCTTCTTCAGAATCAGGGATATTAATTTGTACCTGGTCACCTGTATGTCCATATTTTTTATAGGCAGAGCTATGGAGAGCTAAATCCCAGTTTGATAAATATGGAGGCAAGTTAGTTGTTTGGCGGACAAAATAGGTGTTTCCTTTTGCGTCAATTTGGCTTGATATATGGTCAATTTCATGAAGATATTTCAAATTGTTATCATATAAATCAATATCGATACTTTGAACAGATGTTGTGGTATTGTTCAATTCTTCAAAGAAAAATAACATTCCCTGACGTCCGGTAATATCTATGTGGGTCTGATTGACAGTTGAAACTATATCTCCTGCATTAATTCTTCGTTTATCCTTTATAATATTCTGATTAGAAAGTTTTTTAACAAATACTCCCTGGAAAGCGTCTGGATTTAGTGGTATACCGGGTACATTTATGAAATTCAAAAATCGGTTTAGTTCATCAATAATTTGTCTGTACATTCAAAAATTCTCCCTTCTATAGACTTATATATATTATATCAAGAGAGCATTGAAGTGTATACAGAAAGTTTTCTGAAATACTTATTTACACCCTGATAAAAACATTATATAATATGTATATTAAACGGAGGAAAATGCAATGACAAATAAAAAGAAAAGTAATTGTGGCAGACCAGCGGGTCGTAGAAAGACGGCAAAAATAGAAATTTCAATTGAACCGGCAGTAAAGGATGAGTTTATGTCATTATTGCGCAACGAAGGAAAAACTGCCTCTGTGGAAATAGGATCATGGATTAGAGATTATATAAAGAATAATAAGCTTAAGGAGGAAGAATAGATGAAGGTTGTATCATTCTTCAGTGGGCTTGGAGGACTTGATAAGGGTTTTGTAGATAACGGTTACGATATTATATGGGCAAATGATTTTGACAAATATGCTGTACAGACATATAAGGCTAATTTTGGTGAACATATTGTGTTGGGTGATATAAATGAAATCCCTTTAGAGGAAATACCAGATTGTGATGTGCTGATTGGAGGGTTTCCGTGTCAGCCGTTTAGTATGATGGGACAACAAAAGGGATTTGAGGATACAAGAGGAACTTTATTTTTCAGAATAGCAGAAATTGTGGATGATAAAACAAAAAAAGGCAGGAAGCCCAAGGCGATTATCCTGGAAAATGTACGTTCTCTCAGAACTCATAATAATGGTAAAACATATAAGGAAATACATCGCATATTGCAGGATGTGCTTGGTTATAAAGTATTTTGTGAAATACTAAATTCTGCTGATTATGGAGTGCCGCAGACCAGAAACAGAACATATATTGTATGTTTTGATAATCAGGCTGCAGAATACAATTTTCCAGTGAAACAGGAACTTGATAAAACATTACAGGATTTGTTAGAGCCCGAAGTAGATAATAAGTACTTTTTATCGGACAGGATATTGCCTACAATACTTTCTGATGGAACAGGTGGATATAAGGCAAAGTCAGAGATTGACTTAAAGATTGCAAGACCATTATGTGCAACTATGGCAAAGATGCATAGAGCTTGCCAGGATAATTATGTGACACAAAAAGGAAGAGTAAGAAGACTTACACCGAGAGAATGTGCAAGATTGCAAGGTTTTGATGATTCATTTGTAATTCCAGTGTCTGATTGTCAGGCTTATAAGCAATTTGGGAATGCTGTTACGGTAAATGTATCAAAAGCTGTTGCCCAATCTGTAAAGGACACATTAAAAGAACTTGGAGAGTGGGTAGATTAACATGGAATACAAAAATGACAAAAGTGAGTTCGTAGCATTTGTAGAAGCTGGACTAAGTGGTGAAGAAAAAAAATCTATCAATATTTGTCTTGAGCGTGTTACAAAAGCAGTAAATGAAAACTTCCTTGAAACAAGAGCAGAATTATATAGGACTGATGTAAAAAACGATAATGAGCTTATGAAAGCATTTAGAAGATTATCTGTTATATGTAATGAAACGGAACAGAATTGTCCTAAATGTCCAGTGTGCAAATATTGTAATACTTATATAGAAAATGCAAGAAAAAATGTTAGTGATGATTCGTTGAAAATGATTGATTTATTTTGTGGAGCAGGTGGATTGTCATTAGGATTTACGCAGGAAGGATTTGTTACCAGTTTGGCAAATGATATTCAGGATTGCTGTGTGGATACATATGCACATAATCATCCAGAAACACCGAGAGATCATATTGTATTAGGTGATATTAAGGATGTGATTAAAAATCTGTATGAATTGCTGGCTGGACGAAGTGTTGATATTGTGATAGGAGGACCTCCGTGCCAGGGATTTAGTATGGCGAACAGACAGCGTTTAATAGATGATCCTAGAAATTATTTATATAAAAGCTATGTTGAAGTCGTTGAAAAAGTACATCCTAAGTTTTTTGTTATGGAAAATGTGAAAGGAATGTTGTCCGTAGCAGAGCAGGTGAAAGAGGATTTTCGTAATATTGGATATTCTGTAGAGTGTCATATACTAAATGCTAAGGATTTTGGTGTTCCTCAGAATAGAGAAAGACTGATATATATTGGAAATTGCATAGGTATTGATAATGAACAGATTTTCAAGGAGATATTTGCATTGAGTGAAGGAATTCCAGAGTATAATCTTGGTGATGCATTGTTTGGCCTTAGAGTGTTAGAGGCTTCCAGAGTTAAAAATGCGACAGAATCTGGTTCAATAGAAAGCGGATACAAAATAGAAAAGAATAATATTGCTGATACAAATGAGTATATTTCGTATATTAATCAGAATAGAACTGTGGCAGTTGTGTCAAATCATAAGGCCAGATATAATAACGACAGGGATATAGAGATTTATGGACGCATGGAACAGGGGAATCGTTCAGATGATCCCAAAATTGCAGATATAATGCCGTATGCCAGAAGAAATGGTATCTTCAAAGATAAGTATTTTAAACTGGAAAATGACAAGGTGTGTAAAACTATAACAGCTCATATGAAGTTTGATTGTAATATGTATATTCATCCTACACAGGCAAGAGGACTTACTCCGAGAGAGGCTGCAAGAGTACAGTCGTATCCTGATGACTATTTCTTTAGGGGACCATATACAAAAACATATATGCAGATAGGAAATTCTGTCCCTCCACTTTTGGGAAGAGCAATTGCACAGGTGATTAAGAAATACATGAAAGAAGGTTAACTGATGGCTAATTTGGGGATTAAAGTTGAAACGGTAATTAGTAAGTTTTATGATGTCAGACAGGATGATAACATTAAAGGGTTATATGAGGTTAGAAAAAAAGGAGACTCAGATGGAGAAATAATCTGGTATTTTTTTTCGAGCAATAATGCGACTTATCATAGTTCGGGAAATGATTGTGTGATTAGAGATATAAATCAAAGTAACTCAGGTTATTTAGAAAGATTAAAGGAAGCTTTTGAAAAAGCAAAAAGGAAAAATAAAAAAATCTTTTGGTTAGTGTTGGTTTTTGGTGATGGAATTGGATTGGCTCCAGATGGCTATGATTGGCTGGCATCAATTGAATTGCGAGTTAATTTGGACGATATTACAGCAAGTCTAAGTATGCGAAAATATCCTGTAGGGAAGGGGCGAAGTGGTTATATTGAGCCATGCTGTATTAGAGTGGAACAAGATAAGTATTTTAATACAACGTTTATAAGTTGTAAGAATAAAGATGGAGATTTCACTTCGGAATATATGAGGGACTATTTTGAAATATATGATAATAGACCGTATCATGATATAGTGTGGAACACATGCATCGATAATGCAGAAGTTATTGACAAAGTCTACACATTGCAGCAGCTTGGAGATATCCTTGATCAAATGTACAGCAATGCAGAAGATAAGATGAAAGTTGCGTCCATCCATATTTTTGGAATAAAGTATGGAAAAAATATTATTGAAAAAGAATTTAGGGCACCAGATATTATTAAGGCAGCAGGATTAAATGAATCTTATTCGACAGAGCTGCAGAAAGCTTTGAATATATACAGGTGTCTTAGTAAGAATTCATATGGTATCTCTATTTCAGATGGGGAAGAACCAAAGGAAGAAATGAAATCATCTGCTGCACGAAAAACTGGAGCTGAGAATATACTTTTGTATGGTGTGCCGGGATCTGGTAAGAGCCATGAAATAAAAACAAAATATTGTGATGATGAAAAGCGTATGGAACGAGTAGTGTTTCATCCAGATTATACATATTCGGACTTTGTTGGACAAATTCTTCCAAGAGTGGAAAAGGATGAGTCTGGTAATGATAAGCTGAAATATGTATTTACTCCGGGACCATTTACTAAAATGTTGAAGAAAGCAGAAAATGATTCCGACAATTATTATTATCTTGTTATAGAAGAATTGAATCGTGGCAATGCACCGGCAATATTTGGTGAGATATTCCAGTTGCTTGATCGAAAGGACAAAGATGAATTCCCCGCTGAAGAAGTGGGCGAGAGTGAATATGGAATCTCAAATTATGAGGTTGCAAAAGAAGTATATGATGACGAAAAACATCCAGTAAGGATACCTTCAAATATGTATATTCTGGCAACAATGAATACTGCAGATCAGAATGTATTCACCTTAGACACTGCATTTCAGAGAAGATGGAATATGAGACAGATAGAAAATAACTTTGAAAAATCTTACCATTCAAAAGACATAATCGCTGGTACAAAGGTAAGCTGGGGTGCATTCGCCACAGTAATTAATGATATGGTTATTGACATTAATGTTGATATGGCAAGCTCTGAAGACAAGCGTCTTGGAACATACTTTGCAAAGAAAAAAGAATTGGAAGTTAGCAGATTTCCAGAAAAAGTCCTTAAATATTTATGGGATGATGCTTTCAAAATGGACAAGACCGCAATATTTAATGAAAATTGTAAGTCTTTGGAAGATGTTGTTGTTACTTATGAAACAGCTACAACTGATAAGCTGGCTGCAGTATTGAGATTAAGTGTATATGAAAAAATGATTTCGAAAATGCAGCAGAAGGATACAGAAAATGATGAAATCTAGGCGGTGATTATTTGAAGGAAATTGATATCAGAAATAAATGCAGAGTGAATTCTAATCGTGAAATGGATACCTTCGTAGGATTAAGATGTGATGATGGTGACATTAGTATCAATTTCCCGATGGGTTACCATATATCAGAGGATAACAAGGAACTGAGGAAGGACATTATATTGCTGTTTACGACGCTTGCTGCAAATACAGAGCGTAGAGAATCAGAGCTGCTGGCACAAGGCAGCAGCTTTGATGAAGTAGAATTTCCATTGCAATCATATATTTATTTAATCAAAGATTTTTTTGCAAGAGGATATTATAGGGAACAGGAAGTTTCATATAAGATTGCAAAAGCAGGAAAGGTAAACTGGAATAGGACAATAAAAACTCAAAGACCGTATATACAGGATACGGATGTGTTTTATCTTGACTTCGTTACAAAGAAAAATAGTATAAAGGAAAATGAACTGATTACATTAATACATGAATATTGTGTGTATGAGAGCTTTGAACGAATCGGATGGCTTTTTACAAAAATTATGCCAAAGAAACCACGAATAGAGAAACGGGAAAGGGTATTCCGGTCAGTTCTTAAAGAAAAGATTGCAAATACATTTAATGATAGAAACAGAATGTTGTTTAGGCATATGTTGGCAATAATTGATTTTGAAGGTGACAAAGATTCTGATAAGAACTACCGGTATGGAACCTATCGTTTTGAGTATGTTTGGGAAAAAATGATTGATAAAGTGTTTGGTGTTGAAAATAAAGCTGATTATTTTCCAAAGACAGCCTGGTATGTGAATGGAGATAGATATGACAATGCTTCGTTGGAACCAGATACGATTATGTTGTGTGGAAGTAATGTATACATTCTTGATGCAAAATATTATAAATTCGGAGTGTCTGGTAAAGCATGGGATTTGCCAGAATCTACATCAATTAACAAGCAGATTACATATGGAGAATATGTGGCTAATGAAGAAAAGTTTAAGAAAAAGCATGGAAACAATATGAAGGTATACAATGCATTTCTTATGCCTTTTGATTCTTTAAAAAGTAAGTATCCTAATAATCCGGAAATGCTTAAAGTAGGTGAGGCAGTTAGTAACTGGAAAGATAATTCTGAAGAATATCAAAAGATTCAAGGTATTCTTATAGATGTTAAGACTTTGATGAACATAAATGTGCGGCAGGAAATGAAAGAAATAGAAAAACTGGCTAAGTTAATAGAAAGCTGATTGTTGAGGTGAGTTTGTGGCAGATGTTTTAACAAAAGAGCAGCGACATAAGAATATGAAAAATATCCGTGGTAAGGATACAAAAATTGAAGTTATATTGAGAAAAGCTTTGTGGCATAAAGGATATCGGTATCGTAAGAATTATAAAAAACTTCCAGGAAGTCCAGATATTGTACTTACAAAGTATAAGATAGCAATTTTCTGTGATGGCGAATTTTTTCATGGGAAAGATTGGGAAGTCTTAAAACCAAGACTGGAAAAAAGCAATAACAGCGAATTCTGGATTAGCAAAATATCCCGTAATAGAGAGAGGGATGATGAAATAAATAAGAGATTGCTGTTCGAAGGCTGGACTGTCATAAGGTTCTGGGGAGATGATATAAAGAAGCATACAGATGAGTGTGTGAAGGTTGTGGAAGAAGCAATATTTAGTACAAATTTTGATGAATAAAATGTAATCCAAGATGAGATATAGTATGGTTTCATAAAACATTATTATATTTATTAAGAGAGAAAAGGATTGAAAAATGAAAAGTGTTATTTTTGTTTCAGGTGTTTACGGAGTTGGGAAAAGTACATTGTGTAATGCAGTCGCTCATAAATGTCATCTTGAATCTTATTCGTCAAGTGACTTAATAAGTGATGTAAATGGTGAAATATATGGTGCGAATAAAAAGGTGAAAAATAAGATTAGCAATCAGAATATTTTGATAGAAAGAGTAGATCAAAAATTAAAAAGTCACAACTTAGTAATATTAGCGGGGCATTTTTGCATTTTAGGGAAGGAAGGCAATGTTGAGATTCTTCCATTGAAAACATATGAGGAACTTCATATCTCATCTATTATATTACTGGAGACAAATCCTGTTGTTATTATTAATCATTTAAAAAAACGTGATGGAAAGCATTATTCAAAAATGTTAATCGAAGAATTCTTACATACAGAAAGAAGTTGCGCTAAAAAGGTTTCTGATACATTAAAAGTTCCGCTATTTATTCATAACATGAATTATTCGGATAGAGATGTTGTGGAAAATTGCTCTTTTTTGAAGGAGGTATATGGTGAAGACACTATTAGATACTAATATTATAATTCATAGAGAAAATACAAAAGTAACAAATCAAAGTATTGGTCTGCTATATTATTGGTTGGATAAATTACACTATGAAAAAATGATTCATCCATATTCGGTGAGAGAATTACGCAAATATGGGAATCCACAGATGCAGGAACTTTACGATGTTAAGTTATCTTCATATGTGGAAATGAAAACAGTTGCACCACAAAGTGAAGAATTTAAAAGATTATTAAAGGAAATACCTAAAAGTGAAAATGATGAAATTGATAATCAATTGTTGTGTGAGGTTTATTGTGGTAGAGTTGATATACTAATAACTGAGGATCGTCGGATGCGAAATAAGGCTATCGCCTTAGGAATTTCGGACAAAGTTTTTTCAATAAATGCATTTATTGAAAAAGCTACATCCGAGAATCCAGAGTTAATTAGTTATAAGCATTTATCTGTGAAAAAACAGTATATAGGAGATGTCGATGTTTCAAACGTTTTTTTTGATAGTTTAAGAGATAGCTATCAAGGATTTGATGCTTGGTTTGCAAGAAAAAGCAACGAGGAAGCTTATGTCTGTTATTCAGATCAAAATATGATTTTAGGTTTTTTGTATCTGAAAACGGAGGATAGTGATTCTGATTATCATGATATAACCCCTGTATTTACTCCGAAAAAACGGTTAAAAATTGGAACTTTCAAAATTGATTCTACAGGCTTTCGATTGGGAGAGAGATTCATAAAAATAATTTTTGATAATGCAATTGAACGTAATGTAGAAGAAATTTATGTTACATTATTTGAAAATCGCCCAGAATTGATAGCCTTGAAAGCCTTATTAGAGCGATGGGGATTTTATGATTATGGAATCAAGGAATCAAATGGGAAAAAAGAGAAAGTTCTTGTCAAAAAGATGCGAAAGTACGATCCGACGCTCTCAATAAAGCAAAACTTTCCGAATGTAAACTATAATGTTGCTAAACGCATTTTACCTATATTCCCTCAATATCATACAAATTTATTGCCTGATTCACAATTAAAAACAGAAAATGAAGTCGATTTTATTGGAAATACTGCACACAGATATGCTCTTCAGAAAGTATATGTAACCTGGGCAATGAAGTCTTATGTTCGGGTGGGAGATATTGTGATTTTTTACCGAACTGGAGAAGAGGGACGAAAAGGGTATACATCAGTTTTGACTACGGTTGCCGTAATCGATGAGTTTGTGACAGATTTTAAAAGCAAAAAACAATTTATGGATTATTGTGAAAATCGTAGCGTTTTTTCGAAAAAAGAACTAAATGATTTCTGGGAAAAACATAGATATAATCTTTGCGTAGTAAAATTTATCTATATAAAAAGTTTGAAGTCGAGGTTGAATTTAAAATATTTATGGGATAACAATATTATTGCATTTCCAAACGGGCCAAGACCATTTGATAGAATCGATGATGAACAGTACGAACGTATAATAAAAGATTCAAATACCAAGATGTATATAGTAGGTGATGGGAATGAGTAAAATTTTAATTTCTATTAATCCTGAATATGTAGAAGGAATCTTGAATGGTACAAAAAAATACGAATATAGGAGAATGATAGCACAAAAAGAAGTAAAATCGTTGGTTATCTATTCTACATGGCCGGTAAAGGAAATTGTTGGTGAAGTCGAAGTCATTGATACGATTGAGATGGCTCCTAGTTCTTTATGGGAAAACACTAAGAAGTTCGCGGGGATAAGTAGAAAGAAGTATAGAGAGTACTTTCGGGGGTGTAAAAAGGCTTACGCTTATGTACTTGGACAAGTAACAAAGTATGAAGTAGGAAAAAAACTAACAGATATCGGAATTGAAAAAGCGCCACAATCATTTCTGTATTTGAAGGAAGAACAGTATGAAACATTAAGAGAAGGTAGGTGACACTTAATGAAGAGTATTGGAATTTGGTATGAAGTAACGGGAGAAGAGCTGCCGCAATTAGAAGTACATATTAATTTATGGAATTTAAAAAAGCGAAAAAAAATACAGCCCAATTCATTGATTTTGGAATTGGTATTCCTGGGTTTAGAAAAATCAAAGTACTTGATATATTATTACCGTTTCATATTGATAAAAGGGAAATTACCGATTTATATGAACATGTCAGAGATCCAGATACGGCAAGATTGATTTTTAATGAAGTTGAATGTGAGATATCATCGAAAGACAGATACGCTGTAATTAAATCAGATAACTTTGACAATTCTAAATTGCTCATAAGTATTAAAAACGAGGAAGATTTGGAATCTTTCATAAAATGTAATAGCAATGACGAGACAACAATTTTATCTATTGATTTTGAGGAATTAAAGAAGGATGATAAGTTTAATGAGTTTAATGATTTATATTTCAGATTTAGGGTAAACAGTAACAGTATAAAAAAATCATTATTCTGTCCTGTCGAAAAAAGAATTGGTTTCTTGAAAGCGGATTTATAGAAACGGAAATTATTGACATAAAGATTAACCAAGAAAGAAATTTGCCTCATAATGTATGTAAAGATTATCGGTTGAAGAAGTATAGCTTTGCAGCATTTAAAAAGATTCATTTATTGATTATGAGTGATAGTAGTGATGAAGTTGATACTTTTGGAACAGGTATATATGAATGCAGAAAACTAGAAGACCATGATTGGGATAATTATCTGGAAAATAATTATGATATAACCAATATTTTGGCATATCATTGGAAAGAGAAGGGTAAAGATGAAAGGGCAATTAGTAACTTTAGCAAATTAATTCGAATATCCACTGCTTCAACAAATATGAAGGTAATTGTTACATATGTCTTGGTTGTTGTTTTATTAGGGGCATTTGGTAGTGGAGTGATGGAATTAATCAATTTTTTATTTACACATTAATTAGGTCGGATTGTGCGGGAATGGATAGTGACAACAAAATGACAATACAATCCCCGAAAAATCCATACACCAGGTAGAAATCAGACAAAACTCCCTGGTTTCTTCCGTCAAAACCAACGAAAAACATTACATAACAACTTGACAAAGAGGAGTTTGAGTAGTAAACAGAGCCCCATAAATGGCTTAACTAAGCCATTTGTGGGGCTTTAGCCTTTTTGATGGGGATTATTTGGGGATATTTGGTGACTGTTAGATGGGTAGGTTTAAGTTTTACAAGGGTTGTTTATAGAGTGATAAAAGTGTGAAGCTAGATTAAAAGTATTGACATAGTATATCTTGGTGATAATTGTAATTTTGTGATAAAATAAATTGAATAAATTAAGGAGAAAGTTCAGACTTGACATTAATGGATAAAAAAGCTGTAATAACTAAACTTAATCAGATGTTACCCCCGTTTAATAGATTTGGAGCTATGGTAAATTCAAATTCAGTGTTATCAGGAAATGATAAAGAGGAATTGTATTCCATAGTTTGGAATTTAGAAAACAATATAATTACTTATAATGTGGCGTTGAATAAGACTGTGGCGATTGTTAATAGTTATCCGCAATTTGGTAACTACAATAAAAATGCAATTTCAAATACGCCAATACTATTAACTTATTCACGTATGCCATTATTGATAAAACAGGTGCTATTTTATATTTATTACCTGAGAAAATTAAGTGACCATCAAATGACTATTAATTCATTTATCAGGGATATGGCATCCGTTGGATTGGTTAAAACCAAAAAATTTCTTAATGTAGCTGGTATTACACCTAATGCATATTACAGTAGGATTATATGTGGATACGTTAATTAGATTTATTAAAGCTACACAGGAGAATTGTTGGAAACGATTTGTCATGCAAAATGCAGATAATCCGGAAAGAAAATTTTGTCTTGCATTTAATAATGCGTGTGATGCTGATGGTCTTATCTATGTATTAAGACATGGTTTTAAACATCGTGGAATTACATTCAAGGTATAAAAAGAAATCAATAGACTTGAGGGATGCTTTAAATAATGGAATTCGTATTATTGTAACTACATTGCAGAAGTTTCCTGTAATCTATACCGAAGTTGATAAAAGTGAAAAGAAAAATTATGCGATTATTGTGGATGAAGCACATTCTTCTCAGACTGGTAGCTCAGCACTGAAATTAAAAACAGCTCTTGCAGATACAGAGGAAGCATTACGAGAATATGCGGAGATTGAGGGAATTGCTGAAGATGAAGTTGATAAAAATGATAAGGTAGTGCAGGAAATGATAACACATGGAAAACACAAGAATTTATCATTCTTTGCATTTACAGCAACACCCAAAGGACAAACTCTTGAGATGTTTGGTACACCAGCATCTGATGGCGAAGAAGGCTTTTATCCATTTCATATTTATAGTATGAGACAGGCAATTGAAGAAGGATTTATTTTGGATGTATTACAGAATTATATGACATATAGTACTTGATTTAAGATTGCAAAGAAAACAGATGAAAATCCAGAACTGCCAGAGAGTAGGGCAACAAAAGCAATAAAAAAATATGAAAAGCTACATCCGTATAATATCAGTCAGAAAGCTGAAATTATAGTAGAGACTTTCCAAGACACTACCCGTTATAAGATTGGTGGAAAAGGGAAGATGATGGTTGTTACAGATTCCAGATTGGCAGCGGTAAGATATTTTTATGAACTAAAAAAATACATAGCCAATCATCACTATGACAATATGGATGTATTAGTTGCATTTTCAGGAAGTGTAGAAGATGGCGATGAGGAATATACAGAGACGGGATTAAATGTGAGACGTGATGGAAGTCATATATCTGAATCACAGACAAAAACCGAGTTCCATGATAATTTCAATATTCTTGTAGTCGCTGAAAAGTATCAGACTGGTTTTGATGAGCCATTGCTACATACAATGATTGTTGACAAAAAACTTAAGAAAGTAAAAGCAGTGCAGACACTTTCAAGACTTAATCGAACATGTCCAGGCAAGGTAGATACATTTATACTCGATTTTGCAAATACGAAGGAAGAGATATTGGATGCATTCCGGCCGTTCTATCAGGAGACAAGCTTGGAACAGGAAGTAAATGTTGACCTGATGTATCAAACACAACGAGAGTTACGTGATTATGCTATTTACAATGATAATGACATTATTGGATTCATTGAGGTATGGAATAGACCTGGTGCGCAAAAGAAGAATTCTATGGGGCAGATGACCAGTGTTTTAAAACCAGTAGCTGATAGATATAACCTTAAAAATCCAGAAGAACGCTATCTGTTTAGAAGACAAGCGAGAAGTCTTGTAAAATGGTACAGCTATATATCGCAGGTGGTTCGTATATTTGACAGAGAGATGCATCATGAGTATTTATTCCTTAGATATTTGATAGATATTATTCCAGCGGAAAAAGAGGAGGATGTAGATCTTGATGGCAAATTGGAACTTGAATATTACAAGATAAAAAAGACATTTGAAGGAGTCATACAACTTGAAAATATGGATGGTCAATACGAAACTGTTACAGATAAAGGAAAACAGGGATTAAAGAAAAAGAGCACTTTGGATGAAATTCTCGAAAAAGTGAATGAAAAATTCAAGGGCGATTTCACGGATGCGGATAGAGTTATGCTTGGAGCTCTTCATGATAAATTAGCAAAAGACGAGAAACTTGCTAATTCAGCACGCACAACAGATCCACTTATCTTCATGCAGACTATCTTCCCCAATGCTTTTGGAACTGTTGCAATGGATAGTTATATGGAGTCTCAGGAGAGCTACCAGTCTTTGTTTGAAGATAAAGCTAAATATGATGCAATTATGAATGCATTGGCTGGGGTTATATATCGAGAGATGAGAGAACCGGTGAAAAAATAGCAGAGCATACGATGCCCGGAAAGGATAAAAATGAAAGAATTGAATCTAAAAGAAAAAATACAAAATTTAATTTCTGGGCAACAGAAAAATGGCTGCCCGGAGGGGAAGTTTGGATACAGGGACTTAACACCAGAATCAGATACAAAGAATAGTGAAGAATATATACGAGCACTTCATTGGGCGATAAAGAATAAAGAGGTAAAAAATATAGCATTATCAGGTCCGTATGGGGCGGGAAAAAGTAGTGTTATAAAAACGTATCTGGAAAAATATCCTAAGACAAAATATTTGTCCATATCATTGGCAGCATTTTCAACGCCAACAAAATCAGTAAATGGAGAAGATGATAACACATCTTCATTAGCTGATGATTGGACTTTAGATGACGTTGATGAAAATGTAATAGAGGAAGGGATTCTTAAACAACTTTTTTACAGAGTGGATGTGGGCAAAATTCCACAAAGCCGATATAGAAAGATTAAGAAATTATCCTATTGGAAAATGTTTTTCTCGCTATTGATGTTAACTGTCGTAGCATCAGTTGTTTATTTTGAAATTAATCCGAATGTTTTGGAAGACTTTAAAAATACAGTCATTAATAATGGAGCTTTTTTTCACCTTAATCAATGGTCATCGTATGCTGTATTTATAGTAACAATCTTTGTTGTATTGTTATTGATTACAACAGTTCTTAAATATGTGATGTCAAATTTCAGAGTTGCTAATATTAACTTGGGTGATAAGGCAAGTATATCTAAGAAAGAAGAAAAGGAATCAATCTTTGATAAGTCGTTAGATGAAATTGTCTATTTCTTTGAAAGTACAACTTATGATACTGTTTTTATTGAGGATTTGGACAGGTTCAACCAACCTAATATTTTTATAAAACTACGTGAATTAAATACGGTCATAAATAATTATGATAATATTAAACGCAAAGTTGTATTTATATATGCGATAAAAGATGATATGTTCAAAGACGAGGAGCGAACCAAGTTTTTTGATTTCATTGTTCCAGTGATTCCTTATATCAATGCAACAAACTCTGGGGAAATATTAAGAGGATTGTTAAAATTTGAAAAAGGTGCAGATGGTGTATATAAAAGCAAAAATTATGATATATCTGATCGCTATATATGGAAGATTTCGCCTTTTGTACAAGATATGAGAGTGTTGACTAATATATGCAATGAATTTCTTGTATATAAGAGAACATTAAAAACGACGAAACTTAAAGATGAAGAAATGTTTTCGATGATTACATTTAAAAATCTATATCCGAAAGAATTTGCTGAATTACAGGCTGAGAGAGGAATAGTTAAGCAGGCTTTTCAGGAGAAAGGAACTTATGTCAATGCCGAAAAGGAAAAACTTGAAGAGCTAATAGTACCTAAAAGAAAAATTCTAGAAAATGTACATAACGATATTCTTTTCGGGTTGCGAGAAATTAAGCATGCGTTTTTGGGATTTTTATCATATGACAATGGAACATATTATCCAATAAAAAATTTGCAGATAAATAATGGAAGTAAATATTCTTATGGAGAAATACTTAAAGGGGATTTTGATTTAACTAAATTTGAGAACATTAACCAGCTAATTATTGGATATTATGAATCTAATGGTTATTATGAGCAATCGCATACTGTAAGTAATATCAAACAAAAAATGGCATCAGAGGGTAGCAAATATTTAAAGCGTATGAATGATTTGCAATTCAGCGAAGGCCCTAAAAAGCAAGAATTGATTTTAGAAATACAAAATTTGGAAGTGACGATTGCCAAAATAGATGGATACTCATTAAAAGAGTTGATTGCTGAGTTTGGAGAGGATTTTCTTCCGGAAGGAATAAGTGAATATGGATTTTTAAAGTTTTTACTTATAAATGGATATATAAACGAGAGTTATGCAGATTATATTAATTATTTCCATCCCAATAGTATTACGAAGGATGAGAATGATTATTTACGTAGCATTCGTATGCGCAATAGAGCAAAGAACTTCGCATTTGAAATAAAAAATTTGCAGCAGGTGAGTGATCGTATTTATGATGCTGAGTATAGGCAGACAGAGACATTAAATTATATACTTACGGATTTTATGCTTATCCAATGTTCAGAGAAAACTAATAAAAAGTATTATTTTGATGGTTTCGAATTGGACAAAGGAGTGGAACATTATCAATTTACAAAAGAATATATTGAGAGAGGTCAAAATGTTAATGAGTTTGTAAGTGAATTGTGTAAATACTACCGCCATATGTGGAAAAATATTGCGCAGGATGTTTCTTTGTTGGATGAGACTAAATATAAATATTTGTCGTTAATTTTAAATAATGCAACTATGGATCAAATTGTAATAATGGATGAAGTAGATCGCTCGAATTGCATAAAAAATTTTATCGTTGAAGATGAAAAATCATTAGCATGCTTAAATGGAGTATCAGCGGATGTACTAATCGAAGTAATATCAAGACAGGCGATAGTATTCAGAAAAATTAATAATGTAGGTGCAGACGCGAAAGTATTAAATTATATATACCAAAACGATATGTATGAGTTAAATAATTCTATGGTTTCATCGGTAATAAATTTTTATCATTCGGATTTGGCAGATGGGCTTAAGAACGCACATTATACAACTATTCTAAATGCTGAAATTAATGTCTTAAATAAAAGGATTTGGGATAATTTTGAAGATTATATTAATCATTTTGTATTGGGAATAGATGAGAATAATTCTGAGGAAATAAGTGCGGTAGAAGATATCATAGAACGTTTGGCAAATACAAATATTGAACTTGTCATAGCTGTATTGGATAAGGAAAAAGTAAACTGGGACAACCTGGATGAATGTTGTGAGAATAATGTTGAAAAAGAAAAAAGGAAAGAAATTTGGAATTATTTACTTGAAAATAGCCGTATTTCTTCCACTTGGAAGAATTTCGAATCTTATTATAATGAATTTGGTATTACCACTGAACTGTCAGTCTGGGTTAATGAAAACTGTAGTGACATTGTAAAGTCAGAGAAGACAGATAAGATAGACAATGATTGTATAAAGAATATTATCACTAATTCAGAAATTACAGTACAAACAGTGGAACAAATAGCAGATAATTATAAATGTGATGAAGAAATTGAGTTTGATGTATCAAAACTTCCGGTGGACAAAATAAATTTATTAATCAGAAAGCATTATATAAGATATACCGTATCAAAGATTGAAAAGATTAGAAGTCTTGCAAAAGATAGTTTTGGAGTATATTGTAAAGAATATATTGATGACTTTGTAAATGATTTGCCATCTATTCCACTGAACGAAAGAGAAATTGTTATGTTACTGAATGATACGACTATTGATAAAAAGTACAAGCGTGGAATATTGGAAAAAATATCTGCAAGTAGTATGACTGAAAATCTGGCAAAGACTATTGCCAATAATCAATTTAATGTAGATAAGGCATATGTTGAATATGCATGGAAAAATTTGGATAACGCAGGAAGACATATGTTGCTTGTAAATCATTTGCAAGTGTATAGTATTGCAGAAATTTCGAGATTATTAACGGATCTTGGGGGTGAGTGGAGTAAGCTTAGTGATAATAAATCCAGACATAAGGAAGAAATTTCAATTGATGTAAATGGTCATAATGAAAAATTATTATCACAACTACAAAGGAAAGGTTTTATTACAAGTTACCCTGAAAAGAAGGATAGAGAAAAGAGTTTCTTTGAAGTTTGGGTAAAACAACAATAGGAGGTTGGAATTGAGGATTACAGTTGAATTTGAAACAAAACCAAATGCAAATACTAATATCATGCAGCCCCCAAATATTGATTTTCAAAATGTATCCGGTAATCTGATACAAGAGACAAAGAAATTTATGATATCACTTGAAAGTAATGCAGAAGATGTTATAGAAGTGCTTCGTAGCATATGGGAGCTGTCATCTTTGTATGATGGATATTTCTATAAGCCATGCAAATATAATGTTGATGGTATTGATGTGAATGTTGAAAAGTTATATTTTCTCTCATTTTATAAGACTGGTAAAACATGGAGAAAATGTGCAAGTACTTTAGTGGGCATAGATAAAGATTTTTCAGAAAAGAGAGTATTGGATTATAATGAATTTAGAAATAAGGGCAGAACATCTGGAGAGATGTTTAAATCGTTGATTAATTCATATTTCTACATACATTCTGAGGCATATGAAACAATAAATGTTAATCATAGGTTGTCGTTGCTATTAAATATATGCGATGGCTTTGTTATAAATACATCCGGTCCCAAATGGTGGAGTGAAAAAGATTTTTTTTAGATTTTGAGGAGCAGATCATTACCTGCGATATGGATGCAGATTGTATAGTTTCTGAAAATGATGAAAAAGTATTTGCGATGGTATTTGTATCTTGTATAATAAGTTTACAATGATATTTTTAATTCAGCAGATAATTTTTACCGAAAAGCATGCTGCTCATAAAAACAATGACAAATGGGTATTTTTATATCCGAATCTACAAATGATAATCAGGAGGTTTTTTATGGATAAACACATAGAAAAAGCAATGCAGTTAAGAAATAATGAGAGGTGTCCGAACTGTGCGGAAACGATAATGATGACCTATGCAGAGGAGCTTGGTTTGTCGGAGAGCCAGATGAAGGCACTTGGTACAAATTTTGGTGGAGGAATGAAGTCAGGCAGTACATGTGGAGCTGTGACAGGAGCACTGATGGTACTCGGAGCATTGGGAATCTCAGATCCTCATATTGTAGGAGAGTTCCAGAGAAAAATGAAAGAGAATCATAATGGTATGATTAATTGCTTTGATCTGTTAAGGGCAAATGCACAGGCGGGTGGTCAGAAGAAACCGCACTGTGACGGCATGATCAAAGAAGCCATTGGACTGATAGAAGAATATAGGTAATACCCTGAGAGGAGAAACGTTATATGAGAGGAAAAAGAGGACTTTTACTAGCCGTAGTTATTTATACTTTGTCAATAGAAGTGCAACAAATTTTTTAGTTTTAAGGCAACTTTTTTTCAAGTTGCCTTAAATTGGACTATCATATATTTCTAATGCGTGTAGTTGTTCTGTAAACAATTCCCGGCTGGTACGCCAGTTAAACATTTTACGAGGATAGTCATTTATCCAGTCTTGTATATACAAAACATCATTATCACCATACTGGTCCAGATCTGTACCCTTTGGAGCATGACGACGAATAAGGCGGTTATTGTTCTCATTACTACCACGCTCATAACTACTATAGGCATGACAATAGTAACAATCTATCCGGTGTGCTCCATCCGGCGATGTTTCAATGCCGGATGCATCCGAGAATTCAACACCATTATCTACAGTTATCGACT
>ENA-OOZG01000894-OOZG01000894.1-human-gut-metagenome-genome-assembly--contig:-NODE-894-length-23186-cov-2.845402_pt1 | contig 23186 bp, 16 predicted proteins | sample MGYA00241706_ERZ501384 | MGnify/ENA primary metagenome ERZ501384 (study PRJEB25962, sample SAMEA2042742) | human gut metagenome | biome: human gut; feature: human-associated habitat; material: faeces...
CTATTTTTCCAAACATTCGAACACCCGGCGCACCGTAGGAAACATCCCTTCGAGCCGATCTTTCAGTTCGGCGGCCGGACACCACGCAGCCACATCGATTCCCTCTTCCCGCTGAGGTTTAAGGGCTCGGCTCGAAGAAACGCGCATTTCGAACCAGTGCGTAGCCTTGAGCTCCCACCGCCCGTGCATATAATAGGCATGCAACGTCCGGCAAAGGAAGCGAACCACCTCCGCACCCACAGCTCCCGTTTCCTCGGCGACTTCGCGCACGGCACATTCCGCCGTACTTTCGCCCGGCTCCACATGTCCTTTGGGCAAATCCCAGCGCCCGTTGCGGTGAATCATCAAATATTCGCCGCGATCGTTCACTACCACGCCGCCCGCAGCCTCGACAGCAGCGAATTCCTGCCGGAAGAGGGAAAACGCCTGCTCGGGATCGGGCGTACAAACCGCAACCTCATTGTGAGTTTCCAGAAAATTAAGTATCTTCGTCCGGGAAATACGCCCGCCCTGCGGAAGATCGACGGCAAAAAAACGTGCCGGCGACGTTTCATCGGTAAAAATCAGAGTTTTATCTGCAAAATATAGATAGATACGCATAAAAATCGCTATTGACAAGCGCAAATTTAAGTATAAATCATATGAAGTAAACCCGATCTCAAATGAAAAATTTATTCCTCTTTATGGCAATTACGCTCGTGGGACTCGGCGGATGCAGTGAAAAGCGCTCCCAGCCCCTCGCTATCGACAACTCGCTCACCCAGGAGGAGATCGCCGCCGGCGTTCTCTCGCCCGAAGTGATGTGGAAAATGGGCCGCGTAGGACTGGCCTCGCTCTCGCCCGACGCCAGTCGGCTGCTCTACACCGTCACCTGGTACAATATGCAGGAGAACCGGGGCGTTACGGCGATCTACGTTCGTGACGCCGCCAGCGGCGAAGTCGCCCAGCTGACCGACTTCTCATCGAACAACTCCGATCCGAAATGGAATGCCGACGGCAGCAAGATCTACTTCCTGTCCGACCGCAGCGGAAGTTCGCAAATCTGGGAAATGGCTGCCGACGGACAAAATCCCCGCCAGCTTTCGAAACTCGACAAGGACATCGAAGGGTTCGGCGTAAATCCTGCGGGTGACAAAGTCTTTTATGTACAGGGCGTACAGGTCGCCGACCGCAAGTCGTCCGACATCCACCCGGACATGGCCGAATCGAAAGCCCGCGTTTACGACGACCTGATGTGCCGCCACTGGGACCGCTGGGATGAAGGCGAATACCGCCACATCTTCATCGCGGAGCTGACCTCCGGCGGCATCGGGAAGGGCGTGGACATCATCGGCGAAGGTGCGGAGTGGGACACTCCGCTGGCACCCTATTTCGATATGTCCGAAATCGCGTGGGCTCCGGACGGCACCCGACTCGCATACACCTGCAAACCGCTGACAGGTGCGAAATACGCCGTTTCGACCGACTCGGACATTTTCGTCTATGACACGGAGACAGGCGCCACGACCAACATCTGCAAGGGACTCACCCCCATCTCCGGTCACGATGCGGCAGCCAAAACCGAACTGCCTTTCGTCGGCTACGACAAATACCCCGTATTCTCGCCCGACGGCACCAAAATCGCATTCCGTTCGCAGCGTCGTGCGGGCAATGAAGCCGACAAGGAGCGTCTGATGGTCTGGAATTCCGAAACGGGCCTGGTGAAGGAACTCACGAAGAATTTCGACTACAACGCTACCAACGTCATCTGGGACGGCAGCGAAGCGCTTTGGTTCCTCGCGCCGATGGAGGCTACGCACCAGCTCTGCCGCGTGGACATGAACGGCAACGTTTCCGTACTGACCCGGGGCGATCACGACATCAACGCCGTATCGATCGCAAACGGCAAGGCCGTAGCCGATATCTGCACGATCTCTTCGCCCTCGGAGCTCTATGAAATCGACCTGAAAGACGGAGCCATCACGCAGCTCACGTTCATCAACCAGCCGATCCTCGACAAGATCCGCCTTGGCAAAGTCGAGAAACGCTGGGTGGAAACCACCGACGGCAAACAGATGCTGACGTGGGTAATCCTGCCGCCCGATTTCGACCCTGCGAAGAAATACCCGACGCTGCTCTACTGCGAAGGCGGTCCGCAAAGCGTCGTATCGCAATTCTGGAGCTACCGCTGGAACTTCCAGCTCATGGCTACATCGTCGTCGCCCCCAACCGCCGGGGCGTGCCTTCGTTCGGACAGGAGTGGCTCGACCAGATCTCGGGCGACTACTCGGGCCAGAATATCCGCGACTACCTCTCGGCTATCGACGACGTCGCCAAGGAGCCCTGGGTGGACAAGGACCGCCTGGGCTGCGTCGGCGCTTCGTACGGCGGTTATTCGGTCTATTTCCTGGCCGGACACCACGACGGACGCTTCAAGGCTTTCATCTCCCACTGCGGTATCTTCGACTTCGAAGCCATGTACGGATCGACCGAGGAGCTTTTCTTCCTGAACAACGACTACGGAGGCCCCTACTGGGACAAGCAGAACGCGACGGCCATGCGTACCTATGCTAACTCGCCCCACAAGTTCGTCGATAAGTGGGATACGCCGATTATGATCATCACCGGCGAACTCGACTTCCGCATCCCCTATACGCAGTCGCTCGAAGCCTTCACAGCAGCACGTCTGCACGGTATCGACGCCCGTCTGGTCGAATTCGAAGACGAAGACCACCAGGTGATGAAGCCCCAGAACTCGGTGGTTTGGAACCGCGAATTTTTCGGCTGGCTCGACAAATACCTGAAAAAATAGCGTTTTTCAACCGTTTCGATGCGAACGGCGGCCTTCTTCCGGGAAGGCCGCCGTTCTATTTTCCACAACGGAATCGGAAGCCATTGATAAAAAAAGCGTATTGGTGACAACTTTTCCGTCGCTCGTTGAATTTATTTTTTTTCATGTTCCGCAAACTATAATTTTGACTTCGAACTTAAAATCAGATAAGCATTATGGAAACAACCAAGACGCTTCGCAAGTATGTAGCCCCCAGCATCGGGGTTTTGGACATCTGCATAGAGCGCGGATTCGGCGACTCTTTCCCGGGCGGCACCGTAGAACCTATGTCGTACAACGACGCAACGAACGACAGTTACTAATTAAAACCATCGAACTTATGAACCGCATAATCAATACCCTTGCCCTCGCAACGGCCGGACTGGTTCTCCTCTGCGGATGCTCCGCCGATCCTGCGACGGATGAAGCCGCTCCGGGAGGGAACGACGGAAAAACCGTCCCTGTCTCTTTCGCCGCCGAACTACCGGCAACCCGTGCGACGATCGAAATCGGCGACGACCGTTTCAACGGCGCCTGGGAGGTCGATATCGACAAACTCGGCATACACGCAACGCTGAACGGCGTCGCGCAAATCAACAAACCCTTCGTCTTTTCGAGCGAAGGCATTTTCAAAGGTGAACTCACTCCGGGAACCGGCGCCTGGACCTACCTGGCCTATTATCCCCACGGAGAGCAATCCCTGAACGGCACGTCGGCCACCATTCCTTTCGGCAATACCCGCATCCAGAAGGGCGGAACCTACAACAGCCTGTTCGACATTCTGATAGCACCCGCACAAACTACGGCCAATTCAGCGGAAGGCGTCGATGACAGCGGCGAAAGGATCCGCTTCAATATGCAGCGGCTGACGTCGATCCTGGATTTCGACCTGACCAATTCGACCTCCGACCCGATTCGCTGCGTGCTGCTGACGGCGGAAAGCGACGATTTCCTGTCGGCCAAATCCCTGAATTTCGACCTGGCACAAGGAGAGGCCGCCGCACCCGCACTCGACACGGAAGAACGGTCGAAGTCGATTTTGATAAACTTCGACGGCGGGTCTGCATCGGCCGCAGCTCAACTGGACGCCTTCTTCAATGTCCTGCCGGGCAATTACAACCTGAATCTGGACATCATCACCGCCACCAAACAGATGGCCTCCGTAAAGATCGACCGTACCGACAAGCCGTTCGAGGCGGGTGTCCTCTACAAGAAAGAGGTCGGCACGCTGACCCCTTCCGCCATTCCTGCCCCGTCGCTCGACTGGCCCGACCAGGACATCGACGCCACGCATGAAATCACGGTAGGGCCGGACCAGTCGCTCACCTACCCCGCAGCCATCGACATCACGGTACCGGGCGGTATCGCCGAACTGAAAGTCGAAATCGTTTCCGACGCCCTGAACTCGCTGGGGATACAAAACCTCGATCTGGTACACGAAACTTCGATCGCAGGAAGCATCCAATACAAAGACTTGGGTCTGAAATGCGGCACGGAGATCCAATATACGAAATCGACCGTATTCGACATCACCAAGCTCGTCCCGATGATTGCGATGCTCCCCGACGCAATCGGCAACCACGTATTCAAGGTGTCCGTTACCGACCTGGCCGGCCAAACGACCGTACAGGACCTGACCTTCCATTACGGCCAGGTAACGCTCGAAACCGCCGACCTGTGGCAAAATACCGCAACGCTGAAAATCGTCCCCTCCGCAACGGCCGCGAGCGCGACGCTCGAATACAAGCGCAGCACCGACGACGCCTGGCAGCAGGCGACCGTTTCCGACAACGGCGACGGCACTTTCACGGCCGCGATCGAGCCGACCTGGAGTTCATCGACCAACGAAATGGGTAAAACCGTTTACGAACCGGACTATGCCACCGGCGTTTTCGCAGGTACGACCTACGATTACCGCTTGAAGCTGGACGGTACAGAAAAGGAAACCGGACGTTTCACAACGGCCAAAGGCGATGTAATTCCCAACGCGGACATGTCGGAATGGAGTACTGTTTCCCGGGCAGGTCTGTCCGGAAGCAAAGACGTTCCCTACCCCAATAAAACCGGAGATTCTTTCTGGGACTGCGGCAATAACGGCATCACGACAGATTTGTGTTCTTCTACCACGGATAAATTCGGCGCAGCGGTACCCGCAGCGAAACTGCAGAGCAAAAATATGTTCGTCCTGGCTGCAGGCAATCTCTTTACCGGGAGTTTCAACTATGCCAGCATGACCGGTACGGTGAAATTCGGCAGCAAATACACCTACACGGCACGTCCCAAGGCTTTGCGCGTAAAATATCACGCCACGACCGGCGACATCGACATCGTGCGATCGCAAAATCCGGCCCCCGGTGTGGCAAAGGGCGATCCCGACAAATGCCGTATCTTCGTGGCGATCGTGGACTGGTCCCAGCCCCACACGGTCGTTTCGGGAACCGGCTCGACCACGGGAGCCTGGGATCCGGCCAACGGAGCGGACGTCGTATCGGAAGCAGGTAAAGTCGTCGGCTACGGCTCGATGTGGATCGATCAAAGCACCCCCGGCGATGCCTTGGTTTCTTCCGAAGACGCACTCAAAATCCATTGGTACGAAGAGAAAGCTCCGTCTCCCACAGGGAACTACACGATCGTGATCTCATGCGCCGCGAATGCCTACGGCGACTACATGACGGGCTACTCGAAAGCCTGCCTCTATGTCGATGACTTCGAATGGGTATATTAACTCCATTCCAGCGATATTCCGTCAAATACCTCCTTGGAATAAGGAGGTATTTGACGTTAATTCCACGCTGTTATCTCAAACAAAACGCCCGTAAATCCGGGGATTCGTGATGAACTTTCCCCGTTTCGTTGAATTTATTTCCATTATAGAAAAAACCCGCCTATTTTTGTAAAAACCGTATATATAATCGATGAACTGTATGATGGCGAAAAGACATCGGATTCTTCTCTCTGTACTGGCGCTGTTTCTGATCGGCGCCTGCTCCCGCAACGAGGAAATCGAGCAGCAGACGTCTCCGTCCGGCGGAGTCGAAGTAGCCATTTTGTGCGACAACACGAAAGAGCCGCAGATTTACAGCCTGCCCGACGGCACCCGAACCTGGATCGACGACAACGACTGGGCTTCGACCCGCTGGGACAAAAACGACAAGATCGCCCTTTGGGCGACCGCCGACGGCAGCAACTATACGCTCAACGCCCAGCATTTCTCGCTGGCCTACTTCACCCCCAGCTATTCGACCGCCGTTTTCAGCTCGACGGTCGCCGATATGCCGGCAGGAACCTATACCTACACGGCCGTCAGCCCGGTGCCCGAAAGCGTCAGCGGCACGCAGGTATCTTACCAAATTCCGGCAGAACAGACGGGCCGTTACGAGGGAAAATGGGATATTCTGGCCGCCGATCCGCTGACCGCCGACGCGCTTCCCCTGTTCGAACAGTCCGACCAAATGCTCGAAACTCCGCCGTCGCACGCGCTGCGCTTCCGTCACAAATGCCACGCACTGCGAATCGAAGTCCCTGCCGGTCGCAACATCTGGGGCGAACCGATCACACGACTGGTCATCGATTTTCCGACAGAAGTCGTCGGAACCGTTTCGTTCGACGCTGCCGATCCTTCGGCCCCAATGTCCCTGGCCGAAGGCTCGAAGAGCATCACGCTCGATCTGGCCACTCCGCTGACGGACGAAGCCGAAAACTATGCCTGGGCCTTCATCAATCCCACGACGATGAGCGGCGACATCTCTTTTACGGCCTACACGGCAAACGGGTACCGCTCCCACACGCTCTCCGTGTCGATCAACCGCGAAATGGCGGCGGGACACATCACCCCCATTACCTTGACGATCCCGACCGAGTTGCCGGTAAGTTATGTCGATTTCTCGGTCACGGGCGACTCCTCGAATCTGGGTGAAGAGCCTTACAACCTGATCATCAAAGCTCCCGAAGGAATGACCTTCCGCAACGGTACGACCGAACAGACCTTCCCCATCGACGAATCCAACAAATACACGGTGGCTTTCTACGGCGACCTTTACGGCGATCTGCTGGCCCAGCAACCGTTGCAGGTGAGTTTCGAAACCGAAAGCGCAATCGTTCCGCAAAACGTAAGCGTCGCTTCGTTCACTCCCGGCGAACATCTGCCGATCGCACTCAAAATCCCGTACCTCCTTTCGGAAGATTTCGACGACAAAACCGATTTCGAATACAAAACAGAGGCTACGACATCCAATCCGGACGGTATCTCGCTGTCGCAGTACGGCTTTGACGAGGGTTGGACAGGAACCCGTCTTCAGGTTTCGCAAAAGGCGATGCGTATTTCCGTCCGACACGAAACCGCAGCCCAATATCCGGGACGGCTCGACACTCCGCCGCTCGCCTGTATCAAGCCCGGAAAAACCGTAAAGCTGAAAGTGACCTTCAATGCCAACAAGGACAACAACTATCTCTATTGCAGTTTCGGAACCCTCACGGATACGGCCCCTAAAAAAGGCAACGACGGTCTCGAAAACACGTTGAAAGAACAGATCGACAACCTCAATACACTGAGCGGCGTATCGTTCGGAAATATTCAGGGACTATGCACCTGCGAAGTTCCCGCAGCAACGAATACAACGCGCCTGTCGTGGCTGATTCAAAGGACATACAACTTCACCGGCAACGGATGGATATCGAGAACCTGGTATATGTACCTCGACAACATCCGCGTAACCATCGTAAAATAAACCTCCAAATCAATAACCCTATGAAAAAATACCTGTTGATTCTAACGACCCTTGCACTGTTGGGGGGGGGCTGCTCGAAAGAGGAAATCCCCGAAACGACAGACGGGGAGGGCTCGGTCGAATTCCGGACCACGACCTGCTCCGAGGTCGATTCGCAGACGACCCGGGCGCAAACGTCCCTGCCGGACAACTGCAAGCCGTCCGGCAACAGCTTCAAGCTGGTCGTAAAAGGCAAAGAAGGCACCGCGACAGCGGAATACCTCGCCGAATACACCACGCTCAGCGAATATACGGCCCCCTTCATGCCCAGCGGCGACTATACGGCGACGATCAGCTACGGCGATCCGCAGCAGGAGGGCAGCACGGCTTTCTGCTACCAGGGAGCGCTCGACTTTACAATACTCGCCCGCAAGACGATTCAAAAGACCATTACCGCCTCGCTCACGAACTCGGTAATCAGCCTCGAATGCGGCGAGTGGTTCAAGAAATACTATTCCGAAGCGCAATTCACCGTCCAGACCGAAGCGGGCAACAATTTCAGTTTCACCCACTCCTCGTCGCCCGATACTCCGATCTTCGTCAAGCCGGGAAGCAAACTTCTGCTCAAAGGTACGGCGGTGAAGGCGCAGAACGGCGTGAAAGTGGAATTCCCGCAGCAGCAGATCGGTGTCACGACGGCCCGCACCTGGCACAAAATCCGGATCGACGCTTCGCAGGCGGGACAGGGCAGCATCAGCATCCGACTGGACGATACGCTGACCGAAGTACCCCCGCAGGAAATCGAACTCAACCCCGAAGCATAACCCCGTATAAAATAAGCTAAAAACAGATCCTATGAAGACTTTTACCAAATATTTGCTCTTGCCGCTCTGCTGTCTTTTCATGGCGGCGGGATGCGGAAAAGACGATCTCCCGACGGGCGAACAACCGGAAGGACCCGGTTCGGAAACGGGTATCCTGAGCTTTGAGAACTGGGACCTGACCGTAGCGGACGACATGGAAATTTTGCCGACGGACAACGCTCCCGGCACCTCTTCGACGCGCAGCACGGTGGACGCACCGGACGATTATATCGTAAAGATTTACAATTCGAAAAAAGAACAGGTCGGCAGCTACACCTATGCTGAAATAAAGACCACGGGCAATATCGAATTACCGCAGGACAGCTATACCGTCACGGCGGAATCGCCCAATTACGCCAGCACACCCGACGTGGCGTGGGAAACGCCCGTCTATTACGGCGAAATTTCGGTCAACGTAATCAAAAAGCTCACGACCACGGTCAATAACCTGGTCTGCAAATTGGGAAATATCAAGGCGACGGTCGGACTTTCCGCCGATTTGGACAGCCTGTTCAAGCCGGACGACGAAACAGACAAACTCACCGTCACCCTTTCGATCCAGGACAATTCCCTGGTTTACGGACGCCCCGAAGCCACGGGCGAAACGCTCAAACCCGGTTTCTTCCGCGCAGTCGATACGGACAACACCCTGAAAATCGTCCTTTCCGGCCAATACAACAAAGCCGGCGAGGGAGAGCCAGCCTCCTACGTGCCGGTCAATTGGAGCCAGGAGATACAGAACGTCAAAGCCGGACAATGGCGCAAGATCAACATCAAGATCCTGCATGCCAGCGACGGCAACGTCCAATTCCAGGTTACGGTCGAAACATGGGTTTACGACGAGAAAATCGACGTGGATGTCATGTCTTCGTTCTATTCTTACGGCGAAGAGGAGATTCCCGACGAAGAAATTTCGGACGAGAACTCTCCGGCAGTAACCCTCGAAAACGGGGATATCGCCCAGCCCTACCCCATCACGACCAGCATGTTCGACTTCGACGTTCAGAGCTGCTCCCCGATGATTACGGCCGTCGTAACTCCTTACCAGGGTTCGACCGTTGCCTCGCTGGAGGTTGTCTTCGATTCGGACAACGCCCAGTTCCTGGAAGCTCTCGCAACGGCCGGCTACAGCAACAACACGGTAGCCCTCTGGCCGGGCGAAAATCCGGCCGGCGACTACTGCGTAGTCAAGCAAAGCGGCTCCGATCTGCTCGTCAAGGTCAATTACAACGGTATGAAAGGATTGTACGACCACACGGGCACCCATACCGCGAAGTTCATCGCCATCGACTCCGAAGGCCGTCGCTCCTACACGACAATGACCATCAAGGTCACCCACGACAGCGGCACCGCAGAGGGACCGAACATCTTCTGGAGCACCAATCCGGAAGGTACGGATATTGTCGATATCGACTCCCGCCACACGCTCACGGAGGAGGGTATGAACGTCTTCATCAACCTCGCCTCCGAGAGCGGAATAACCGGCCTGACGGTCGATATCATCAGCGATGCCCTCACCGCCGAAGTCCTCGAAAGCCTCGGTATCGGCTTGGAAGCGCATATGGATCTGGTCAATCCGGCTTCCGACAAAATGGACGAAGGACTCCACTCGTTAGGGTTTAAGACCAAAGACGAAATCGTCGGACAGAAAACCCTGCAATTCGACATTTCTCAGTTTATGACGATGCTCTATGCCGTAGCTCCGGGCAACACGGACTTCAAATTGACCGCAACGGATGCTTCGGGACAGAACATCAAGTCCATCATGCTCTATGTTCCCCAACAGTAAACCGAAACAGTGATGAAAAAGATTCTTAAATATATTTCGCTGCTTGCAGGCGTGGCCTTCCTGACCGCAGCCTGCTCGCAGAGCGACATCGACGGCAACGCCTCGGAAGAGATGGGAACCCTGCGCCTGAGCGTCAATATCGGCGGCTCGCGTGCCGACGCATACAACGCTCTGGATCGGAGTATCATGCGCGTCTATAAGATCGAAAACGGAGAAGAGAAGCTGATCCGCAAATACCAGCCGGCTACGGAAGCTCCGGGTGATTTCTACCTGGTGGCAGGGTCCTACCGTATCAAAGTGGAAGCAGGGGACCAGAGCCAGGCGACCTTCACCAACAAGAGTTATTACGGCGAATTGGACGTCGATATCGAACCCCAACAGACCGTCCTCAAAGAGGTAGTCTGCCCAACCACCAACATCGGCGTCAAAGTCGTCTTCGATCAGACGATTCTGGACAAAATGGATCCGGGATTCAAGGCTTACGTCAGCGCCATCGACACCTTCTCCAAAACGGAAGCTGAAAACGGCTCGGTACCGACGCTCAAATACACCGAGAACGCAACGGGTTATTACCTGCTGCCCGAAGATGTTCACAACCTGAGTTGGGGCTTTTACAGCTCGAGCACGGAGTTGGGTAGCGTTTCTAAAACCGGAGTCATTCCGACACCCGAAAGCGGCAATCTTTATACGCTGACATTCAAGTATTCGAAGACTCCGAACGGTTACCTGGGCATCACCGTACAGGTCGATCAGGACGGAGAGATCCACGAAGATCCCTTCATCTTCAGCCCGCAGCCGACGATCAAGGGCGACGGATTCGACATCAACTCGGTAATCGGATTCAACACGGACGACATTTCGTTCGCAGTATCCTCGGTACAGGCGCTTTCGGGCATCTCCATCAAGGCCAACGACGAAACGATCCAGGTGTTGAGCGACGGCGCGCTGCTTCCGGAAGCCGCAGCCAAAGGCATCAGCTACACCAAGACCGACGACAACAGCGGCAAACTCTCCCTCGGCGGAACCTTCTTCTCCACGTTCGCCGGCGGCATTCACGAAGTAGAATTTACGATGACCGACGTCGCACAAGCCGAAGGTACGGGCAAAGCCCGCATCGCAACACCCGGACTCACCGACCTGGCGGTGTACGACCTCTGGCTCAATACGGCCGATTTTCAGGTAATCGTCACCGATCCGGCGCTCACCAACGTCAAAGTACGTTACCGCGAACGCGAACGCCTGGCGGAGTCGCCTGCCTTCGGTGAGTGGAAGACCGTAACCGCCGTTGCGGGTGCCGACTATACCTATACGGCACAAGCCATCGACTTCGCCGCAGACCGCGATTACGAATACCAGTTGCTCATCAACGATGCGGAAACGGGCGAGATACACAATTTCTCGGCCGCAACGGGCATTCAGCTTCCCAATGCGGGATTCGAAACCTGGACGAACAGCAAAACCTGGTACCCCTGCTCGGCGGACGAAATCGGCTCGAACGGCATGGGTACAGGCTATACCGGATTCTGGGGTACGGGTAACCCCGGTGCCAATGCCGCCGGTATCGTGGTGACCGAACCCGCAGACGATCCCCGTCCGGGATCGACCGGGAGCAAGTCCGCCCTGCTCAAGACCCAGAGCGCTTTCGGCGTAATCGCTGCCGGCAACCTCTTCATCGGAGCCTTCGGCGGTGTTCACAACATCACCAAAGGCGATGTGTATATGGGTCGTCCGTTCACCTTCAACGCCCGTCCCAAAGCGATCACATTCTGGTACAAAGGGACGGTCGGGTCCGGCGACAAGGCCCGCTTCTTCGTCTGCATGGGCAAATGGAGCTCCTACCACAAGATCGACACGAACGACCAGAGCACCTTCTTCGATCCTTCCCAGGAAAGCCTGCCCGAAGGCCCCATCTACGGCCACGGGGACTGGCTCAACGATACCTCCCAAAGCGATTGGAAAAAGATCGTAATTCCCATCAAATACCGCAGTGATGAAAAGCCCAATTACCTGATGGTAACAGCCTCGGCGAGCTACCGCGGTGACTACATGGAAGGGAACAAGGAGAGCAGAATGTATATCGACGACATCGAATTTGTATATTGATTTTCATGCGAGGAACCGTCGCCATCCTGACACTGACACTGTCACTGTGTCTATGTTTTGCAAGCAATCAATCGCAGGCCGCTCCGGGACCTGCGATTGATTCGGCAATACCGCAACCCGATTCTTCGGAAACCGTGAACACGGGCTCCGAAAGCCCTCGGCCCGAACATCCGCTTCGGACCGATGCACAATCGCCTGCTCCGATGGAATCCGCCCCGGAGCGTAAGGCCGATCCTCGCGCAGAACGGGGCCTGACTTCCATGTCCAACCAGTTCGTCCCCCGGGGACAATGGATTTTCGGAGCCTCCGCCTCCTACTCTACCCACACGAACAAAGATTACACGTTTCTGGTAATCGAAGATATCAACTCAGACGGCTACACCTTCAAAGTCACCCCCCTGATCGCCTACGCGATCCGGGACAACATGGCTATCGGCGTCAAATTCATCTATTCCCGCTCATTGCTCCGCATAGATAGCGGCAGCATCAAACTGGGCAGCGACATCGACCTCGGTGTCGATTTCTACAACGCACTGCAACACAACTACTCCGGAGCTTTCATCTGGCGTCAGTACATCCCTCTGGGACAAAACAAGCGCTTCGCCCTGTTCAACGAAACCAGCCTGACATTGGGCGGCGGCCAGTCCCGGTTCGCTGCGGACTCCCCGATCCGGGGCACTTACGAAACCAATTTCTCCGCCTCGATCGGCATATCGCCCGGCCTGGTAGCCTTCGCCACCAACAACGTAGCTTTCGAAGTCAATGTCGGCGTAATGGGTCTTTCCTACACCCGGACACGCCAGGTACACAACCAGGTAACCGTCGGAAAGCGAACTTCGAGCCTGATGAATTTCAAAGTCAATATCCTGTCGATCGGGCTGGGTATATCTCTCTATCTATAACGCGGAAATACGATGAAACGACTGATTTTTACCATACTGATAGCCGTCGCAACGGTTTCCATGCTCCGAGCCCAGGAACCGACATCCCTGGAGGCAATTCCGTCTTCCCGCTTGCAGGACAGCCTCTACGCCACTCCGGTTCCGACGACCGTCCCTGTCATCGAGGAACTTCCGGCCCCGACGTTCTACGCCGATCTGAGCGACTCGTCCGCATCGATGCCGACCTCGGTTTCCCCGGTACGTCGGAAACAACGATTCCTGCCGATGAAACGGAGAATCGACCGTGAAATCAACAAAATCAAATTCGCCTATGCAGGTGAAATCGCCCTGGGCCTCACCGTATCTTACGGCACCCTCTCAAGCGACGACACGGACTACCTGCTGATCCTGGACAACCTGAATCTGAACGGCAGTATCTTCACCATCAACCCCTCTGTAGGCTACTTCTTCAAGGACAACATGTCGGCCGGCGTCCGTTTCGGATACACCAACATCAACGGAACGCTGGACACGGGCAATTTCAATCTGGGAGAGCAAAACGACGTCAATCTGGCCTTCAAAAACCTCCACCTGCAAAGCAGTGCACTGTCGGTCGGCCTCTATTTCCGCTCCTATGCGGGATTGGACAGCAAAGGACACTTCGGGCTTTTCGGTGAAGTAGATCTTTCGATGAAGACCGGTAATTCGGAGTTTACCTACGAAACCGAAGGCACCCTCAGAAGCACGTTCAGCGACGACCTGAAACTGTCGCTCGGGTTCAACCCGGGTCTGGCGGTTTATATCTTCCCGAACGTGTGCAGCACCATTTCCTTCGGACTGGGCGGTATCGAATACACCAAGATCAAACAGAAAGATGCCGACGGCAACGAGATCGGGCAACGAACCGCTTCGAAAATGCGGTTCCGGCTCAACCTGCTCAATATCCGCATCGGCGTTACCGTTCATCTATGGAACAAGAAAGCCAACAAAGCATGATGAAACATCTCCGACATATACTTATCGGCATACTCCTGCTGCTGACCTCCTGCATCGAAAATTCGATTCCATATCCGGTCGTCACGCTGCAAATCCTCGGTGTCGAAGGCGAAGGTTTCACCTGCGCACCCGAAGATATCAATACCCAGGAACGAATCGTCACACTTCATTTGGACGAACAAACCGACATCTCCAACGTAAAGATCGACAAAATATCGGTCACCGAAAATGCCCGGTCGTCGAAACCCCTTTCGGGAACATTCGACCTGCGGACTCCGCTATACATCACCCTTTCGTTTTATCAGGATTACGAATGGACGATCGTGGCGGACCAGAAGATCGAGCGTTATTTCGAAGTCGAATCGCAAATCGGTGCCGCAGAAATCGACGTCGATCAACTTACAGCGAAAGCATACGTCCCGGAAGGAACCGATTTGAGCGACCTCAAGGTCACACGGCTGAAACTCGGCCCGGCGGACATTACCACGATGACACCTCCGATCGACGAGCTGACTTCGTTCGAATCGGTCCGCTACGTTTACGTCGCTTACCACGACTTCGAAGAGAAATGGTCGCTTTACGTCGAAGCTACCGATACCAAGGTACGCTTCACGCAGGTCGATGCCTGGAGCGGGGTCATCTGGGCCTATGCCGAAGGCAACAGCGCGGACGAACTGGGATTCCGTTATCGCAAGACCGGCGACGAGGCGTGGACCGAAGTCGATAAGAAGCAAATCAACATCTCGGGCGGTGCATTCGACACCTGTATCACGGGACTTACCCCGGAAACCCAATACGAAGTAGTCGCCTACTCCGGCAGCAACGAAACGGAAGTAGCAAGCGTCACGACCGAAGCAGCACCACAACTCCCGAACGGAGGTTTCGAAGAGTGGGAAACGATCGACAAAGTCGTCTATCCCTACCTGGCCGACGGCATTCACTTCTGGAATTCAGGCAACAAAGGCGCCAGCATCGGCAACGCTACTCCGACCGACAAGACGACGGACGTGCGTCCCGGCACATCGGGCATCTATGCCGCACAGCTTTCGTCGAAGCTCGCAGGTCTGGTCGGCGTTTACAAATTGGCCGCCGGCAATCTCTTTACAGGCATATTCTACGGAATCCGAAATCTCACGCACGGTATCGTCTGCTTCGGACAACCTTTCGAAGCCCGTCCGACGGCTCTGCACGGCTGGTTCAAATACAACCAGGGAATGCTGACCAACGTGGGCAGCACCCAGCCGCCGGGGATGAACCTCAAGGTCGGCGATCCCGACAACGGCATGATCTACATCGCCGTCGGCACCTGGACCCCGGAAGAGTACGGCATCTCGCAGGGAGAACAGTTCGGATCGGCCGAAAACCCGATTGCGATCGACACCCGCAACCCCAGTTCGTTCTTCGATCCGACGAGTCCGGCCGTAATCGGCTACGGACAACTGCCGCTCACCGCCAGCTACTCCGAATGGCAGGAGTTTACCATACCGCTGAAGTACGTGGCGACAGACCGCAAACCGACCCATATCGTCGTCGTCTGCTCGGCTTCCCGTTGGGGCGACTATTTCATCGGAAGCACCTCGAGCGTGCTCGTCGTCGATGACCTCGAACTGATTTACGACCGGCTGGACAAAACCGGTGAATAGGTATATTCGCCGTCAGACTATTCCTCCGATCGGACGGACGACAAAGGACAGTCGGTGAATGCAGCTATTTCTAACAAAAAAGCAGGGAATGATTCCCTGCTTTTTTGTTTTGCTATCGGACTTACCCTCTCGGCGCCCTCCGGATCAGAGTTGAGTGATCCGGCAATACTTATTATAACGATTCATTACGTCCTGCACGAAAGCCCGCGTCTGACGGTAACCGGTAAATTTGCCGCACTTCACGACCTCGTGCTGGTAATAGGCGGGATCGGACTTGAGTTCCAGGTAGCGGAGCACCACCTCCCAGGAATTGGGGTCTTCGCCGTTCACACGGGCCAGCCGCCGGGCGTCATTGACATGACCGATTCCACCGTTGTAGCAGGCCAGGATCAGGCTCATTCGGTCTTTCTCGGAAATTCCCGCCGGCAGGTCGAGCGTCGAATCGATCCGATTCCACACTTTATTGGCCAGCAATACATTGGTTTCCGGATCGAGCAAGGCTTCTTCCGAGGCTACGTCGAACTGCCGGGCCACTGCAGGCATGATCTGCATCAGCCCCCTCGCTCCACGGCGGGAAACTATATCGGCTTTGAAACGCGACTCGTGATAGGCAATAGCACTCATCAGGCGCCAGTCGTTCCCCTCCCGCTCGCTGATATTCCGAATTACGTGATCGTAGGGAGAGATCACATACCGGGCTTCCATTTTCTCCTCCAGGGTAATCCCCGCTTCGGACGACGTCGAAAAATCGGCGTTGAATCCGTAAAAAGTGGTCTGTAATGTTAAAAATACGAAAATTAAACAGGTTTTCTTTAACATAAAACTTGCTTTTGCAGGCAGCTTCCTGTGCCGTACAGTACGCTAATCATAGAAACCCCACGAGATACCCATCTTGAACATGCCCGGATTGAGCGGGTACTTCGCAATCGCGAAATATTCGCCGTTTCCGAACAGGCCCCGGTTGATATGCTGATATTTCAGGAATATCCGCATTCTCTTCCACTTGCCCATCAGGAAAAGATCCATGTAGGGATAATTCCCCACCTCGATTTCCCGTTGATTGAAGAACTCCGAGAGCGCAGGGTTGTAGCCGGGCGCATAGTAGCGCGTATTGAAATGGCCATCGACACCGAACTGCACCCGGAGCACGTCGCGCACCGCCCAAAACTCGTAATAATACGAGAGGAAGGCGCTGACGAGCGGAACAGGTATGACACTATGATTCGTACTCCACTGCAACAAAACCTTATGGTCCAAATGAAGTCCGGCGATCCGGAAATCTTTGCGGGCGTACACGCTCGTCACGCTGACGGTTCCGTTGTCCTGCGTTATCTGGCTGTCGGCGCCGTAATAAATCTTATCGGTGACAATGCCTTGCCACACACCGACCTCGAACGCATAATCGGGGACACGGAAAGCAACTTCGAAACGAGTTTCATTCTCCTTGCGCAAAGGAGTCAACCACACGTAGTGGTTAGAGAATAGATTCTCCTGCCAGTAATCCGGCGAACGCGTTTCCATACGGAAACGCCCTTCGAGAATCAGGGGACGTTTGCGGATATATCCCGTCAGGGTCAGGTTGGCCCCGAACGAAACGTCACCGCCGCGATATCCCGACGGGTAGAACTTGGCGTCAGCTCCCCAATCGACATATTTCTTGATCTTTCCTTCGACCGATCCATACACGAAGTAACTGCTTTTACCCACCTTGTCGTACTTACCGTTCAGGTAGGAATCCAGCCTGAACTGCGAATAGGTGTGCAGGTCGAGTCCTACACCTCCGTTCACCGTACCGACCACGCCGTTGCGATCCCAGGGCTGCGCCTGAATGAACACCCGGTTGGAAATCACCCGCTCATAGATCGAGTCGCGCGTCTGCGTGGGATTGATGAACCAGTTCTTGTAATATTCGAGTCCATCCTGCGGCACAAAATTACCATCTGCATCTCGCTCGTAACGGTCGTCGGTATAGGTTCCCCGAATATCCTTATAAACCTTGCTCCAGGAGTTGTATTCGAACGAATGACCGATGAATACGGCAGGCAGATTGGCGATCGAAAAGTCGCTTTCGGTAACCGGCAGCAACGGAATACCGTACGACTGTTCGACAAAGAACGCATTGTTGCGGTAGGTATTGGTGGCTTCCGAAGAGGTCAGTTTCATCGGCACGCCCGACGGCATTTCGAAGGTCGTATCCCGAATCGCCCATTCACCCACCACGCCGCCGTTCTCACGCGTCTCGATGTGGTTGTTGATGAATCCGGCATGCACCGAATAACGCTTTCCCGTATGCGAAACGGCGACCGAAAGGTTGTGGTTCTTGGTACGGGACCACTCGTAAAGGCCCTTGGTACCGCGCGACCGATAATTGACGTTGAAGCCGGTAGTCGGCGAAATATTATGCCCCAGCGTCAGGCTGAAATTCTCCTCCCGGAACTTCTTCTGTCCAGACTCAAGGTACATGAAGTGAAAATACGGCCGTTTGAGGTTGTAGAAGGGGACGTTTTCCATGCGATAGGTATAGACATCGAACCCTTCGGCAAAAGAGAAGTTGCGGTATTGAGGCCGTTCGAAGTAGTTGTACGGTAACGAAGCCTGTCCCAACGCACCCACGGCAGCATGGCCGACGCCTTCCTTATAAAACGGGTAGTCGATGCGGAAAGTGGCGAGCGTGGTATCGAGCGGATTGATATGCACCTGGTTGTAGTCCCGCGAGATCGTCCACGAAAAGTTGGGCAGCGCACGGATCGAATCGTTGAAAAAATAGGATTCGAGAGGCTTTCGAATCCGCTTTTTCTTGGTCGAATCGGTCGGCATGGCGGGTTGTTCCTCGCCGTTCTGCGTCTGGAACGGGTTGCTGCCGAGCATATTGTTCGGATTATTCGGGTCGTTCGGATTCTGATTGTTCTGATTTCGCAGGATCGCGCTGGCGTCGAATTGAGCGGATGCCTCCAACGTCGGAAAGGCCAACAGCCCTCCCCACAGCAAAATCCACAGAATTTTTTTCAACACCTTCGGAAACATCGGAATACGTACGCGCAAATCGCGGCAAAGATAGTAAAAAATCAGGCTTTCGGTGCTTTATCGGGATTTCCCGAGTGCATGCAGAGCCAGCGAACCGCCGACACGACGATATATAAAACGATAATTACCGGGATAGCGTATGTACGAAGTATAATTATCAACACGATACTCGCCAGCAGAAAGAGGTATCGCACCTCGTTTCCGCGCCAACCGAAGCCGTGGAACTTGAGAGCGAACATGCGGATCGGAGAAACGAGGAGCAGGGAGGTCAGCACGGCGATCAGCAACACCCCGTCCGAAGAGAGAGCGAGCATTCCCTGCTGCCACAGCATGCCGAGCGAAGCGCAGAGAAGCGATCCGGCGGGCGTCGGAAGTCCGCAGAATTCGACCGTCTGCGTTTCGTCGATGTTGAACTTGGCCAGACGCAGCGCAGAAAACGCCGCCAGGACGAACACGCCATACCCGAGCTTCCAGGCCTCCGGCAGCCAGCAAGGTTCGGTCTGCAGGCAAACCTGCCAGAGCACTGCGGCAGGAGCCAGTCCCGAAGTAATGACATCCGCCAACGAATCGAGCTGCACCCCGATCGCCGAAGGCGAATGCAACAGACGGGCCACGAAACCATCGAAAAAATCGAACACGATTCCCGCGACTATCAGCCAGAAAGCGAGCGTCAAATCATTGTACATCAGTGCTGCCACGACGGCAAACGACCCGCAGAGCAGATTCATGAGGGTCAATAAATTCGGTATCGTGAAAAGTCGTATCCGCATTTGTAAAAGAATTAGTCCACCTATTAATTAGGCAAATATAGGAAAAATCCATCGGTTACACGCACACGACCGTCATAAAATGCACATCGGGAAAATTATCGGAAGCTATTTTCCCCCTCGACATCCATATTTTTTAATTAAAATTTGCATAAAAGAAAAATTAAATATATCTTTATTTTTGTAAAAGATTGCGCTATTAGTAAAAATGTACTACGGATAAATTTTCAGGAGGTGCGGAAAATACGATACAACACCTAATCATTAGAACCTTATTTACAAACCTTAACCAAAAACATGTATGAAAAAATTTAATTTGTTGATGGCGCTTATGATGGTATTCGCACTATCGTTTGCCGCTTGTAATGATGATGAAGAGCAAATTCCCCCTACCGATGGTGGTAATTTGACTTTCGAGGTAACGGTTGGCGAGATTACCTCATCCTCCATTGCCTACACTGTAACTCCCTCCGACCTTAAGGCCGAGTACCTGTGCATATTGGCCGATGCCAAAACAGTCGAGTCGTTTACTCGCGATGAATTTCTCGTGGAGGCCATCTTGGAGGAGCTTAAGGCTGAAGCCGGCGCACAGGGCAAGACTTTAGCAGAGTATATGCCTGAAATCGTTGATAAGGGGGCTATCACTAATGGCAAGTTCTCGAATCTGTCCCCGGCGTCCAAATACTACATCATCCTGTTCGGAGTAGATCCGGCCAACGGATATAAGGCTAACTCTGACGTAGTTAAGAAAGACGTTACGACTGAAGAGTTCCAGGATCTCAACATAACATTCGAGGTTGAGACGACTGTGGACGGCAACTCTGCAACATTCAAAATCACCCCTTCGAACAACGATGACGTGTGGTACTTCACCACTCTTCCCAAAGCCACTTACGACGCATACACCGATCCTGCCGGTCAATACAAGATGGAAACACGGCAATTCATGCTCTTCTGTCTCCAGCAGGAAATCGAAGCCCGGCGTCAGCAAGGCATGTCGGATACTGAAATTATGAATGCGATCTTCCACAAGGGGGCTTTGGAACTCGAAGGCAAGGGACTTACCGCCAACACGGAGTATATCAACCAAATCGCAGGCTTTATCATAACTCCGGAAGGTCAGGTGACCATCGCTACCGATGTTACAACAACCACCTATACCACCGGTAATGCCCAGGCCCAAGATTTTACTTTCGAAATTACCGTTGGTGAGGTCGAGGCTATGAATGCCGCTATCAAGATCGTTCCGACAGATGAAACCGCTACCTTCTGCTGGATGGTGGCTCCGTGGGATGGGCAGAAGACAGCTACGGAGGTTATGGACGACATCGTAGCACAATATGGCAACTTTATGAACAACGGAGCCATGCTATATAAAGGCGTTCAGGATTACACGGGCGGCCCCGGCAGCCCGTATAAATACAAACTCGATGCTGCCGATACCGACTACTACGTCATTGCCTTCGGCTATGCCGGCGGTGTAACTACAGCCCCTGTGATGGAGACTTTCCGCTCCCTTGCGGCTCCGGATCCGGAATCGACCACCTTCCAGATAACTGCTTCCGACATTTCCCCTTATGGTTTCTCTGCAGAGGTAACACCATCCGAGACTACCACATACTATACGGTGGGATTCATGCCAACAGAAGAGTTTAAGACTTTGGATTTTGACCAACTTACCGCAGATATAAACGCAAATTTCGACGAGATGTTCGCAATGTCACAGATGTTTGATCCTAACACTACTGTTGCTCAAGTTCTTAGTACATATTATTATAAAGGTGTTTTCACTGTCGATGCTTCAGAATTGACTCCTGAAACAGCTTGCTCCGGCTTTGTAGCAGCGCTCTCTGTTGAAACAGGCCATGTTGTCAAAATTCACAAGTTTGAAAACATCGCAACTACCGGCAAACTCGGCAACATTAATCCTTCCATTGAGCTTATCGGCTACTGGTCAGGAGACGACGAGGCCGGTCAAATCTTTGGGCAACCAGACGCAACGAGAGGTAAAGCTATCACTGTCGTCAAGTATAGCGGCTTCAATAGCGCACGGAAACTATTTGCACTAATGTGGTATGACGAAATGACAAATGTCGATCAATACCCTGATGCATCCCTTTGGAGTCAGTTGAAAGCAAATTGGCTGGAAATCGATCAGTCACAGCCGTACTCATTCTATGTTGTTGAATGGGAGACTCCGCAGACAGCATTTGCCTATGCAGAAGATAACGATGGCAACCCGGGTACTTTTGGTCGTCTCTTCACTCGCGCAACCGCAGAGAACAAGGGTAATATTCAGGATTTGATCGATCTTGTTGAGAAGCTCAACGCGACATCGAAGAGTTCTTTTACACTACCCAAGTCCGGTATAATCGGCAAGAATACCGGTATTACACGCAATGACAAGAATATTAAAGCAAATACTCCTGTCGCAAACGTAGTCAAGAACGAGGTAGAAGTTGTTGAGCCCAAGCCATTCGCATCATCTTACAATGTGTCATACGTGCGGCCTTTCTATTTGTAATTTTATATAGAACTGAATGTTTGATAGTTCGTCTGGCGGGTTCGCCAGACGAACTATTTTCTGTATGAACGGTCAATACAAATACAATATGTATGCTATTTATCCCTAATCCGACAAATCATACTATATTTGTAAAAGCGTAAGAACACGTCCCTGAAAACTGCAAATACACCGTTTTCTTCTCGGCTCGCACTGTATTTAATCGTAAAAATTCATCGATTATCCCCACGAATCGAATCGTCATCCTCGGGGCCACTTCCGGCATCGGACTGGAGATCGCAAAACTGTATATCGCGGCCGGCGGGCAGGTCGTCGCGGCAGACGGGAACCCCCTTACAGAGTTGATCCGCCGATACTATCCCGACGCCAAAACCATCGCCTCCGTCCTGCCCGAAGCACACGCCACTATCAACCCCGACACGGTGGACGACGCCCGGAAGCTGATCGATATCGACCTGGGCATAATCGACGGTTGTTTCGGTGTGGCGGAAAACGGCGCGGTATGGATCCGGCAGGATATCCGCCACAAAGCCCTCTATTTCGGTGCCACGGCCCTGATGATCCTCATCCCGCGCGATGCGCTGGTCGATACGATGCACGAGGCTCTCGCCCGACCGGAATTGGACGACTTCGAATACGGATGCTTCATGTCCGGACCGTCGAAAACCGCAGATATCGAACAGGCCCTGGTCTTCGGGGCGCACGGTCCGATGTCGATCACCGTCGTACTGCGGTAAACCGCATCTCTCGACTCCACGTCCACTATCCGGCACTTTTTCCCAAGTGCCGGATAGTTCGTTGTACGATTCGTCCGTATCATCCGTAAAATTTCCCTGGCCGACAAATATCCGCATTTCAAAAACATACCGAACAATATTTAATTTTCATCCGAGAATAATTTTAGCTATCTTTGTCTAATGGATCGATCCGGCGATGCCGGCCGTAAATTCTGAAATCATTCAAAAACAAACCGCAGCGACAACTCATCATGGACAAACATACCTATTGCGTCATCATGGCCGGCGGCATCAATCCGAAGAACATTCTTTCCCTCCGTCCGGACCTTCGCGCCCTTTCCGTA
>ENA-OOZG01000899-OOZG01000899.1-human-gut-metagenome-genome-assembly--contig:-NODE-899-length-23020-cov-3.256260_pt1 | contig 23020 bp, 15 predicted proteins | sample MGYA00241706_ERZ501384 | MGnify/ENA primary metagenome ERZ501384 (study PRJEB25962, sample SAMEA2042742) | human gut metagenome | biome: human gut; feature: human-associated habitat; material: faeces...
AATCCAAAGGATTGTTTGGAAAAGAGAGAAGTTGTATTGCGTTTAAGGCAAAATATATGGAAGAAGTATAATGACGTATAAAGAAAGTAAGGTGAAATAATATGTGGAACCGACAACAAGTTAAAGAACAAGCCAAACAGATCATGAAACGCAACTATTGGAAGATGTTTGTGGTTACGCTGATTGCAGGAATATTGAGTACTGATTATGTGACTGTTATTCAAGAAGTACAAGGTTTTGTACCTGATGTTGTATTGCCAAGTATGTTTTCTTCAATCCTTTCATTTTTATCAATGGAATCTATTGTAGGATTATTATTTTCTATCTTTATTGGCTTTGCCATTAGAGTCGGAGAACAATATTATTTCATTAAAAATCATTATGGAAATCCAGCGTTAAATGAAATATTTCAAGGCTTTAAAGGGAATTATTTAAATGTGGTAAAAATCATGCTTATCATGGAATTAAAAATAATGTTTTGGCTTTTATTACTTGTAGTTCCTGGAATTATAAAGGCGTATGAATATTCTATGATTCCATGTTTATTGGCAGAAAATCCTAATATTACTACAGATGAAGCTTTCTCGTTATCCAAACAAATGACTACTGGACAAAAGATGAATCTGTTTGTCTTAGATTTGTCTTTTCTAGGATGGTATTTTCTAGGCTTTCTTTGCTTTGGGATTGGAGCATTGTTTGTGAAACCATATGATGTAGCTGCGTCTACAGAGGTATATTTAATTCTGAGAGATTCTGTAAAGAAGGATGAGTGTGCAACTGATATTCAAAGTGATTAGTAATGAAAAATCTTTATTGATTAATATAACAATATAAATCCATGATGGATAAATAAAAGAGTATCACTTGTTTATGGGGATACTCTTTTGACTGTCTGATATGCATTTGTATGGTAGTGAAAATGATGAAAAATGATTGAAAAAGAAGTGAAAATGTTTACAATATTAGATATATAGAAAGATTCACTGAGAGTATAAAAGAGATTCAATTATGATTAGATATATAAAAAAGAATAAAATATTATTTTGCTTCACACTGATTATCAATTTATTAACATGTTTAACGCCCCTATTTTTAGCCTATATTATTGAAAATGTTTCTGGCATTTTTTTAAATCAAGATGAGTCTAAAATATCTGTGAGCTTATGGCTGATCGTAGCTTTTATGATTTATCAAGCTTTGTTTTCATATTTGAATTCAAGGTATAAAGCAAAATATAGACAGAAATTAAGGGCAGACTTATCCAAAGATATTTATCGTAGTATATTTAATCAAAATCATAATGAATTTTATGAGAACTCGATTGGATCATATTTATCTTTATTTACAAATGATGTAAAAATGGTCGATGATAATTATTTCTTTCCTTTTTTGTCAATGATTACTCAATGCGTTGTGTTTTTGTGTATTTGTTTTTATTTAATACATGTAAACTGGACTGTCTTTTTTATGATGGATTTGATAGCTATATTTACGATAGCTGTTCCACGTCTGTTTGCGAAGATATTAAAGAAATCATCTAATCAATTATCTGAACAAAGCCAAGAATATAATTCAAAATTGAGAGAGTTATTTCAATGTTTCGATATCATTCAAGATTATCGTGTTCTACCACATTATATTCGTAAAGGTGAAGAAAATATTGATGATTATGAAAATAAATGTTTCCACTTTAGTTTCTTTACTCAGTTAAATACAACATATGCCAATTCCGTAGCGGTAATTGGACAAATGTGTTTTATTTTAGTATTAGCAATATTGAGTTCAAATGGATATTTTAGTGCTACATATTTCATGTCTGTGGTGACACTTTCAAATAATTTTATTGATTGTTTGTATACTATGGCCTCGTATTATGGAAATTTTGTGGCCATCAAAGGAATTAATGATAGATTGATTAGAATGATTGATAAGAATGAAACCGAGAAAACACTTCTTGTTTCAGAAAATCAAAATAAAGTTTGTTTTGAACATGTGAGTTTCGAATTTCCAAACAAGGAATCTATATTCAAGGATTTTTCTTTCCAATTTGATAAAGGAAAAAAATATGCGATTGTTGGAGACAGTGGATCAGGAAAGTCGACTTTATTAAAATTGATTTTGGGTTATTATTCAATTCAAAAAGGAAGAATCATTTCATTTGACAAAGAACCGGTAATCATCCGGCAAGAAGAACATTTATTTTCAGGAACTATTCGAGAAAATTTGTGCTTAGGAGAGAATTTTTCTGAAGAAGATTTGACAAGTGCAATGGAATTTGCAAACATTTCAGATTTAGATTTGAATCAATTTGTTTCTGAAGATGCAGGCAATTTATCAGGAGGACAAATCCAAAGAATATCTATCGCAAGGGCAAAACTACATTGTCACAATTTATTATTGTGTGATGAGATTACATCAAGTCTTGACAGTATTAATACTGAAAAAATTGAACGTAATATTATAGAATTGACTGATAAAACCATTATTTATGTAACGCATAAGATTCATAAGAAAATGCTACAGGAATTTGATGATATATTGGTTTTATCACATGGCAAACTTGTAGAACATGGATCATTTGAAGATTTGCTTAGCAAGAAGAATTATTTTTACCATTTATTTATGAATCAGTAATGGATTGAATTATTACTGAATATTCCATGGTGGCGGAGCCACCCAATCCACGAAGGGAGCCACTTCAATTTATGAAATGACTCTCTTTTTTATTATTCGATTTTTGAATGATCCTCTTGAAAAAAATTTACCTTTTGAAATTGTATAAGATGATTTTTTAATATGATCAAGAATAGTGTCGGTGAGTGGTCTGAGTTTATCTTCATGTAAGATTATTTTGGATATGTTAAATCATAAAAAAAGTTATTGAATAAATAAACTACAGGTGATATATAATATGTAAAAGGTTACAGTAAAAATATCTTATGCTTACATTACTGTGTAAAATAGTTACAGTTAATCTATAAATATACATAGTTATTAGTTACTTTGTCATGTATGATGTGCTGTTACTAAAAAGAAAGTTGGATGAGAAAGATGAAAAATGTAGTTGAGGTGAAAAATGTAGTTAAGAGTTTCAAAGATAAAATTGTATTAAATCATGTTTCTTTTAGTATGAAACCTGGTGAAATAGTTGGCTTTGTTGGACAAAATGGTGCAGGGAAAAGCACATTAATGAAATGTATGTGTAATTTGATAAATATGGATGAAGGAACTATTTCTATTTGCGAAGAAGATGTAGTTAAACAAAGGGAAAAAGCATTATCATATGTTTCGTGTATGATTGAAGGTCCTGGATTATTTGAAAATATGACAGGTAAAGAAAATTTGGAATTAATGGCCACTTTAAATCATGCTTCAAAAGAAAAACTACATGAAATGATGGAGTTTACTCAGATTGGTTCTCAGCTGAAAACTAAGGCAGTATCCCAATATTCCATGGGTATGAAACAAAGAACAGGTTTAGCTGTGGCTTTAATGAAAGAACCTAAAGTATTGTTACTAGATGAACCAATGAATGGATTGGATGCTACAGGGATTCAAGGCTTACGTGAAGAATTGATACGCTTGGCCAAGGAAAAGAATGTAGCTTTACTAATTTCAAGTCATCAGTTAGGTGAAATTGAAAAAATGGCAGATCGAATTATAGGTATCCATTTTGGAAAAATCAAAGAGATTTCCATGGAAGAAAAAGAAAATGTATATGTATTAGAAACGGATAGAAAAATACCAGATCAATCAGACTTGCAAATCATAGAACAAACAGGAAACACCTATAAATTAGAAGTAAATTCTGTTATGGAAGTACTTTCAAATTTAGAAAAGCAAGGGGTTCAAGTGAAGAATATTACTCAAATACACAAAACATTAGAAGATGTATACAATGAGTTTATTCAAGAGGCATCATTATGATGTACGAACTTAAAAAGTTTATCTTTAATAAACGAAATGTCGGTGTATTTGGATTTCTAGTATTCTTTCTCGTTTGTTTTATTGGTTATAACGTATATATGGATAAACACTATAATGAATCTCAAATCAAAATCTACCAAAAGGCCTATCGAATTTCTGAAAACAGAATGGATGAAGCAGGAAGTGAAGAAGAGTCTGAATTTTGGAAAAAGGTTTATCGCAATGCGAGTGGTCTGATTCACTTTTACTACAACAGTGAAAATAAAACAGATGAATTTATAGAATCAAAATTGAGCTGGAATCATTTGATGTTACAGGCAAATAATGAGGGGTATATCATCAATGATTTTGAGAAAAGAGATGTTCAAACTTTGCAGAATGAAACAAAGCAGTTGAAATATCTAAAGAAGAATCATATTGAAATGTTGAATAGTCCATATGAACCTAATACTTTTAATATATTCAATGAATTGTTTAATCAAAAATTGTATTTGGTTGTCATGTTGATCCTATGCATATTATTATGCGATATATTCGGATTGGAAATGGAAAGTGGGTTTTATAAAAACTTATATGTTTCAAGAATTTCAAAGCAAAAAATACTGTTGAATAAGATGAAGTTTTCATTGTTTGCAGCTGTTTTTTTGATAATAGTGATGCTTTTGATTATCGTTCTTTCTGGATTGATTTTTGGAATGGGAAATTGTGATTATCCATACTTTTACTTTAATCAGATGTATACAGTGAAAGAAATTGTTGCGAAAAGTATTATTCTATTAGTTGTAGAAAGTGTATTTGTGGTAGGTATATCTGCATTGTTATTTACATTCAGTTTAAATAATGGATTTATTGTAGCTGTAAATCTAATTCTATATGCACTTTTCTTTGTCTTAGGAAATGTAACAGGCTATTCTAGATTCTTTGTGTATATTCCATTTTTACATATTGATTTTGTGAACCTGATTATCCATAAGCAGGTTGTCCTGGCTGCTATTATAAGCTTGATGTATTTTCTGTCTTGTAGTTTGATTTCATTACAATGTTTCAAAAAAAGAGAGTTGGTGAGATAAATGTGGACTTATGTGCTTTTCAATATCAAATCTAATTTAAAAAGAAAAGAAAATCTGATTCTAGTCGTACTATTCATCATTTGTGAGATTGCTTTATTGTTTATTTTGAATACAAAATCATTTACGGAAAGTCCATATCAAACATCATTAGGCATTAGTATAGTAAGTGTTTCACAAAAGAATGATCCCAAACTTTACCAAGAATTTATGGATGAAGTAAATTTGATACGTCAGACCATTGATAAGGGTGAGCAGGATGGAAAAGAAAAAAATTGGAAGTCATATTGTGAATATAAAGTAAAGGTGAGTGTGTTGGAAGCACAGTGGTATATGGTGACTTCAAACATGCCTAATGATTCCTATTTTGAACATGCAGATGTTCTAGAACAATTAAGGAAGGAATATGGATTACCTGATTTGTCGCAATACGAGAAATTAATTGTACAAAAATCAAATGATATTAATTTATATTTTTGTTCAATGCAGCAGGCTCGTTACTTTGACTACTTGCTAAAACATGATCTTACTCCAATAACATATTCATATGTGGATGCATCCAGTGTTTCACTACAAATAGCTCGATATATATTGCCTGTAGTTTTACCTTTGTTGGTTGGACTTCTATTGTTTCAACAAAAAGAAAGACGAGCAAAGACAGAAAAAACAATTCTAACTATTTCTGGAGTAAAGAAAAAATATGTGAGATGGAATTTGATTTCTGACGTGCTTTTTGTTCTATTAGTTGTTTTCTTGCCTATTTTAGTTTATATGATAGTTCTTGTACCTTTTAAAGGTGTATCGAATCTGATCTATCCGGTTTTATATTATAAGCCAGGATTTACTGGTTTTCATTATTGGGATACACAAGGATTGGATCATATTGAGCTTGTGGCAAGTGGACTAACGAATATGAGTGTCAATCAGTTTACAACGCCAGGAATGGAATTGATGCCATTGTGGCAATGTACACTATTTGTAGCATTTGGACTTGTGCTATCTACAATATTTTATGTCCTACTCATAACTGTACTATCTAAACTTATGAAAAACAAATACTTATCTTTGCTTGTATTTTTAGTTGTCTTGGGTCTTTGTTCTTTTGCATCACCATTAGGAAACATGCAGAAGATCAATACATTCAATCCAATGTCATACAGAGATTTTGGAATGAACCTATTAGGTACTAGTTATTTTGGATATTTTGCAGGAATTGTAATTATTGGACTATATAGTGTGATTTTGTATTTAGTTTCGAAGTGGTGTGCTAAGAAAGTACGCGTTTAATATATCATGATGAAACAATTGAATTATAAAAGTTAGAATAGTTGTGATGAAGAAGATTTAATTTGTTTTTATCGTAACTTGCGGTTAAATAATATATATTCTAGGTGATGTACATAGAAAAAGCGTGCTTAAGGGCACTAAAAAATAAAATAATGAATTTCGATACCCTAAAATGGCATTTATGTTATTATTAGCTTAAACAAATAGTGTTGAAAGGTTAAATGATTATGAATAATCGGTTTTATGGTGAACTCATCCTTCTTTTGATTGCTTGTCTTGTTGCATTTCCACTTCAATTTATTCCTAAACTAAAAGAGAACAAGAAAGTAGAAATAATTTTTGGTATCGTGGTTTTTGCTGTGTTTGGTATTTATGCTACGTATACAAGTATCAAAGATAATCCTAAAGTGGACGCTAAACTGGGTGAAAATTATATAGAGTTTAAAAAGAATGAAGTTATTCCGCTTAATAATATAGAAGATGTTCAGTTTTATGATAACGTAAAGTTTGAGATTGTAGCTAATGGCTATCGATGGGGTAATGATGATTATTATTCTGGAGATGCCAATGTAAATATAAAAAAAGGTGAAAAAACTTTAAAATACATATATAAGGGTAAAGTGTATATCAATGCGAATAATAAAAGTTATATTGTTCTTAATGAAAAAGGTGCATCCAAGTCTTATGTGTTTAATTTGGGTACGAAAAAGAAGACAAAACAAATGTATTATGAATTACTTGAGCATGTGCATTGAGGCTTGTAGAAAGCCTGATAATCATTTTCATTCAAAATCATGTTGCAGTCGTTGGTAATTTTCAGTATCATAATATTGTCTAAGAGGACGGATAGAAATCACAAACTTTGGACGGTTGGGGATTCCTATCTTTTTTTATTTTATGTCCAATCCTTCTAAAAATACTGTAACAAAAAAGATAGAGAAATAAACCCTACAAGTGTTTAAAGGTTATCACTTTCTAAAAGCAAAAATCCCTATGACTTTTAAAGGTTGATTTATCCCTATCTATTCTTATATATTCGGTACTTTATGTACCTTTTTTATTTGCACTTTTTAGTACAATTTGTACTTTTTAATTGAGTGTAAACGCATACATCTAACTTAAACGTAATTTATGTTACTATATAGTCAAATTAGTTTACTTTTATTTAATAGGAATATAACCATAGTTTTTAGTGGATTGAAATAGGGTTGAGAGTTTGATAGAGTTAGTATTATTAGGGGAATGGCTATGAAGATAATAGATAATGATTTGACAAGTCAAGAAGTGTGTAGGCGTATTGGTGGATATCATCGGTGTTCATTGGAGGATGGATATCCCTTTTTATATGTGAGTTTGAAATTTCAAGAGATTTTTGGTTGGTCCAAAGAAGAGATTGAAACTCGATTTGATAATAAATTAATGAATATGGTGCATCCAGAGGATAGAGAGATGGATTTATTCAATTCTGTTTTTCGTTTGTTAGGAAAAGATGGATATCACTATGTAAGTGAGAGTATAGAGAAAGAGGGAAATTCTATACTGCATGGACATATTTCGGATGTGACAGAGTTTATTCGGGAAAAGGAACAGAATAATATCTTATCGGCTTTGACTATGGATTATACTTCTTTAGTGCTTTGTGACTTGAAACAAGATACGGTTGAGGTTATTAAGCAGAATGCGAGTTGTGCTGAAATGAATTGGCATAGTTATAGTGAGAGTTTAAATTATTTCTATGATAATGTACTGATGAAGGATTCTTGTCCAAATTATATGGATATTTTATCAAATGGGTCTTTAATGCGTACATTAAAGGAACAGGGTTCTTTAGAATGGCATTTTCAAATTGTTCCGGATGAGAATGGAATTTCAAATTTAGGGGCAAGGGCAGTATTTCTATATGAGGATTTGAATCATTTTAAGATTATAATGGGTTTTCGTCCGATTGATGAAATTGTAAAGAGGGAAAAAGTATTAGAACTTCAAAGAGAGATTATTGAGGGTCTTGGTAAAGAATATTTTTCCGTATTATTGTTGGAGTTGGATAGTGGTCAAATCTTTTCATATCGTGAAGTGGGTGAGAATGGTAAGCGTATTGCGGATTTTTGTCGTAAATATGAAAATCAGTGGTGTGCATTATTGCCGGCTTATGCCGATGAGATTGTGACGGATGAAAGTCGTGAAAATTTCTTAGATCAGCTTTCGTTTGATGCGTTATGTTCAAATCAAGATGATTTTTCAATGACCTATGAATTTAAAATGGGTGATCGTATTCTTTATCATCAGACACGTATTGCGTATGTTTATAAAAAGGATCGTAGTCGTGTGGCGGTGATTGGTACAAGAAACATTGATGATTTGATCAAGAAGGAACGTATGCAGGAGGCAAAATTAAAAGAGGCGTATATTGTGGCGGAAGAGGCGAATAAGGCAAAAACGGATTTCTTAAACAATATGTCGCATGATATTCGTACGCCTATGAATGTGATTCTTGGCTATAAGGAGTTGATGAAGCAGTACTTGACAGATCCAATCCTGGTGGATTATCAAAATAAGATTGAGCAGAGTGGTAAGCTATTACTTTCCATCATTAATAATGTGCTGGATATGGCGCGTATTGAGAGTGGTAAGATGGTTGTCGAAGAAGGAGCCGAGCAAATCGGGCTTGTAGTCGAAGAAATCGAGAGCGTATTTGAGTCGTGTGCACAAGAAAAGAATATCGTATTTACAACGAGTGTAGATGTTGATCATACACATGTGTTGTGGGATGGTTTTAAGATTCGTGAAATCTTAATGAATCTAGTGGGCAATGCGTTTAAGTATACGCCTGATGGTGGTCATATTGCGATTGATGTCAAGGAACTGAATTGTACAAGATCTGGTTATGTCAGAATTCAAACGCAAGTTAAAGATACGGGTGTTGGTATGAGTGAAGACTATCTTCCAACTTTATTTGATTCTTTTTCTAGAGAATACAATACAACGATTGGAAAAGTGTCGGGTACAGGTCTTGGTATGTCGATTGTCAAGAATCTTGTGGATATGATGGATGGAGAGATTTGTGTAAAGAGTAAACTTGGTGAGGGTACATGTTTCACTCTTACTTTTGAGCATAGAATAGCGGATGAGAATTCTATAGAATTGAATCAAGAATTAGATGTTCTTGATGAAAAATCCATCTTAGAAGGCAAGCGTGTTTTACTTGTGGAAGATAATGAATTGAATGCTGAGATTGCGATGGCCATACTTGAACAGAGTGGTTTAATATTGGATCGTGTTGAGGATGGTTTAGCTTGTATAAATCGGTTGTCTGAAGTGGATGCAGATTTGTATGATTTGATTTTGATGGATATTCAAATGCCAAACATGAATGGGTATGAGGCGACTAGAAGAATTCGGCAATTTGAGAATATAAAAAAGGCAAGTATTCCAATTCTAGCTATGACGGCCAATGCGTTTGAGGAAGATAAGAAAATGGCAATAGATGCAGGTATGAATGGGCATATTTCTAAGCCGATTGATGTGAGTGTATTGGGAAAGCAGATCATAAACATATTCAAAAAAGTGTCTTAATTGACACTTTTTTCTATACAAGGTAACTATTTGCGGTTTATAATGTGGGTAGTTCGATGCAAAGGAGTGGTAATATATATGAGATTTTTTGATTACATTGATACTATCGAAAAGCCTACAATTGAGAATATTCGAGTTATATATAAGGCTGTAAATGAGAAGTATGATGATCTCATAGACATGGCACTGGAGCCGAATAGTAAGAATTATAAAAAGTGGGTTCAGAATATGGAGTGTTTAAAAAAATCTGAAAACATGATGATTGATTGTATTGGCAATAAGCAGATTACAGATACAGAGTGGTTAGAACTTATGTATAATATTTATCGTTATCAAGTTAAATATGGTGGTTTAAAATACCTTACAATTGAATTATAGGAAAGAACAGAATTCGTAATGAATTCTGTTTTTCTTTTGTACATTTTAACAATTCTGTTGCATTTTTTAATCGAGTTTATTTCGGGGGGGGGGACACATATATAACCAAAAAGTAATATATGTAAGTAAATACTTAGGATATACAATATTTAACACAAAATAAATATAACCATCGTAATTTAGGTATTTGAAAAATGATTGTAAGGCGCGTAATATGTAGATTACCAAAAGTTAGTGAATCTTAAAATGCTTGATAGGTAAGGGATATTTGATGTATTTATGAATACATTATTAATAATTTATGCAATAATTTTTTACTAAAGTAGTTTACAAGTTGACAAGGTAGACTTTTTTTACTAGCTTGAAGTAAGCGCTACCAATAAATATAGGGGTTAGATATGGAGAAGAAAGATTTAAAGCATTTGAGTCGTAGTGAGTTGGTGGATGTCATTTGCGAGATGAAAAAGGATACTACAAATTCAAATGATTTAACAATGGAAGAAATAGAATCGGAGCAGAAGCGGTTAAAGGATAGGGCTGTATATCGTAAAACTTTAAAAGGGACGATTGGTATATTGGTTGTAGTAGCTGCCATTTCTGTTTTAGTAGCTACTTTATGGATGCCCGTACTATCTATTTATGGCTATAGTATGTCTCCTACTTTAGAACAGGGTCAGTATGTTGTTACTGTAAAGAATACAGAATTAAAATCTGGAGATATTGTAGCTTTTTGGCAGGGAAATAAGTTGTTGGTAAAACGCGTTATTGCCAGTCCTGGTCAATGGGTCGATATTGATGTGAATGGCAATGTGAGTGTGGATGGTAAAGCGTTGGATGAAAAGTATCTTAATGAAAAAGCATTGGGTAATTGTGATATTGATCTTCCACACCAGGTGTCAGAATCACATTGGTTTTTAATGGGTGATAATAGGGATACTTCTATAGATTCTAGAAGTAGAGCAATTGGAGATATTTCGAAAGAACAAATAGAGGGGCAGATTATTTTTAGAATTTGGCCTTTTGATCAAATTGGAAGTGTAAAGTAGGTGAGAGAGTATGGTTTCGGATTATATAAAAAAACTACTTAAGGATAAAGCACGGTTAAAGAAATGGAAAAGGATTACTTTAGCCCTTTCTTGCGTGGTTGTTTTTTGCGTGGTTTATGCACTGACTCTTCCGGCCATTACTTTAGAGGGTAAAACCATTTGTGGAATGGAAGAACATACTCATACTGAAGAGTGTTATCAAGATGACAAGTTAATTTGTGATAAAGAAGAACATCAGCATACTGAAGATTGTTACGAAAAAGAAGAAGAACAGCCTGTGGAAGAAGAGAATACGCAACCAGAGACACCAGAGTCTAGTGAAGAAGTACAAGCAGCTACAGAATCAGAAGATAATAAACAAGATGAGAGTAATGAAGAAGAACAGCAGGAATCAACCCAAGTTACTTCAGAGGGGTTTAATTTTAATAATGATCTAAGTAAAATCGACTTTGTTGATTGGTATTATATCAAGAATGGTACTGAAACTAAGATTGATGTGACAGGTAATACAGAAATACCTGGGGATGCAATATTAAAATTAAGTGTTCATTATCAAGGGATACAGATTGAGCACTTAAAAGCAAATTACAATCGTACTTTAATATTTGATTTACCAGAAATACTTAGAAATGCAGAGGCACAAGGCAGTATTATGTCAGGATCAACTAAGGTTGGTATTGTAACTGTAGATAATGGGAAAGTAAAGGTTCAATTTTATGAAGATTATTTAAATGGATTGAAAAATAAAGGAACGACAACGATTGATGGTGACTTCTATGTTACTGGAGAGGCTAATTTAAGCAATGTACCAGATGAAGGGAAAAAAACGATTAACATAGCAGGAAAAGATTACATTTTAAATTTTGGTGAGAATCCAATTGCACATTATGGAAAAGTAGATGTGAATAAATCTTGCGAAAAAACAGATCCAAATAGTGATTATATTAAATATACAATTACAGTGAATGCACGTGAGGATGGTTGTCCAGACGTAAAAGTGGTTGATACTTTTTTAGCTAATTCTGATCTGATTAGTTATATAAACATAAATAAGACAAAAACAAATCTTAAAGGTGAAGTGCATCAACAAGATCCTTATGAATTTGTTGAATTAGGCAAAACTCATGGAAACATTTATCTAGGGACAACCTCAAGTGAAAGTAATCCTATACCTTCAGAAAACACAAAAATTGATGATGAAATTGGAAGTCTTGTTTGGGATATAGGTGCAATGTCAGCAAATGAAACACGTACTTTAACTTATTTTGCAAAGTTAAAAGATGGTGTTGCGTTGAATGATAAAACTATCAATAATCAGGCCATAGTATATTCAAATACAATCAAGCGTGTTTATAGTAATACTGAGTTTACTCCAAAAGTAGATTATTCCATGAGTAAAGAAAGAGTAGGCTCTGTTGTTAGACAAAATGATGGATCCTACAAGATAGACTATAAGTTGTATTTTAAATTGAATGAAAACGAAAGTAAAAGTAATTATCCAGTAAAAGACTTAGTCTTTTTTGATTGTTTAAATTATGAAGATGTTTTTTCAACAGATTCAAATATATTAAAGTATGTGAAATATGATTCTAATAGTTTCAATCTTTCTGTACAGAAAAAGGGAGATTCGAATTATTCTAAAGTTGATAAATCAAATTATGTTGTTCAATGGTCAAATGACCGTCAAAATTATGTAACAGAATGGAATGGTACAGATAATCCAACTTGTTTCAAACTTGCAGGTAAAGAGGGTAATCCTATAATTGTAAATCCTGGGGATTCTTATTATGTAACATATACATTGATAGTAAAACCTGGGGCTTTTGCGGAAGTAAAAAAAGATAGTATCGATATAAAGAATAGATTTTTGTTGTCAGCTTCAAATGTTAAAAAACAGTTTGGAGATGCGTTTGATCGAGTGTGGTGTACAGAACAAATCAATACTTATAAATGGGATGAGAAGTCGGTTGAAAGTGCAACAACTAAAGATACTACTATAGAAATGACTGGAAACAAGTATATAAAAGATAATGATAATGATAAGTATATAGTTGATAATTCGTCTGAGAATACATTTCAAGTACCTAAAGGTAGTTATCCATACACAGTAATGGTAAATGATACATTAGGTGATTGGGATGCGACAAATGTACAAATGACTGATAAATTAAATTCGAATAAGATGCAGTATGTTGGTTATGTAAAAATTGAAGCTTTGGAAGAAACTAAAAAAGAAAATAATTTAAGCTCGACTGGAGATAGGAATGCACACATAAATACTCTAGATAGAGAATATAAATCAAAAGAAGTAAAATGGGTAAAAATTGATGGAGACACAAGTTTTACATTAAAGCCAAGTGATTTAGGTTGGGAAAATAATAAATATGCATATCGATTTACTTATTATGCAAAACCAGTAAATCAAGATTCTTATGGTAATTCAAAAGTAACAAATACATTTACTTTAACTGGTAATGTTATTGGAAGAGATGGTATACCATTTAAAATTTCAGATATAGCTTCAAATAAGGAAGTTGCAATTTCAGGTAATTATCAAATGAACGTAAAAAAATCATCTTGGTATTATGAAAGTCCGAAAGTTGATAGTGGAAATTGGGCAAAAGGAAAAATTTATTGGGTTGTAGAAGTTAGTGGAACTGCAATAAAAAAAGATACTATCTTTAAAGATACGATATCAAAAGATAAGACAAATTCTTACTTGCATGATGATTCATTAGTTGGTATTTACAAAGGTAAATTATCGGATGATAAATCAATAACAAGTTTTAAAGATTTGGAAGAGTTAAAGACTACAAGTGGTTTAGTTGATGTAAAAGGCGAGTTCTCTAATCTTGAGGTTACAAATAATTCTGAGTTAAGTATTACCGCAAATAAGAATATAGAACTTAAAGATAAAAAGTTGTATATGATTATTGCCACAGAACCTTCTTCATTGCCAACAGATTATAGAGACTACAATGAATATGAAAATCAAATTAGTACAAATGATGATGGTGAAAATGATATTAGTTGGGGTTCAGCAACAAAAACACTGTGTGGAGGTGCAGATATTCTAAAAGAGTTAGGACAAACCTTCACATATGATGGAAGTACGCTAACTAATATTGAACCAGGAAGAGATCAAGGAGATACGACAAAGATATTTAAGGATGGATTATCTGATACTGGACCTGGATTATATGCTTCTTGGGTATTTAAACTGAATTACGCTGGTGAATTATCAGGAACATATCGTGTATTAGAAAAAATCCCTGAAGGTATGGATTTGGCATATATCCGTGTTAAATGGACTGGAACTAAACAAGGTACAATAAAATCAAAAGAAATCACAAATCTTGGTTCTGAATGGATACCGAAACAAACAAAAGATGCTCCAACAGATAATAAAGAGCGAAAAGAGACAACAACATATTATGTTAATGGAAATCAAGCTCTTATTGAATTGGGTGATTTTATAGCTGGACAAGTAAGAGATGACTATTCTGTGGATGTGCAGGTGGTTTGTAAAGTAAAAGATTCCGATGTGTTACATGGAATAGAAAAAACATTCACAAATGAAGTTGAATTACAAACAGCAGATGGACAAAAGATGAATAATGCGACTTCATCCGCAACTTTGAAGGGACAGAATCTTGAAAAGTATATGACGTCTAATCAACCGGCTAATGAAAAAGTAAAATTCACAATTAAAGCGAATCCTCTTGGACAAAAAATTCCTGTTAGTGAAGGAACAACACTAAAACTTATAGATAAATTGAGTAATTCGTTGCTTTTAGATACAAAATCAATAAAAGCTATTGATAAAGACGGTGCTGTAGTAGATATTAAATCTGCATTAAAAGATGACAATACGCTAGAAATTGAGATACCTAATGACAAGGCAATCACAATTACTTATGAAGCAACAGTGAATGCACCACCAGGACAAAAGGTAGATTTTTCTAATGAAGCTTATTGGGAAGGATATACCCCTTCAACTGGTGTTAAGGTTGAAAAAAAAGGGTATTCATATACCGCAGGTGGAACTGTATCTAGTGGTAATAATATCAAGTTGAATATTTTAAAAAGAGATGAGAATGATTTATCCAAATCATTATCTGGTGCTGAATTTACAATGGTTGAATGTGAGCGCTTGGAGGATGGCACAATAAAACAAAAAGATGAAACTTTTAATTGGTCTGGGACGACAGATAATAATGGAAATTTAAGTTTTGGTAGTGGTTCAGCAACTGATCATGTAATGAAATATAACACTATTTATAAAGTGACTGAAACAAAAGCACCAACTAATTATGTAAATAGTAATCAAGAATATTACATAATGGTACCAAGGATTGAGTCAGGAGAAACTGACTATTCAACTTATGTTAAAGCATGTTTAAGTGACAATCGAATAAAAGTACAATATCAAGGAACATATGTTTTAACTGTATACAACCATAAAGGTGAAATTACTATTGAAAAGAAGTTTAAAAATCCTGGTAACCATGATATGAATCCTGTAACAGGAACATACCTTTTTGGATTATATGAAAAAAAAGATGGAACAGGAGATCCACTTCAAACAATATGGATTAAATATAATGAAGGATCAACCAAAGCTGATAGTAATAAATTTATTAATTTAGATTTGGGTAAAACTTATTACGTTTATGAATTAGATGATCAAAACAATCCAATTAAAGATTCTGGTGTTCATGTCATTAATGGATTAGAATATTTAACAACTTATAAAACAACGAATGCTATACAGTCAAATGTGGCAAAGAACGGCGATACGGTAACAGTGACAAATCAAAGCCGTACAAAAATATTACCTTCAACAGGTAGTATGGGAACCCTGATTTACAGGTTATTAGGAGCAACGTTGGTGGTTGCTAGTATAATATGCCTGTCAAATATAAATAAAAATAATAGAAAAGAAAATAGGAGAAAGAAATGAAATTAATTAAAAAAATTGCAGCCATTATGTTTGCGTTCATGATGGTATTCTCATTAAGCACAAACGCAAAAGCAGTAACTAATTCAGGTAGTACACAAGATAACAATACTGGTACTATAAAAATAACAAACCCCAAACAAGGTCATACTTATAAATTATATAGAATTCTAGAATTGGATAGTTTTAGCTATGAAGATAAGTCCAAGGATACTGGTAACTATTCATATCGTTTAAGAACAGATGCAGAAGGTGCCAAATGGAAAAAATTTATTGAAGAAGATGCTAAAAATGCTGGATACATTACTTTTGATGACCAGGGATATGTGATTAAAGGTAACAATTCAGGGGATGCAGCTTATGTTAATTTTGCTAAGGAAGCAATCAAATATGCAAATAAAAATGGTATTACCCCAGATAAAACTGAAGATGCAACCAATAGTAACCCTATAGAAATTAGTGGTTTAAAATTAGGGCTTTATGCAGTTGATTCATCTGTTGGTGCACTTTGTGGTTTAACTACAGCTGATACTACTACAGAAATTCAAGAAAAAAATGAAGTTCCCACTATAATTAAAAAGGTAAATAATAAAGCGTCTAATGAAAGTGGTTGGTCATCAAGAAGCTTTGCTAATATTGGAGATGAAATTGAGTTTAAAACAACTTTAACAGTACAAAAGGGTGCGGAAAATTATATTTTACATGACACGTTAGATAAAGGATTTACATTAAATCAAGAATCTATTAAAGTAGCTAAAAAAGATGAATCAGAATTACAAGATGGTACAGATTATACTTTAACGTATAACGATAATAAAGGATCTGATACTACACCTTGTTCATTCCATATAGAATTTAAGAGTCCTTTCTATAATGGATTAAATCCGGGGGATGAATATATTATTACTTATAAGGCAATTTTGAATAAAGATGCGTATATTGGACATAATGTTACTGATAATTCCGGAAATAAAAATACGACTTGGTTGGAATATGGAGATTCACAAACTGATAAAAAAATTACAAATACTTATACATATCAAATTCCAGTGTTTAAATATACCGAGAATGGTTCTGTTGAAAAAGGATTGAAAGATGCTACATTTATATTAAGTAAAGATCCACAAGGTACACAAAAAGTTTCTTTTGTGAAATTAGACGCAGAAGGCGAATACGATGTTTACAGAGTTGCTGTTGCTGGAGAAACTAGTGTTGATTCAATTACAACTAACAGTAATGGTAAATTTAAGTTGATTGGTCTGTCTGATACATATTATTTAACAGAAACGAAAGCACCAAAAGGTTATAATAAGTTAACTAAACCATTAAGAATATATGTTTCTGAAAGTAATAGTATTCGCGTTGATAACGGTTTACCACAAAGCACTGATGTTAAAGTAGAAAATAAGTCTGGTTCATTACTACCTTCTACTGGTGGTATGGGGACGACTCTAATCTACTTAATTGGTGGAGTATTAGTATTAGGTTCTGGATTTGTATTGATTAATAAGAAAAGAGCGAAAGCTAAATAATTGATTTATTGATTAAATTATGTTGTATGGGGGAACTTATTGTTTCCCCTTCATACAACAATAGGGAGAGGGTTGTAATGATGAAAAAACATATGTCTACAATAATTGCGATACTTGTTTTTATTACAGGCTTGTCCTTATTGTTGTATCCAACGGTGAGTAATTATTGGAATTCTAAACATCAAACGGCTGTTGTTGCTAATTATTCTGAAAAGATAGAGAAGATGGATGACAAGGATAGGCAGGCTGCGATAGATTCGGCTATTTCCTATAATTCAGGGTTGGTTTCTAACAGTGGTCGTTTTACGCCTGATGATTCAGAACTTAGTTTATATAAGAGTTTATTAAATGCGGATGGTACGGGTATGATGGGATATATCACGATACCTGAGATTCGTTGTAAGCTAGCTATTTATCATAGTGTGGATGATTCGGTTTTACAGGTGGGTGTTGGTCATTTAGAGGGGTCTTCACTTCCTGTTGGTGGTAGTAGTACGCATTGTGTTATTTCTGGTCATAGAGGACTTCCGAGTGCTCGTTTGTTTACGGATATTGATCGTCTTGAAAAGGGGGATTTATTTTATCTGCATGTGTATGGCAAGGTTTTGGCATATGAGGTGGATAAGATTTCGGTTGTAGAGCCTGAGGATTATGGTCCTTTAGAGATTGAAGAAGGGAAGGATCTTTGTACGTTACTTACGTGTACGCCGTATGGTATTAATACGCAGCGTTTGATGGTTCGTGGTCATCGTGTGGTAGATAGTTTGTATGATGAATCGAATATTACTTCAGATGCAGCTAGAGTGGATACTTTAGTGGTGGCATCTTGTGTGGGTGTTGTCTTATTGTTGGTTGGTTTTATTGTTTCGAAGATATGGAGGTTAAGAGGACGTGAAAAAAATAATTCGTAGTGTATTGTGTATATTTCTTTTTGTTCTTGTATGTACTCCTGTTTTCGCAAGTGATTATTCGAGTTTAACAGTGACTTGTCCAGCTTCAGATATCGATGTTCGCTTATATCGTGTGGCGGATGCGGATTATAATTTGATTGGTGCTTTTAAAGAGTATTCGGTTTCACAGGATTGGAATATTCTTGGTGATTATATTGATCGTGACAATATTGAATGGGATGATGAAGTTGCATCGGATGTGAATGGTAAGGCTTTATTTTCTCATTTAACTAAAGGTGTTTATTTGGTGAAGGCTTTAGATAATGCGGAGTATACAATATCGGTTTCTGTTGTTTATGTGGATAAAGATTGTGATGTTGAATTAAAGTATGAACCTAGAGTTGAAACGACTTCTTTGCGTGTTCAAAAAGTATGGAAGGATGATGATAAGAAGAATCGTCCGAGTTTTATTGGGGTTGATTTACTTGGGGATGGTAAGGTCGTAGATCATCAGATATTAAGTGAAGAAAATCATTGGACATATGCTTGGAATGATTTGTCGGGTGATATGAGGTGGAGTTGTGTTGAGACAAGTGTTCCTTCTGGATATAGTGTAAGTTCATATCGAGAAGGGGATCATATTGTGTTAAAGAATAGTTTGAATAAGGTTGTGGATTCGAAAAAATCGGAAATTAATCTTCCTTTGACAGGACAATTATGGTGGCCTGTACCTGTATTGTTGTTTGTGGGACTGGGATGTATATGCATAAGCAAGTTCTAAAATATATTGGCTGTATATGTGTTGTACTCGGCTTAGGACTGGCTTTGTTTAATGTGTATGATACATTTCGGGCTAAAAAGAGTGAAGAAGACATATTGGCTGCCTATAATTTGAAGAATGATTTGGATCCAGATGTGTTAATAGATCCAGATATGGATATGCCGGAAGTAGAGCTAGATGGTTTATCTTGTATTGGAACGATTGAGATTCCTTCTTTGGATATTAAGCTTCCTGTTACAAGTGAGTTTACGTATGATTTGATGAAGCTGGCGCCTTGTCGATATTCGGGTAGTGTATATAAGGGGAATATGGTGGTTGCGGCACATAATTCTTGGTTTCATTTTGGAAGGATTCATAGTTTAGATCCGGGTAGTCAGGTTGTATTTACGGATGCACTTGGAAATCAATTTGTGTATCATGTGGCTGTGATTGAAACTTTAAGTCCAGAAAGTGTAGAAGAAATGACTTCATCTTCTTATCCTTTGACTTTATTTACGTGTACGTTGGATGCGAAAAATAGAGTGACAGTTCGTTGTAAATAAAAAGAGAAATCGCTTTTGGTTCTAGTAAAAGAATTAGGACATATATTTAACAAAAGGTGTAAATATGCTTTATTTACGCCTTTTTCTTATACTTGTAAAAGTGATAAAATGGGAGAAGGAAGAAAGCTAAAATTTAGGTCAAAATCATGTCTCATAAAAGAAAAAATCTTTTAGATAAGCTCAACAAACTGGCTCCATCTGAAGAAGAAAAATTAATCAATCAGTATGCTAAATCCAAAAATAAATCTGTTCCAAAATCTCTAGTAATCACCTATGCTCACGATATAGAGAAACATTTGGATACGGTAACTGTATCCTGTCCATATTGTCAGAGTACAAATATTATTAAAAAAGGAAAAACACAACATGGTTTGCAGCGATATCAATGCAAATCATGTTGCAAAAAATTTACAAAATTGACAAATACTATATTGGAAAAGTCTCCATGGTCATGGAATGTATGGACTAAAGTTTTGTATGAAATGTTACATTTTTCTTCTGTAGATTTGATTATGAACACTTTAATCAATGAACATTACGTAGTCGAAATAACAAGACCGACAGTTTTAATGATGGTTCAGAAGTTGAGAGAACTTTTTGTTTATGTTCCAAAGCCAGAACTTCACGGCGTGATTCAAATGGATGAAATGTTTTTTCATGAATCACAGAAAGGAATTGATAATCCAACGGATGTTTTGAAAAGTGGAAAAAGAAGAAAAGGCCGAATGAGAAGTGAACCGTCAAAATATGGAACCATGGGTAATGAATTTGGAACAGTATTGTGTGCTGTCGATGAAGTCGGTCATGCTATCGCAAAGCATGTATGTATGCGCCATATTGAATTAGATGATATTTACCTTAATATTCATCCTTATTTAAAAAATGTTACATTTATCTGTACAGATATGAATCCAATTTATACGCAGTATACAAGTATGGAGTCTTTACCTCATTATGTGATTCATAGTCAGTACCATAAGAACAAAGCTAAATGTAAAAACGAAAAAGCTCTAATTAGAGCGTATGAAAATGATTTATTGGATTACGTTGAAGGAGCTGGAATTCTGACCTATAAGCAGATGAATGAATTGAAGAAAGAAAAACATTTAACCATTAATGGTGTAAATGGCTTCCATTCTGAATTAAGGCGTTATATTGATAATATTGAACGAGGCATCTCTACTAAATTCTTAGATAACTGGTGTTCATTCATTTCATATGTACACAATTATAAAATCGATAATGGTCATACTCCATCCTCACTAGATGAAGTTGAAAGCATTTTAAAAGAGTTGTTGAACTTAAACATTCCTGTGCGTATCAAAAATATCAAACAAAAAGAAAATGCAGTCCGAAAACAGACTGCAAAGTATACGAAAAAGCTAATCGAAACAACCGTGGCTTCTAGAGTTAAATCGAATAATCCTTATTTAAAATTCAATGAAGAGGATGGTGTTCAAAACTTTGATAAACGATATTTTGTGATGCATATACCAGAATACAAAAGAAGAAAATTGGCAAAAATATTAGGCATTAAACCATTTTCTCCAACAGCCATTTCAAGCAAAGAACTTAAAAAGAAGTTATTAAAACATCCGAAATTAAAAGAAGGAATATTAGAGCTTATAGGCTTAAAATAGCATTTATTACGTTTAGTAATATAACCACTTTCATGGTAAAATAGAAACGGTTACAACATAAGAAAGTGTGAATTAAATGAGTGAAACAGGTACAAATTATAAAACATATAAGAATATTGATGAACAAATAGAATATTTAAAAGAGAGTAAAAAAATTATCGTTGATGATGAAGACAGGCATTATTTTGAAGAGCGAAATTACATTTCTTTGATTAATCCATACAAAGAATATTTTTCAACGGGGAGAAATAATAAAGGAAAGTTGGTTTATAAAAAAGAAGCAAATTTTAAAGAATTGATAAACCTAATAAGCATAGATGATAAATTTGCAAAAAAGCTTTATGAAGCAATCGGCTATTTCGAGAGAAAGTTAAAAAATGTTCTGTTTTCAGAAATCTGTAAATTATATATAGATAATGAAGAAAAAGATATTCATTGTATTTCTTATGTGAGTGAAATACACTCGTTTATAACAAAACAGACCGAGCTTCCTCCACAGTTTTGTTCAAATTTTAATTATTTATATGTAACAGAAAAGGGAAATATTAAGAAAATAATTGATAATTACAATATTAAAAGAAAAACTGATGTTTTGATTCATATTTATCAAATTGCAACAAATTCTAGTATAGATGGAAGTGTATTAGAAGATTATGAAGAATGTTCGAATAAATTAATTCGACATTGTTATAAAAAACAACAAATAGTTCCTTTATGGATTATTCCTAATGCTTTGACTATGGGAGAATTACAAACGCTATTTTTGATGCTTCCTGATGAACCTCAAAAAAAGATAATATCGAAAATAATGAATATAGATACAACTAAAGTAAGTTCAAAAAACGTCGTTGCTTTTGCTGGACAGATTGAACAAATTAGAAAATTAAGAAATATTGTAAATCATTATGAACCAGTTCTCCCCTTTTTAATGTCTGAGATTAAAACAAAAAAAATTGAACAATCTCAATTGTTTACTACACTAGAAATTTTATTTAAAATATCCCCTATTGTTGATATAAAACCTGATGAAATCCAAGCTAAAATAAATTCATCTAACGCAAAAATTGTACGTATTCTTAACGTTATGTACAAAAGCATATTATCGTAAAATATAAAGTTGTGGCCGATTTAACTGTCATAACTTTTTTTCATATTTAAAATTTGATAGGGATAAATAAGCCTTTAAAGTTTAAAGGGTTTTCTTTGTCTAGTTTAGATAAAATAAAAGGCAAACCCTAATGATTGGTTACATTAGTGATTCGCCAGTTTGTGACCCCTGGTCACCTTCGTCATATGTAATATACCATAATTTTTGCAAAGGTGCAAATTTTTTTTATAATCCTAGTGATTACGCATGAAATGATCTTCAAAATTTCGCGATTTAAGATTATTTATTT
>ENA-OOZG01000900-OOZG01000900.1-human-gut-metagenome-genome-assembly--contig:-NODE-900-length-23000-cov-10.769667_pt1 | contig 23000 bp, 15 predicted proteins | sample MGYA00241706_ERZ501384 | MGnify/ENA primary metagenome ERZ501384 (study PRJEB25962, sample SAMEA2042742) | human gut metagenome | biome: human gut; feature: human-associated habitat; material: faeces...
CTTTGCCCCTCCGACCGCTGGCTACGATGCGTCGGACCTCTTGCGAGGTTCTTTTTATCAGAGCAATCGGAGCGATCTGACGTGTAACGATGATACGTGTAACCCTTTGTAGGAACGCATGGTCTGTGCGTCCGTTGTGTCAAAAGTTACAGGGCTAAGGTTACACGTCTTGTCGTTCTACAACGGACGCCATCCAGCTAGACACTATCCGTGCGTCTCTACAAAGGGTTACTCGTCTTGCTTTTACGGGGACGGGCTACAAATTGTGACCTTTACGCCCAAATCGTTACTCCTCTTGCTGTACTACAACGGACGCCATCCGGCTAGACACTATCCGTGCGTCTCACGAGTCGCCGTCTCGTCGTGCGTCCCCACAACGGGCTACTCGTGATGTTTGCGAAATTAAGGTGACAGTGCTTGTGAGCTTTTAGCCCACAAACGATGCAATAAAAAAAAGTAGAGTGCCTCACAATCAGACACTCTACTTCAAGTAGGGGCTCGGCTTAACATCTAGCTATTGCGTCTAGCCTCGCATTCCCGCCCCAAGTGGGATTGGCAGAACCGCTCCCGCCACAAAGATACAAACTAACGTCTAGTTCTGCCAGTGCAGAGACCTCGATTCTAGAGTATGACCCTGTAAGTGCGTCCTTGCAAGGAGACTACATAAACAGCACTGGGTTCAACGCTAAGCACAAAGGGGTGCGCTGAGATCATATCCCTGGCGATGAGGCCTCCATCTACGGCATAGACTGAGACTAGCTCGCCAATGGGAGCATTGTCTATGATGATCTGCCCATGATGTCCGTATATGGATGGGTTATTAGACTCTACCTGATCGGTACTTTGAGGAGTCGGGGTGATCCGGATCGTGTTCTTATCGTTTTGTCCCTTTTTATCACCAGCTCTGAGTACAGAACCCTCTGTGATAATGAGCATAGCTCCTTCATCTGGAATGCGTACTCCACCAAAGTCACAAGCAACGATCCACCAGTCATCTTCACGCATCAATGTCGGTATAACCTCTTTGATCAGGCTCTTATCGCTACCATCAAATAGTTGTATCTTGGGATCATCAGAAAGCTTGATCGGCTCATCGTAGTAGAAGTACACTTCGTTGAGCACCTCTTGAGGCGTAGTCCAGTCATAGAGGCTACACTTTACGAAGCTGAGCGGAGGAATCGGGTCAGGCACTTCAGCAGGTGGCGTGGCAGCACCTCCGATGAAGTGCACGCTACTCTCAGCATTTGTGATGTCTGTACGGAATCGTGGCGTCATGCTCCCCTCGGGCAGTGTGAAGGTGTAGTGTACACCCTCCTCAAAGTCTACATACTTATCAAAGTGTGCATGCATCTGACCCAGGTCCCAGTCCCAAGTGATGTAGACCGCAACGCTCTGGATGGGTACCCCCTCTCGATAGAGTGTGGCCATAGGAGTGCCTAGAGGCTCGGTCTCCGTGTCGTAGTAAAAGCTAATCGACTTGGTATACCCGACGATCTCTCCCTCCTGGATAGAGCACCCCCTAGTAGTTATGTACTCGGGTACCGTAAAGGGTGTGACGTAGCGATCCATTACAATAGTTGGCTGATCGCGGGTATAAATAGCTCCCGCAGGTACTTCCAGCTTGTAGGACTTGCCTTTTGGCAAAATCGTCTTGTCGAAGAGGATGGCAGCCTGACGCTGGCCACGGGCATCACCCATCGTGATGACACCCTCTGCCATACGCTCTCCATCACAGGTGATCGTGGCTTTGGCACCATCAGAGATGGCGATAGCAACGGAAAAGTCGAGATAAACCACTTCGATCGGTTCATAGACGAGGCGGTTCTCGATACTATTCCCCACAGGTAGTAGCTTGTCTGTACTACCGGCATAGAGAGGCTTGACGAGCAACATGGAGAGCCCGACCAAGCAGCATAGTAGTAATTTCTTCATAGCGATGAGGCGTTAAAGGGTTAATAGTAAAGCATCCAAGTGAAGAGGCAAGGGAAGCTCGCTGTAACTTCTGAGCTGTTCCTTTATTAGGATAACCTCCTCGACGGCAAATATAAAAAAAACTCATTACCAAGCAAACGTTTCCATAAAATCTTGATTTCGCAAATCTTATGAGTCGCTCGTGCGTAGGTACGCCCGGCTAGCGTCGACAGGCTTCAAGCAAAGGACCCTGTGTAGGGACGTATTCCTACACAGGAGACTGTTGCATAAAGGCGAATCGCTGTGTTGCTTTCGGGATTCGGCTTCGGTCACATACGAAGGTATGCTCCCTGCAGATCTTACCCTTAGTGCCCTTGCGCTTCATCTTTTCTGCAAAGTCAGGACAATCTTGCATTCAAGATTGTCCTGACTGTTGACTTTTGCAACAGACTCAATAAGGGGGAGGAGAGACCAAACAAAACAAGTCCCCGACAGAGCAATCTCTGCCGAGGACTTGTCCGATAGTTTGTCGAGGCTATCTAGTAGCCCCTATGTGTAGAGTATGTCGCTAAAGCAACGGGGACTCTGACTAGGTGTCTCTATGCGGGGAGGAATAGACCTCTGACGACACCGAAGGTTAGGATCGATACGAGTAGCGCTAGGATGGCGTACAGCTCAGGGAAGACGGCCATGACCATCGTTGCTCCGAAGAGGTTGTTGCCAGCACCGATACCCTTGATACCATTGGCGCAGACCTGCGACTGGCGAATAGCTGAGTAGAGACCTACTACACCTAGGCTGAGCCCAGCGGCGAAGATAGCCCACGCAGCACCAGCACCGAGTGCGCCAGCGGTGAGAAGATCCTTGATGAGGGTGTTGGCCATAAAGAAGCCGACGAAGCCGTACAGACCCTGCGAAGAGGGTAGAGCGGAGAGTCCGATGTACTGACCGAGGGCGTCGGGGTTCTTTTTCATAGATCCGATGGTCGCATTACCTGCGATGGTAACTCCGATAGAGGAGCCGATACCTGTGAGGATGACCATGAGGGCTACGCCTCCGTATGCAATTAGTTCGTTCATGTTATGTATATCTGTTATTGATTTGATTATTGCTTGTTTAGTTGACCTTAAAGGGGGTGTAAGGCTTACCGCCACCCTCGAACTCGCTGTTCTTGTAGTACTCCACAAAGGTGAGACGCAGCGGGTGTACGAGCGAGCTGATGATAGCTAGTCCGAAGTTGAGCCCGTGTCCGAAGAGTAGGATGAAGACCATCACGAGCCAATTGAGTCCGACGGGCAGGCCCTCAGACATCGAGACCGCTAGGTTGTTGAAGACACCTCCCAGCACGCCACTCGTCAGTCCGATCGCAAAGAGACGGATATAGGAGAGCGTGTCTCCGAGTAGTCCCGAGGCGGTGTTGTAGGTTGCCCAGAGTGAGGAGCCGATGTTGAGGAAGATGTTTTTGCCAGGGCTGTTGTAGAAGACCACAACGAGTCCTGCAGCTATCGCTAGTCCGTAGAATATGTAGGTGACGTAGCTCGGTATCCCTGTCGCAGCCATCGGCAGTGCCACAGCCATGATGAGGGCAAAGATGACGATGACCCAGGCGTACGAAGAGAGGGCGTACTTGAGTCCTCGCTGCTTCTGTACCTTGACGGCTGCTACGGTCTTAGCAAAGAGGATCTGAATGATACCCAGCACGACCGAGAGGAGCATGAGGTTGTCCTGATTGAGGAAGTAGTCGTCTCGCACGCTACCTAGTACGGAGCCATCATTGGCCCATGGCATGACCATACCGAAGACGGTGCCGAGTAGCGAACCGACCACGACGGTGGTGCCTCCGAGCCACTGCGCTAGAGAGCAAATGTCTTTCGTTGATTGCCCCTTGACCTTGCGCTTAAAGATGGTCGCCAAAAGGAAGATGACGAGTCCATAGCCTGCATCTCCAAAGCATAAGCTGAAGAAGAGCATGAAGAAGGGAGCAAAGAGTGGCGTCGAGTCAAGCTCCGAGTAGTTCGGCAGTGAGTACATCCGCGTGATCGGCTCAAAGAGTCGACTGAAGCGGTTGTTCTGGAGCTTGATGGGGATCTTGTCCTCATCGAGTATCTCCTGCTCAGCATAGTAACAGGGTAGCTGATCTAGCTCTTGTCGCACCTCGGGGACTATCTTGTTCGGTATCCACCCCTCGAGGAGCATGACCTTGTCATCCGCCTCGCCAGTAGCCTGTAGGAAGGCGTTGCTCATCTGATACTTGTCCTGGAGGAGGAGGTCGTAACCCTGCAAGTCCTCTAGGTGCTGATCGATAAACTGCTGGATTTCGGTCTCAATCTGCTCGGCACGCTGCTCGAAAGAGGCTAGTCGCTCGGCCAGTTCGCTGGCGGTGTGGGTCGGAGCTTTGATCTGCTCCGCCTCGATGCGCTCTGTACTCTTGTCACCCACGGTGATGAAGTAGTGATGCGAGCGTCGGGTGTCGATTATGATAGCGTTGTGCTCCTCCTCCCAGTGCTCTTGATACTGAGCTGTGGGGATGATGTAGAAGCGGACTGGGTAACCCGCTTGCTGGAGCTGCTCTAGCTGCTGGACGTCATAGTCGCCCCACGGCTCCCAGTAGTCATTCTCCCGCTGCTGGCTCTCGATCTGAGAAGCTATCTGGCGACGATCCTCTAGGAGGGTCTCGATCTGCTGTAGCAGTGCCTCGCCCTCCTCTGCGCTAGCGGGCTTGCGGGGAGCGCCGATGGGCTGCTCCTCAGAGCGCTTGCGAGAGAGTGTGCGGATGAGGTCTGACAGATGACGACGCGCCACAACGATCTCTTTGATCTGTTCGCTCTCGCTGGTCGGCTTGTTCTCCTTAATATGCACGACTCCTAGGTCGCGTAGCTTGAGGAGGAAGCTGTCGTAGTCTTGGTGATAGACTAGGAAGAGGTACTTATCTATTTTCTCTATCATTGTGCTAGTCGCTCTTTTTGTTTGGCAGCACGAATCTCTAGATTGGTGCGCATGATCTTTTGCGAAGCCTTGGAGAGACTCTCTTCATCCTCTAGATAACGCTTGATCTTGAGGATAGCATCTTTGTAGCCCGGGATCTGAACCTTCTCAAAGAGGTTGACCTTTTGCGTAGTCTTACGACGAGCATACTCGAGATACTCTAGCTTGAGATTGAGAAACTCCGCCTCGATGCCTAGCGTGGCAAGCGCCTTGAGAAGCTCGACGCCCTGAGCAAACCAGGAGGGATGGCTAAAGAGGCTAAAAGGCTTCACCTCGTAGTCTATATTGTCTAGCACAGGGACGACAACACCAGCTATCTTCTTCGTCGATAGCTTCACATCGGTGACGCTGACCAGCGTAGGGTCAAACTCGTCCCACAGAGCCACCATATCCTGGTAGCCCTGTATGCCCTGCTCTAGCTGCTCATTGAGAGCATCTATCTCACGGCGAGCTTTCTTGACCTCTAGACGGAGGGCGCTCTCCTTGCTCTTGATCGTGGGCAGGGTGCGCTCTCGCATCTTAAGCTGTTTCTGCTGCTGCTGTAGCGAGGTCTTGTTGTACTGAAACTTGATCGCCATCTCTCTCCCTAAGCTTTGTCGACCTTACTATCTGTAGGCCAATACTTATCCACGAGACTCTGACGTATGCTCACCTCAGCGGGTGTGAAGTACTTGGCAAAGAGACTCCACGCATGGTCGAGCATCTCGGTCGTATTGAGGTTGACGTCGATAGCTAGGAGGTCGTTGGCATAGTCCTTAGCGAAGTCTAGCGTACGCTGGTCGTAGTCTGTCAGGTCAAAGCCGTTCTCCAGCTTGGTCTGAGCATTGGCCGCATCGGCATAGAGACGAACGCCTGCATTCATCACCTGCGGGTGGTCTTCGCGTGTCTTCTTACCGATGACTAGCTGCTTCAGACGAGAGAGCGAGCGGAAGGGGTCTACGATCACCTTACCGATGGAGGAGTCACGACGCAGATAGAGCTGACCCTCGGTGATGTAACCCGTATTATCAGGCACAGCGTGCGTGATGTCGCCTCCCGAGAGGGTCGTCACAGCAATGATTGTGATGGAGCCACCGTCGGGGAACTGTACCGCCTTCTCATAAATCTTAGCCAAGTCGGAGTAGAGGGAGCCTGGCATGGAGTCCTTAGAGGGGATTTGGTCCATACGGTTCGAGACGATCGAGAGCGCATCGGCGTAGTTGGTCATATCGGTCAGGAGGACCAGCACCTTCTCATGCTTCTGCACGGCAAAGTACTCGGCAGCAGCTAGAGCCATATCGGGGATCAGTAGACGCTCCACAGAGGGGTCTTCGGTCGTATTGATAAAGCTCACGATACGATCCAGAGCTCCCGCATTGCTAAAGGTCTTCTTGTAGTAAAGGTAGTCATCGTTCGTCAGACCCATACCACCGAGGATGATCTTGTCGCTCTCGGCACGGAGTGCTACGAGTGCCATCACCTCGTTAAAGGGTTGGTCAGGGTCCGCAAAGAACGGGATCTTCTGTCCCGTCACGAGCGTGTTGTTGAGGTCGATACCTGCGATACCAGTAGCGATCAGCTCGGAGGGCTGGTCACGACGTACAGGGTTGACCGAAGGACCACCAATCTCTACATCCTCTCCCTCTAGCTGTGGACCGCCATCGATAGGCTCTCCGTAAGCGTTGAAGAAGCGTCCAGCCAATTGGTCGCTCACCTTGAGAGCAGGAGCCTCACCGAGGAAGATAACCTCAGCATTGGTTGGGATGCCCTCAGTGCCTGCGAAGACCTGTAGAGTCACCTCGTCATGATTGATTCTAACCACCTGAGCGAGCTTGCCATCAATTGTTGCTAGCTCGTCATTACCTATCCCCGTAGCGTGGAGCATACAGGTAGCCTTGGTAATGTTGGTGATGCGTGTATATATCTTTTGAAAAGCTTGTGTAGCCATTGTGAGACGTTAGATACTAGAGGTTAGATATTAGAGGTGGCGTGCGTAGACTGCTGCTCGATCAGCTGCTCGTACTGCTGCTGGTACTTCTTGAAGTCTTCACTCTGAAACTCCGAGTAGTTCATCTGCTTGAGGTAGTTGATGAGTGTCTTGAAGAAAGTGCTCACCTCGTTGAAGTCCTCAAAGTTCAAGTCCGTGTGACAGATCTTGATCACTCTGTCGAGCATATACTTCTGACGCTCTAGAGGCGTGTTGCAGTCGATATCGTCAAAGGCATCCTGCTGTAGGATCACAAAGTCTATCAGCTCAGACTTCCAGAAGGTCACGTGGTACTCTACGGGGACACCGTCATCACCGAGGATGTTGATCTGCTCTGCGATTTCCTTGCCACGCTGCATACGTGTCTTGATCTCGTTCACCTTGTCCAGCCAGTCGGAGCCTAGGTCTGCCGTGATGTACTCCTTAAGCTCGGGGTACTCTATATATTTAGAGTAACTATCGATCGGGTTGACAGCAGGATAACGCTTACTATCAGCGCGCTCCTGCTCTAGAGCGTAGAAGCATCGAGCCACCTTCTTCGTATTCTCCGTGACAGGCTCCTTAAGGTTACCACCTGCTGGAGAGACCGTACCGATGAAGGTCACAGAACCCGTCTCGCCGTTGTTGAGATAGACGAAGCCCGCACGAGCGTAGAAGTTTGCCACGATAGCCGACAAGTCCATCGGGAATGCGTCTGGTCCAGGCAGCTCCTCTAGACGGTTAGACATCTCACGCAGTGCCTGTGCCCAGCGAGAGGTTGAGTCTGCCATGAGGAGTACTTTGAGACCCATCGAGCGGTAGTACTCAGCGATGGTCATAGCGGTGTAGACCGAAGCCTCACGAGCAGCCACTGGCATGTTACTCGTGTTAGCGATGATGATCGTACGCTCCATCAGCTTGCGGCCCGTGTGTGGGTCTTCGAGCTCAGGGAACTCGGCAAAGATCTCCACCACCTCATTAGCACGCTCACCACAGGCAGCCATGATGACGATGTCCGCCTCCGCCTGCTTAGAGATAGCGTGCTGGAGGACCGTCTTGCCCGTACCAAAAGGACCAGGAATAAAGCCCGTACCACCCTCTACGATAGGGTTTAGCGTGTCAATGGTTCGTACGCCCGTCTCTAGAAGCTTGAAGGGACGAGGCTTCTCGCTGTAGACCTGGATAGGCACCTTGACCGGCCAGCGCTGTATCATCGTGATGTCATGCTTCTTGCCCTCGGCATCGACGATGACAGCAATCGTCTCCTCGACAGTGTATTGACCCGCCGGCTTGACACTCTCGACCGTGTAGCTTCCCTCCATGACGAAGGGTACCATAATGCGGTGTGGCTGGTGATTTTCGTCCACCTGCCCTAGCCACGAGCCAGCCTGTACCGTGTCGCCCGCCTTAGCAATAGGCGTAAAGTCCCACTGCCTAGTCGTGTCTAGTGGGTGGGTGTAGTCACCTCGCTTGAGGAAGACACCATCCATCTTGTCTAGGTCGTGCTGCAGACCATCATAGTTCTTAGAGAGCATACCCGGTCCCAGTGTCACCTCGAGCATGTGCCCAGTGAAAGAGACCTTGTCGCCCACCTTCATACCACGAGTACTCTCGAAGACCTGTACATATACGCTTGCACCGATCACCTTGATCACCTCGCTCATCAGCTCCACCCCGCGTACGGTGATGTAGCATATTTCATTTTGCGATACGGGACCATCGACCTCTACCGTGACGAGGTTAGAGACGATTCCTTTTACCACACCGTTTGTCATTGTATCTATTATTTCTTTTGTTTGCGTTTGAACTCCTCTAGCGAGGCGGTGCTCTCATGCTTGAGCTGAGAGACTATCTGACGGAAGACTTGCTCGCCCGTCTCTTCGTTGAGTGATACCCAGCGCTCCAGGATCTCCAGCTCTAGGTAGTAGGCTAGGAGATACTCAATGTCAAAGGGCTTGAAGAAGGTCTGCTCCTCGAGCCAATCCCAGCGAAGCCGATCTATCAGCTGCTCGCGACGAGCGATGTCCTCCTCGCGACTGATATTGACCAACTGCTGTATCTGAGGAAAGAGCTCCTCCGTAATGCTAAAGTCTGCAGCCTGCGACGTGCGCAGATGATGCTGCAGCGTGCCTCCTCCGATGATATACTCCTTAGGGTCGAAGCCCAGCTGCCGACTGGTGTAGGCGGCCAGGATATTCTTGATGTTAAGGTTGAACTCCGCCCACTCAGCTACGAATCTATTCTTCTGGTGCATCAAATAGTCGTAGTACATCGCCATGAGCTTATCCTGCTCTAGGCGTAGCTGCCAGATCGTGTAGGGCTCCTCCGCTTGCTGTAGCTCCTCTCGCATCTCAGCTCGCTCCTCCTCTAGCTCTTCCTCCAGCTCTGGGTCGGGGAGGCGCATCTCGATGTACTCCTTGATGAAGTCGGGGAGGTGCTTCGTGCGGGGACGCTTCGTGCGCTGCTGTACAGCTATGATATAGTCAGCGAGCTCCTGAGCATCGATCGTCTCTAGGGACTCCTTGGGCTCCAGCTCGATCTCTGAGGGGTCATCCTCCCAGTGGATCGAGTCGTCCGAGAGCCACGCATTGATCGTCTCAAAGATCTGCGGTATTTCCTGCTCCATGAGGAGTAGGTCTAGGAGGCGTCTGTCACGCTTGGTGAGCTCCTGTCGTAGCTCCGCCTGCAGCGCATCCGTCTGTATCGGTAGCTTGCGGTCGTCTACTCCAATGTTTGGCAGACCTGCGATGGTCGCGTAGTACTTTGCCATAATGTCTTCGCTAGCGCATAGTTAAGTGGCGTGTAGAGAGTCTCTAGGTACCCCTCACCTATACCTTATATATAGCTTGCTTAGAAAAGCTCCTCCACGAGACGAGGACGTAGGAAGCTCTTGAAGAAGTTGACAAACTCCTCCTCACCGAAGTTGACCTTGTAAGAGCCATCAGCAGGTGCTACGGAGAAGCCAGCTCCCAGAGCCGATCCCTTGCGGATCGTTACCTGACCGCTATCTAGTAGTGCCTTAGCGTTGCCGAGCATATACTTCTCCAGCGCCTCAGCATTCGCTGTCTCGATGACCATCGGCTCACCGACCGTCCACTGCTGAACGATGGCGAGCATCAACTTCTGCATAAAGTCTGCATCAGTCGTCATTGCCTTGACATTGTCGCGTACGATGCGATCCGTCAGACTGTCTGCGATGGTACTCTGCGTAGAGCTAACCACCTGCTCAGCGTATAGCTTGAGCTCTGCTTGGGTGTTTTTTGTTAGATCCGCTGCCTGACGCTGGGCATCATTCACGATGCGCTGTGCCTCGGCCTGTGCGGTAGCAACCATCTCGTCGCTCTGCTGCTTAGCCTTGGCTAAGATCTGAGCAGCCTCTTGATTTCCCTTTTCTACCCCTTCGTGGTAGATCTTGTCGGTGAGTTCCTTAATCTTGGAGTCCATCTATATGTAGTCTATGTTTTTTGCATGCCTTGTAGAGCACACCAGCAGCGAGTCTCTGCGTGGGTGTCTACGCTTACGAGGACAAAGGTAATAATTTGCTCCAACAATTACAACGGTTTGACGCTCTAGAGAGAGAAATGTTTCTAGACCTGCTATCTCGAACTTTTGTCGGACAGCAATAACTCAATTTCGACCAATCTATAGTTTCCTTCGTACGAAACTCCAGTTTCCTTCGTATGAAACTCTAGTTTCTTACCTATGAAACTTTAGTTTCACCTAGGTGGTACTGATAGTTAGCTCATATCGGACAGCGATGGAAGTCAATACAAACGCAGAAGTCTTGGCAAGAGCTGTGGACTCTTACCAAGACTTCTGCATTGGTTGTGATGAGGATGTGGCTAGATCTGTAGCTTGTAGCGCCCGTCGGGCTGGAGCGAGACGGCGCCTTCGCTCTCGAGGAGGAAGAGTCGGAAGCTCACTTCGTCGACCCCCATGAGCGTCTGGTCACAGATAGCATCGATCGAGAGGCCATCGCCACTCTCTACGATCAGATCGAGGAGGGGACGTGTCTCCGGCTCTAGGCGAGCACGCAGAGCATTGAGCTTGCTCTCGTGAGACATGGAGCCGACGGCACTGCGCGCCTCATGGTCGGGCTTCTTCCACTCGAGGTCTTCGCAGAGGTGAGTGGCAGAGGTGATGAGCTTGGCGATATTGTTGTAGATAAGGTTGTTGCACCCTTCGTTTTCACGATCTGAGGGGCGACCCGGGAGGGCGTAGACGGCACGGTCGTAGTCGAAGGCTTGGTGCGCCGTGATGAGCGAACCGCCACGCTCGGCAGACTGACCGACGAGGGTCGCCTGCGTGAGCCCCGCCACGATACGATTGCGCAAGACGAACTGATGTCGCTGAGGCTTGACACCCGCTGGGTACTCGGAGAGTAGAGCGCCACCATGGGTTACGATATTGCGAGCGAGGTTGCGGTGATTGCTCGGGTAGATCATGTGAAGCCCGTGCGCCAGCACGGCAGCGGTGGGCAAGCCCGCCTGAAGCGCCGCCTTGTGTGCGACAGCGTCTAGTCCAAGTGCCAGTCCGCTGACAATGGTCACGCTGTCTGTTACGTTGGGCAGGTGGCTGATAATCGCCTGTAGATCCTCGACTCCATGTTGCGAAGGCTTGCGCGTGCCGACGACACTGAGCGTTTGCTCCGCATGGAGTGGTGCTAGGTCGCCTAGGTAAAAGAGTATCAGCGGCGCATCGGCACACTGGAGGAGTAGAGGAGGGTAGTCGGCATCGTAGATGCTGACCATTCGAATGCCTAGATCGGCGGTGCGCTGTAGCTGCGCTTGCGTTTCCTCGAGCTTAGCCCGATCCCGTAGGAGCGGGTAGAGATGCGTGTAGACGTGGCCGTTGAGCCTTGCCAGAGCTTGTGGGTCAGCCCATAGTGCTGAGGCTGATCCAGCAAACTCTATCAGATGGCGAGCAAGCTGTAGCGATACGCCCTTGAGCTGTGTCAAGGCGTAGATACAGAGATGCTCACGGCTTATCTCAGGCATTGGCTAGGCGGAGTGGATTACTGCTTAGCGAGCCACTCGTAGCCGTTGCGGAAGAACTGTATCCACGGAGAGACCTGATCCTCCTGGCGACGCTCCTCGGGGTAGAAGCCACACTGCCAGGTGAGCGTCGCACGCTCTGGGTGAGGCATCATAGCTAGGTGACGGCCATCGCTACTGCAAAGTGCTGCGATACCACGCTCAGAGCCATTAGGATTGCCAGGGTAGGTGTCGTAATGGTAGCGCGCTGCGATCTGCTCATCGGGTATCGTGGGGCAGACGAAACGTCCCTCGCCGTGAGCCACCCAGACACCGAGCTGACAACCCTCGAGGCCTTGTGTCAAGATAGCGCCCGTGTCGGCGATGTCTACGGTTAGGAAGTTGGACTCAAACTTGTGCGAAGCGTTGTGCTCCAGCTTGAAGAGGCTTTCGCCCTGAGCATCCTTGCCGAGGAGCCCGAGCTGAGCCATGAGCTGACAGCCGTTGCAGATGCCTAGTGAGAGGGTGTCGGGGCGAGCGTAGAAAGCTTCGATAGCCTTGCGAGCTCGCTCATTGTAAAGAATGCCCGCAGCCCAGCCCTTGGCAGAGCCTAAGACATCGGAGTGCGAGAAGCCTCCGCAGTAGACGAGCATACGCACGTCAGCTAGGTCGGTGCGTCCCTCGATGAGATCGGTCAGATGGATGTCCACCACGTCAAAGCCTGCGAGGTGCAGCGCGTAAGCCATTTCACGCTCACCGTTGGTGCCGTTGTCTCGTAGGATAGCCGCCTTGATGCCTGAGGCCTTCGTGCGATGAGGCTCTAGACCGAGACCAGCATAAGTGCCAGCGAAAGCGTGCGGGAAGCGCCACTGTACGGGCTGCTTGCCCAGGTTCTCGTAGCGACTCGTTGCTGGAGCTTCGCCACTCTGGAAGCAGTCCAGTAGGTAAGACTTGTTTGCCCAGCACTTGCGTGCAGCATCGATGTCTATCTCGTACGTCTTGCCCTCCTGATGAATCATCAGCAGGCGAGACTCAGTGGGTGCGCCGAGGTCGGCATAAGCGATTTCGTACTCCTCGAGGATACGCTTCGCCTGCTCCACCTTAGAAACCTGTAGGATGACGCCCGGGTTCTCACTATAGAGTGCCGTGACGAGGTCCACATCGGCGAGTGCGTCAAGGCTAATCTCAGCGCCACCCTGCGTATTGGCGAAACACATCTCCAAGAGCGTCGTGACCATACCGCCTGCCGAGATGTCGTGACCAGCGAGGACTAAGCCCTTATGAATCAACTCCTGAACAGCCTCAAAGGCAGTGGCGAAGTAGTCGGTGTCGCCGACCGTGGGGAAGCTGTTGCCCAGCTGTCCCAATGCTTGTGCCAAAGCTGAGCCACCGAGTGCCATCGGAGCAAAGCTAAAGTCGATGTAGAGCAGACGGCTCTGCTTAGCCGCCTTGAGCTCAGGCGTTACGATGCCCCTGACGTTGCTCACGGGAGCTGCTGCGGTGATGATCAGTGTGCCTGGGCTCATCACCTGCTTTCCGTCGGGATACTTCTGCGTCATGGAGAGCGAGTCCTTGCCCGTCGGGATGTTGATCCCTAGATCTATGGCAAACTCCCTACAAGCCTGCACCGCCTGATAGAGACGTGCGTCCTCGCCCTTGTTGCGACAAGGCCACATCCAGTTAGCGCTGAGCGAGATGCCACGTATGCCGCCCTCGATGGGGGCAAAGACAATGTTCGTCAGAGCCTCTGCGATAGCCATCCGAGAGCCAGCCCCAGCGTCGATGAGTGCCACCTGAGGGGCGTGCCCTACGGCAGTAGCCATACCGCTCTTGCCGTCATAGTCTAGTGCCATAGCACCAAGATCGGAGAGCGGTAGCTGGAGCGCGCCGACGCATTGCTGCTGTGCCACACGACCCGTCACGGAGCGGTCCACTTTGTTGGTCAACCAATCTTTAGAGGCGACCGCCTCAAGGGTCAATACTTTGTCTAGATATTCGCGCCACAGCTCTTTGTCATAGCTTACTGGTGCAAACTGATGAGCGACTGTCTCGTCCTCCATAACCGTCTTGGGCGACTGTCCCAGCAGGTCGGATACGGCTAGGTCGATGGCTGCGCGTCCCTCTCGCTCTGTGCTAAAGAGGAGACGATCATCGTCGGTCGTCTCTCCTACCTTATATATAGGACTACCCTCACGTCGTGCTATCTGCTCCATCTGCGCGTACTCACGCTCCTGAATGAGCAGACCGACACGCTCTTGGCTCTCATTGCCGATGATCTCTCTAGCGGAGAGCGTCGGGTCGCCTACGGGTAGTGCGTCAATGTCGATACGTCCTCCGGTCTCCTCGATCAGCTCGGTGAGACAGTTCAGGTGACCGCCAGCGCCGTGGTCGTGGATGCTCACGATCGGGTTGTCGCCCTGCTCGCTGATGGCACGGACCACGTTGAGAACACGCTTCTGCATCTCAGGGTTGGCACGCTGTACCGCATTAAGCTCGATACCGCTACTGTACTCGCCTGTAGCGACAGAGCTGACGGCACCGCCGCCCATACCGATGCGGTAGTTGTCGCCACCGAGTAGTACGACCGTCTCGCCAGGTTGTGGCGTCTCCTTCTTAGCATCCTCTTGGGGAGCGTAGCCCATACCGCCCGCCAGCATGATCACCTTGTCGTAGCCGTAGAGCGTACTGTCGGCACCCTCCTGATGCTCGAAGGTGAGTAGCGAACCATTGATCAAGGGTTGTCCAAACTTATTACCAAAGTCACTCGCGCCGTCGCTCGCTTTCGTCAGGATCTCTTGCGGAGACTGGTAAAGCCACGGACGTGGGTCTAGCTTGGCGGGACTCAGCTTCTGATCCTTCTCTAAGCGTGGGTAGGAGGTGATGTAGACGGCACTACCAGAGAGTGGTAGCGACCCCTTGCCACCGCACATGCGATCACGGATCTCACCGCCCGAGCCGGTAGCTGCACCGTTGAAGGGCTCGACCGTCGTGGGGAAGTTGTGCGTCTCAGCCTTTAGTGCCAAGACCGTATTGCGCTCCCGTAGTGTAAAGAGCGAGGGCTCCGTCGCACTCGTTGGCGCAAACTGCCAGACGCGGGGACCCTTGACAAAAGCCACATTGTCCTTGTAAGCCGAGACGATGCCGTTGGGGTTCTCCTTAGAGGTTTGCTTGATCATCGCAAAGAGCGAATCGTTTTGTCGCAAACCATCGATGATGAAGGTACCGTTGAATATCTTGTGGCGACAGTGCTCCGAGTTGACCTGTGAGAAGCCAAAGACCTCAGAGTCTGTCAGCGGACGACCGATGCGTGCCGAGACGCCCTGTAGGTAAGCTATCTCCTCCTCGCTTAGGGCTAGTCCCTCCTCCTCGTTGTACGCCTCGAGGTCCGTGATCTCACGGATCGGCTGTGGCTCAGCGGTCATGGCGAAGCTCTCCTGACCTAGCCCCTTGTAGATCGCTTGGAGCATCGGGTCGTAGTGCGGCTTAGCCTCGTGAGTACGTGTGAGCTGCTCGATACGGTCGATGCCAGCGATGCGCATGTTTTGCGTTATCTCCACAGCATTGGTACTCCATGGAGTCACCTGCGTAGGACGGGGTCCCACAAAGGTTCCCTCGAGCTGAGACTCGGGAGCCAGCTGCGCTCCGCCAAAGAGCCACGAGAGACGCTCGCAGGTCTCCTCGCTGAGAGCTGTGGTGTGTGAGACGGCATAAATCGTATCACCAAGGACAAAGTAACTAATCATAGCGGGTTGTGTATAATGGGTCTGAAACTACTTACGTGCAAATGTACGGAATTTAGTGCTGAGGGCAGCGGTTTAGACATATAGTTGCCCAGCTTCGTTGAGCGTGGGAATGTGTGTCGAGCTGTCTTGCTCGAGGCAGAGACGTAAGCTCTCGGGGTAGCCACGCTGTATCAGACGCTGGTTGTGATCGCAATTGTAGAGGTAGTCGTAGAGATGCGCCCGGTGCTGGCGGTAAAGCTCTAGCGCCGTGCGGCTGCTGTCGGTGAGTCGGTAGGTGGTGCCCAGCTCCTCTAGCTTGTCTAGGAGCGCAGCACCGTAGAGCGTGTCCTCGATGCAGAAGCTGTTTTGCCAACCAGAAGCGAGTACCGTCACGGCACGTCCCGAAGCTTGGCAGTGGCGCGCCACGGCGGTGAGATTGCTAAAAGCACCTACGATGATCTCCGCTGCACCAGCCTCCCGAGCTGCGTGAATGGCTTGGGTACCGTTGGTCGTCGTGAAGACGATGCTACGTCCGCCGATCCGCTCAGCGGTAAACTCGGAGGGATCGTTGCCTAGGTCAGCCCACGGGCAACGCATCGCATTGCGCTCGGCAGCCACCACGTAGCCCTTACCGAGAAAGCTCTCCGCCTCATCGGTCGTCGCCACGGGTATGATCTCCTTAGCGCCATGGTCAAAGGCTGCCACCATCGAGGTGCCAGCACGCAGTATGTCCACCACGACCACTACGCTGTCCTCCTGATGGTAGTAAGGGTAGAGCGCCGGGCACGGACAAATATCAAAAGTCACTTCTCTCATAAATGTGTCTGCTCGTTTATAGTTTAATGATGACCTCCTCGGAGTCCAAGTCTAGCAGTCGCATCACTCTAGCGATGCGATCGATGAGGGCTTGCGTATTCAGAGTCGCATTGATACAAATGCAGTCATCAGCAATGTTGTCGGTCGCATTATAGCAATGCTTATTATCTATTGTCTTGTAGAGGTGCCTATAGCTTACCGGCTTTGACTTCAAATCCTTCCAAAGGATTAGAGCATCGGCTCTCCCAAGAACCTCTTTTTGATTGTCAAACAAGATACTCTTGGTCTGAGGGTGTTGATCGAAGAGATTTTTGAAAAAGAGAAGTAAGAGCGTCCTCCAAGACTTGACTTCAATTGTATTCCCAAAGAGCACGATCTCTTTTGGCTTGCGTTTGGCTAGGATCATCGGATCAGACTCCAGTGGGTAGAAGAGCATCTCTGTTGCCTCCTTGTCGGCGTCTCTCCAATTGTTAGCTAGCTTGTACTCCTCAGGAAGAGCAAAGGTCTCTAAGAAGAGACTGATCATACGATTCTGATGGTCGAGGATGCTCTCCTCACACCATTGCTCGTACTGACAGGTCTCTTTGCCGTATAGTATGGTCGAGGAGGCAAGCCGTGCCTTCTTGTCGGCAAAAGACTTATTGCCCATCTCGCTATTGAACTCTGTGAGTATGAGGTTACCGATGTTGTGTAGATAGTGCTGGTGCACCTCCTCAGCCTGCTCCTCACCCAGCTCGGAGCGCCATACCTCGTTGAGCGTCTGTGGCATAATGTGCTCGATGGAGACTTTCTCCTCTCTAAAGGAAACAAATGCTTTAGTCTGTTGCTCCTCCATCTTGCCTAAGATAAACTTGCTGTAGCTCCGCAGATTCTTGTAAAAAGCGATGCGCTCCAAGGTGTCTCGTACCTCCTTGTCATTGGGGAGACGTAGTTGGTAGAACTGATTGGTTAAAACATCCATGAGCGAAGTTTGCTGGTTCGCTATGGCTGGAAGGTATGATGTCAGTGGAGGGATGTTCTTATTCTCTCCGATGGTCAAGCTTAGGACACGTCGACGAATCAGATAGGTGCGGATGCTCTCTAGGGTCTCTATCAGCAGGGCTCCACTGATGGTGGTCGCTGGAGCCTTGGCTTGATACATGTGCAGTAGTTCCAGGACTACCGGCTTGAAGGCTTCACTCGTAATGTCTTCGAAGATGTTGCACAGGAGCTCTCGGATGGTCTTGCTGTTCGACGTCGCGTCCTTGTAGTTTGATGGATCTATGATGCTTAAGTAGCACGGCACATAGGACTGTATATCCTTTATAAAGGCATCTCGACTGGTGAAGGTCTGCTCGACAAACTCTTTGAACTGGTAGTAGAGCTCTTTGGTGTTGTTGTCGCTAACCACCTTGTAGGGCTTCTTGTCCCGGCACTGGAGGTAGTCGCGAAAGAACTTAGAGATATACGCTTCGCCCAGAGGTCGTTCTATCTTAGGCTGCCACACCTCATCGTAAGCTTTCGTCTGCTCCTTGCTGGGCATCCCGAGTAGGATGTAGTTGCGGACAAGGTCTGATAGGGTGAGGGGCTTGCCGAGCGAATTAAGCGTCTCAAAGATAACCTGTGGGTCCTCGCCCTTGTAGGGTCTCTCATCGAGCAGGATGGTGACCACGTTGATCCGCTGCAGAGCTGTGATGAAGTGCTTTATGGTCAGCCCATCGATCTGTAGCTTAGGCGTCAAGAGCTTGATGAAGAGATTATAGGCGTCGGTTACCTTACCAGGGATTGTCTCTTCATCGCCTCTCACCAGTGCTCGATAAGCATCGAAGTCTGCCGTGACCTGCTTGAGCTTGACATGATCTTCAAACGAAGAGTTGCTACTCGTTAGCAATGTATTGGTTATGTCAGCCCTCTCTTGTGGATCTGTGGAGAGGTCGCGCAGAGCGATGCAGAAGATGAGCGAGGTGGTGAGGCGTTGCTGTCCATCAATGATGACATTGAGATTGAGAAAGGAGCCCGTCGGCTCTGACTTGTAGACGAGCGTCCCGAAGAAGTGCTCTTGCTTATCTTTCTGCTTGGGGTCTAGCTCGGAGCGAACTAGTCTCATGACATCATCGAAAAATCGATATATCTGCTCTTTCTGCCAGGAGTAGGCTCTCTGGTAGGGCGGTATGAAGAATAGTGCCGTGTTGGGGCTAAGAGCATTAAAAATGGAAGTATCAGATGCCTTCATCGGGTGGGGTTAGCGGATTGGTAGGAGAGTTGGTTGTATTGTCAAAGCCCTCCACGAGTGAGGCAGAGATGCTCAGTGGAGGGCTTTGCTTAGCGTGCTGCTTGTAGCTTGAGACTGTTGCATAAAGGCGAATCGCGGTGTTGCTTTCGGGATTCGGCTTCGGTCACATACGGAGGTATGCTCCCTTCAGACCTCACCCTCAGCGCCTTGCGCTTCATCCTTTCTGCAAAGTCTAGACAATCTTGCTTACAAGATTGTGAGACTGTCGACTTTTGCAACAGTCTCTAGCTTAGCGCAGCGTGTGATTACTTGCGGAAGGGGGGCTTGACCACCTTAGCTTCTAGGTTGCGCTTGCGGACGGAGATGTAGATCTTGCTCTCCAGCTTGCTGTGCTCCGTAGAGACGTAGCCCATACCGATGCCCACCTTGAGTGCGGGAGACATGGTACCAGAGGTGACAACACCGATCTTCTCGCCAGCCTCGTTGACGATGTCGTAGTGCTGACGGGGGATGCCCTTGTCGACCATCTCAAAGGCGACGAGCTTGCGTGTCAAGCCCTCAGCCTTCTGCTTGAGCAGTGCCTCACGACCTACGAGCTCGGGCTTATTGTCCGTGAGCTTGGTGATCCAGCCTAGGCCACTCTCCAGTGACGTGTGCTGATCGTCGATATCGTTGCCGTAGAGGCAGAAACCAGCCTCTAGACGGAGCGTATCACGCGCACCCAGACCAGCAGGCATAATGCCCTCGGGCTTACCAGCCTCAAAGATAGCGTCCCAGATCTTGTCTGCATACTGAGGGAAGAAGTAGAGCTCGAAGCCTCCGCAACCCGTGTAGCCTGTGTTAGAGATGATCACGTTGGGGCAGTCTGCGAAGGTGCCCACCTTAAAGTGGTAGTAGGGGATGTCGAGCAGGTCGATGTCCGTCAGTCGCTGTAGTACTTGGGTAGCCTTGGGTCCCTGTACGGCTAGCTGTCCGATCTTGGCAGAGCCGTCCTCTAGGTCAGCACCCATATCGTTTTGCTTGAGGCACCACGCCCAGTCCTTGACTACGTTGGCAGCGTTGGGGACGAGCATATACTTGTCCTCCTCGTAGCGATATACGAGGAAGTCGTCTAGTAGTGTACCCTGCTCCGTCGTGAAGCAGCTATACTGTATCTGCCCTACCTCCAGCTTGGAGGCATCGTTGCTAGATACTTTCTGTAGGAATTCGAGAGCCTTCGGTCCCTTGACCCAAAACTCTCCCATGTGTGACACGTCAAAGACACCGACGCCGTTGATCACATTCATGTGCTCTTCAAGGATCCCCGTAGGGTACTCGATAGGCATATTGTAGCCTGCGAAATCGTGCATCTTAGCACCCAGTGCTATGTGACGCTCTGTAAATGGAGTAGTCTTCATAATGGTATGATGTTATAGATTGATCTGTATTAAATTATTGAGCTAAGCTCGTTCACCCCCCAAAGGTAGTGAAAATGGAGATACCAACCTTTTAGGAGCAAGTCCATATAGCGAAATGTATATGCAACGATGATCTGTGTCATGCTTTTTGTGCAATGAAGACCTTTTAGGATAGAAACGGCCGAAGTGTATGTGTCACACATCGTTAACATCTTTGGAGTACCTTTGCGAGTGAAACCAATCATCTCAAAGTTCGTATGCGACATCTCACGAAGCTTGTCTTACTTATAATCACCCTTGCACTTACCGCTTATCTAAATGCTCGGTTAAATGCTCAGGAACCATTTACACAAGAGGTGCGCGGGGAGGTCATCTCCGCACTCCCTGATGACACGATCGTTGGAGCCTCAATCGTATTGGTCGGTAGTGATCCACTCGTAGGGACAACGACGGGCTCAGATCAGAAGTTCTCTTTACAGCTGCCGGTAGGTCGTTGCTCCCTGCAGATTAGTTGTGTGGGCTATGAGTCACAGGAGGTAGACCTCCTCGTTGTAGCGGGCAAGCAGAGCGTGCTGCATATAGCCTTGACGCCATCAGATACCAAGCTTGATGCTGTGGTTGTGACAGCTCCGTATGACAAGAGTACTCCTACGAATAGACTCAGCCTAGCTGGAGCGCGTAGCTTTAGCGTTGATGAGGCGTATCGCTTTGCTGCTTCTCTAGGAGATCCAGCTCGTATGGTGCGTAGCTTCGCTGGTATCATGCCTGTCAACGACTCTCGCAACGATATCATCATACGAGGTAATTCACCCTCTGGGGTGCAGTGGATCCTAGATGGTATCGAGATTAGTAACCCGAATCACTTTAATACAGGTGTCGGTATGACTGGTGGACAAGTCAGCTATCTGAATACCAATCTGCTGACCAATTCGGATTTTCATCTGAGTGCTTGGCCTGCCCCCTATGGTAATGCACTCTCGGGGATCTTTGACTTGCATCTGCGTCGTGGCAATCTCGCGCGACATGAGTTCTGGCTACAGTCAGGCTTTGGTGGACTAGAGCTAGGTGCTGAGGGGTACCTGCGCAAGGGGAGTCAATCGTCTTACCTTGCTTCTTATCGCTACTCTGTCCCTGACATCATGCATGCTCTAGGCTTTAAGATGCCAGTGGTGCCACGCTATCAAGACTTCACGACGAAGCTCCACTTTGACCTAGGGCATGGGCATAAGCTCTCTTTCGTTGGACTGTTTAGCAAGAGTCATATAGGTTTTGCCACAAACGAGCTGGGCGACAATTTTGAATATGCCGACTACGACTTTAGTAAGCTTTCTTTCGCACAGCGCATAGCAATCAATTCGACAACTTACATTGCAGGGCTGACACATAGCGTACAGTTTTCTTCTCGCATGTCACTCAGTACGCAGCTCTCCTTCGTACGCTCTGATACTGGTATGCCTGTTGATACGATGAACCTCCAAGGGGACAAGCAGAATCCTCAGTGGCATGTCATGTGGTCGGAGTCCGCACAGGAGAATAAGTGGTCGCTTCACTCAGATCTTACATGGCATCCCAGTCGGGAGGGGCTACTCGTGGCAGGCCTCAAAGGTGATCTCTTTGACGCGTACTATATGGAGCAGACGGCTGATAGCACGTTTGCTCAAGGCGTGCGGACGATTGCTGAGGAGAGTCCGCTCTATGGCTTGATCCGAGCCTATGGACAGTATCGTCATCGTCTGGGAAGTTACTGGACAGCCACATTGGGACTACATGGTATGTACCTTACGATCAATGATCGCTATGCTATCGAGCCCCGTATGGGCGTGCAGTATCAACCAGATCGCTCTCACACGATCGGTCTTGCTGCTGGACTGTATAGTCAGATGCTCCCTCGCTCCTTCTACTTCATACGGCACTATACGCCAGAGGGTATAGAGTATCGCAATAAGCAGGTTGACTTCACACGCAGTGCGCAGGTCGATCTCTACTACGACTGGGCTTTTGCGCCTAACTGGCATGCTAAGATAGAGGGATACTATCAGGAGCTATACAGAGTACCCGTGGTCAATGATCCGAACTCTATATGGACGCTCCTAGAGATAGGTGGCGCTGGGCAAAACTACATAGAGCGTCAGAGCGATCTAGTCAATAAGGGACGTGGTAGAAACTACGGTGTAGAGCTTACGGTGGAGAAGTTCTATAGCGACAACTACTACCTTCTCTTCAACGCTTCACTCTACAGTTCGACCTATACGACAGGATTTCAGAAAGAGTGGTGGAGTACTGTCTTCGATGGTCGGTATCTTGTCAATATGACGGGTGGATATGAGTGGAAGTTGCCGAGACATTGGGCGCTCTTTGCAGACCTCAAGGCCTCTTATGCTGGGGGTATTCGCTACACACCGATACGAGAAGAATTATATAAGCAGAGTGGTCAGATAGAGCTTGACAAGACACAAGTCAATGCTCTTCAAGCTAAGGATTACCTCCGAGCAGACTTAAAGATAGGTGCTCGCCAGATAGGTCAGCGCATCACCCAGGAGTGGGCAGTGGACCTGCAGAATGTGACGAATCGTAAGAATGTCATGTCTATCCTCTTCGACAATGGGGAGTACTCGACGATGTACACGCAGGGCTTTATGCCGATGGTTACTTACAAGCTCTTTTTCTCTGTGAAATAACGAGGAGAGGCCGTCAGCCTTGTCGTGTGCAGAATATCGAGGTGAGCTAAGTGGAAAGTTTTCACTACCTTTGCAGTAGTTCATGAGAGACCTCGATTGAGGGTTGATCGGACCCTTGGGGCATTAGCTCATCTGGCTAGAGCGCGACACTGGCAGTGTCGAGGTGATCGGTTCAAGTCCGATATGCTCCACCACGGGAGGATGGTACTATATTATATATGGTGTCATCCTCTTTTTTTGTGACGACAGAGGTCTTTGCAGATGCAGTCGTCAAAGCGAGACGAGTATCGATGATACGTGTAACCCTTTGTAGGGACGCACGGCTCGTGCGTCCGTTGTAGAACGAAAGTTACAGCATCGT
>ENA-OOZG01000903-OOZG01000903.1-human-gut-metagenome-genome-assembly--contig:-NODE-903-length-22975-cov-7.178665_pt1 | contig 22975 bp, 20 predicted proteins | sample MGYA00241706_ERZ501384 | MGnify/ENA primary metagenome ERZ501384 (study PRJEB25962, sample SAMEA2042742) | human gut metagenome | biome: human gut; feature: human-associated habitat; material: faeces...
GAGCCGGCAATGTCCTGCCTGAAACTTTCCTGCGTTCCTCGCACATGAGCATATCGTCATTTGCACCTCCTTTTGTCAGCGCCTCCGCGATTCCCGCCATGATGTACTCGGCGCAGGGCAGCGCGATAGCATTTCCTAATGCCCGGTAACGGTGGGAGGATAAGATTTCCTCGCCGTTCGCACCGTACTTTGTCCAGCCCTCCGGCAGCCCCATGAGCCGCTCACATTCCGTTTCCGTGGGAAAGCGGACGCAGCCCCCGGCGGGATCGTCCTCATACCAAAAGGCAAAGGGCGAAATGCCGCCCGCTAACAGAGTGGGAAAAGGGTCAGTTGGCAGTCCGAAGCTGTTTCGGAACGCTGTTTCCGTCCGCTCCTTGGCGGACGCCCGCATACGGAAGCATTGAAAGGGTCGGGTGACTGGTACGCGCCGCCCTGCTTCAATAAAAGAGCCTCGATCTCCGCAGGCGGCGGGCAGCCCGCGATCTCCGCCAAGCGCAGGAAGTGACTGCATTGTGCGGGGCTTAAAAAGTATTTCGTGGGAACGCCGTCCTCCAAAGTCTGCCACAAGAAAGATGCGCTGCCGCCGTGCCAGCCGGGGGCTTGCCCAATGCTGGGCGTCCATGAGCCGCCAGCAGAGGTCAGGCGTTCGCCCTCGCACCATTCCGGCTCCTGCCCATCTTCCAGAAGCAGGCATTGAAACATCGGTGTCTGTGAAAGCGGATAGGACGGCTCTAAAATCCATCCTGTCATTTGATGAAAACGCTCCCATGACATTTTCCCAAACAGCGATTGCTGGAAATAGACCATTTGTCGCCTCCCTCATTTCACGGATAATGCGGATGGCTTGAAAAAACAGACTGGACTTTTCTCCCGCAAGCCCCTTGCGGTTGCCGATCTGCGAGAGATTTTGACACGGTGTGCCAAAGGTGATGATATGGACGGGCGGGAGATCCCGCCCGTCCAGCTTTGTCACATCCCCCAAATGCGCCATATCGGGAAAGTGGCGCTTGGTGATGGAGATAGGGGCTTTTTCAATCTCGCTTGCCCATACCGGCTCAATGCCGCAGCGCACCGCCGCCAGCGGAAACACGCCGATCCCGTCAAACAGGCTCCCAAGCCGGAGCGCCGTCATCTTATCTGCGCCCCTGTCCCTTGACGGTCAAAATGCCCTCAAGGGTGGTGGCGGTGATCCCGAGCCGCTGGGCAACGGCGATGTCGTTCTTCATGGCCTCGGTGACGGTATGACCGCACACCACCAGCACATGAGAGCGGCGGAGCAGGTCGCGCCCCATGTCAATGCCGCTCTTATGCTCCTCGGGAACGGCGTCATTGAGGAAAAGCGGCTGATAGAGCGTCGGACAGATGGGCGAAAAGCCCGCCTCATACACCGTGCGGCAATACTGCGCCGCCAGCTTTGTGTTTTCGTGGTCGCTGCCGCACCATGCGGCGGTGATATATGCGAGGGGTCGCTTCATTGCAAAAACCTCCAATTTATAATGTAGTAGGTCAACCCAATCCCCACGCCCTTTCCCATTCTTGGGAAAGGGGGCGGCTCTGGAGGATATACCCCCGCCGCTTGCCGGAGAAAAAGCATAGCCGGGACAGGCGGTCAAGGGCTGGCCGCCGAAAACGGCGGTGCGATGCACCCTTGACAGCCCGCTCCCGGCCATGCTGGAATACGGGCGGCGACGGGGGATATAACCACAAGAGCCATCCGGGGAAACGAAAGACCTCGGGACAAAAAGTCCCAAGGTCACTTTTCAAGATCCGTTTTCTTTTCGGGCTTGCCCAGCTCGGGCGGCTGTTTGGCTTTCCAGTCATCCAGCAGAGAAATGATCTTGTCTTTCATTTCCCTCGGGGACTTGTCCTTGCCGAAATACTTTTCCAGTTCCGCACTATTGATGATCACCTTGTCTACCTCCTTTTTCTCCTGTGACAGAATACCGTCGATCACATCGCCGTTGAGCTTGCCGTCCTTGTCCAGCTCCCGCATTTTCTGTGCCTGCGACAGCGAGGGCGAGGACTGCTGCCCCTCAATGGACACGGCGATATACCTCTGATTTTTGGGGCGGATGAATGAGATCTCCACCGCCGGGGTGAACGCCAGCTTTTTCTCGTCCACCATTTTCTGCAAATCCGGCACAAGCTCGGTCAGGCGGATATACCGCTGCACCTGCTTGTAGTTCATGCCGTTGCGATCTCCCACGACCTGCGTGGAGCGTTTTCCGGCGTCCTTGTCCTCCTCACCGGGGCGGGAGCCTTGGTGCTTGATGGCCTCCACCTGCATTTTGAGTGACTGCGCCTTTTCCGTGGGCAAAATGCGCTCACGGTGACGGAGGTTGTCATCCGTCATGGCGAGGATGGCTTCATCGTCCGTCATGTTGCGGACGATACACGGCATATTCGCAAATCCGGCAAGCTCGCTTGCCCGCTGGCGGCGGTGGCCTGCGATGATCTCATAGCCGCCATCCTCACGGGGACGCACCAGCGCAGGCTGATTGACGCCCGCTGCCTTGACCGACTCCACAAGCCCCTGCATCTCCGCATCATCCCGGACTCCAAAGGGATGATTTTTGAACGGATGTAGGTCAGACAGGTTGAGATAGACGATCTCCTCTTTTTCGGCGCGGGTGGCATCACGGGGCGCAGACGGCTCCGGCGTGACCTCCGCACCGGCGGGAGCGCCGCCCTTATCCACGGCAGGATTCTCCGGGGCAGGCTTACTTTGGGACTTTTTGTCCCGAGGTTTGGGCTGCTTTGCCTTATCGGGAGCAGCCTTGCCATCCTTGGGCGGTCGGCCTCTGCCGGGTTTAGCGGTCTTGTCCTTTTCCGTGGGCGGCTTCTGCTTGACCGCCTTTTTCTCCTCCTTGGCCGCCTCGTCACGGGCGGCGGCAAAATCCACCACCTTGCCGGAATGTGCCGGGGCGGGGGCATCCTTGCCGGGATCAGGCGGCTGCGCCTTTTCAGCCTTGGGGACTTCGGGAGCAGCAGGCTCCTCCACCTCGGCGTGGGTAACAGCGTCGGCGGGATCGGGTACGGCCTCGCCCATTTCAAAGAGCGCCGCCTGCCCCTCATGCTCCAGCATGACCACCTCTGCATCGGTCAGCGCAGGCTCGGGCGCAGGCTGCTCCGGCACAACGGCATTTTCTACCGTGGGAGCGGGAGCCTCGGCGGGCGGGGCTGCCTCGGGAATGTTTTTCTTATCATCTGCCATTTGCAAACCTCCTTTTTGTGGCATGAAAAAAGCCAGTCCGCAGACTGGCCGGGTGGAAGTGACCTCCCTTCATGGTTTTATATATGAAAACGCCGCCCGTTGTCCTGTTGGGCGGCGTTTAATCAAATCATATTACAGTAAATTCAGTTACTTCTGTAAAAAACCAATACTTTCCGCTTTTGTCAATCGTGCCGCTAATACACACTTCTTTGTCATCACGATAAGCGTTGCACGCTAATGCGTGCTTGTCTGGCGGAAGATGAAGTGAGATAGAGCGCATCTGACCGTCAATCTTTGTCAAAAGGCGAACAGTATTTTCTTCTTCATCTCCACCAGCGGATGGAGATTTGGACAGCATTTTTATAGTCCCTTTAAGAGTTACATCTTCGACTAATGTACAATCCTTGTAGCGCTTTGATATTTCATCGATGAATAAGAAATGGGAATTATCCAAAGTAAAAACTTTCGGTGGAGAAACGGTCTGTGTAAGCGCTTCTGCATAATAGACGGATGTTTCAACTGTAACATCTTCAGTATTTTCAGGTTTGAGTTTTGATAGAGCATCACACATATTCGCCGTTATACCGTCCCTATAAGCATTCTCTATCAAATCACCAATCTTGATTTGTCGATTAGCAACACTATCAACTTGAGTAATAGCGGTTCCGATGCGTTTGATTATTTTATGTTCAGGCGGTTCATCCGGCGGAGCTCCTGCATCAATCAAGTATAGTTGTTCGTTTTCTTCATCTGCGACCTGTACATCGATGTTAATAATGAAACTCCCAATCTGTGTTTGGCCAAACTGGAACTTTTCAAGAGCTCGTTTAGCGCTATTGTAGGTTCTTGCACAAATGGGCTTCGCATTTTCTTCTGCACAAGCAGCGTAAAGAACAAGGTCTTTCAAACCCTCCAAGCACCGCGCGGCATAGTCAAGTGGCAGTTTGCCTCCTTGACTTTCTTCTGTAATAATTCGAAATTGTAAACGATCTGTGTATGCGCTCTTTAGTGAGTCTATAATTTCTTGCTCTGTTTTTCCATCGACAACAGATAATGTTTGTATTAAGTTATAAACTTGTGGATAAAAGTCTGTAGCTTTTTCACTCGCAGGAACGGCAATTTTAAACTCGGGGTCACTCTTGCTCTTGAATACCCACATTCTTGTAGAGTTAAATGTATCATCCCTAACCCAGCCGGTAAACAAAAGATACTTTTCAATCGATGCAGAGGTTATTCCACTAAGGTTCCTCAATAAGTAAGAGTTCATAGCTTTTTACCTCCCTTTACCTTTTCCATAAGGCCAATCAAGGCAGCAGGGGAGAGTATCTGCCCATCGGGGATAAAAATTCTTTTTGTAGTCTGATTTGTAGTAGGTTCTTGCCCTTCTAAAGAGCACCACCATGCACATCTTTTCATAACGAGCTGATCAGCTGTAACTTCAAGCCAGTCGTTGCTATCTGTGGGTAGCGCAAGCAAAATCAGAATATTAGGCAACATGGAACTTTCTTCAACTAAATCGTTGTAGTTTTTGCTTTCAAGATCATATACCACATGACCGTTTTCAAAAGTAACATCGCAAGAACTTTTGAGTTGAAAATTTATACCGAAGCAACTCTCTACATACCGACCACCGCGGTTAACAACCTCTTTTATTGTGCCATCATACCCGTAGTCATGTTCGGACTTTCCGAAGTTGAATCCTGCTTTGGCAATAACAGCTCTTACATACGCTTGCCCAAGGGCTTCTTTTTGATGCTGAACAGTTATTGACATATATCTCACCTTCTTATAAGCGTAGGCAACAGATATAAGTATAATAACTGATTTTAAAACCATTTGCAATGATTTGTTGGGTTTTGCTTTAAGGTCATTTGCACCAAAAGTTCCCGCTGCCTATAAAGATTTAGGCAACGGGAGCTTTTGTTAGAATAAAAACCTCTTGCTGACTGCCAGATTGATACTTTCAATTTTAGTCCGTTGTAGTTTTATTTGCTGCTCGCATCTCTTCGTCCAAGTCGGCAAACATCAGCTTTAGCAAGATGTCTGCCATGCTTTCACCGTCTTTCCTGTACCGTGGCTCAACGATAAAAACTCGACCGCCAATTTCGTATCGTTGGGTCTCTCCGGCAATATATTCTTTTCCCATGCCTGCACCTCCTTTCCAACATGGACACAAAAATTATATCATGCTGTGGAGGGACGCAAAGCCGAAAAATTATTTTCCTTGATATACGGGCTTTCTTTGACTATAATGAAAGACATTCAGGGTGTGTTTTGGGGTTGCCCGCGTATTGAAGCGCTCTTTTAACCCGGTTTAGGGGGGTATGTAACCGCACTAACCGGGAGAGCGCTTGAATGGCATTCAAGAGGTCAGCGGTTCGATCCCGCTTATCTCCACCAAAGAAAACCTTGAAACCACAATGGTTTCAAGGTTTTCTTTTTGCCCAGATCAGGTAGCCGTCCTCTGCTCTTCTAACGCATTTCTAACTGCAAAACACGCCCCCTACATTTTCCAGCATCTTCCAGGCAAACCTTTCCAATACGCACCAGATGCGGTATAATGGATTTGCAAACTCCGGCGCACTTAGCCGAGGGCGCTTGTTTTACGGCACAAATCACATAAGAGAGGGATTCCATCACGAAGAAATGGACTGCGTTTTTCCTTGCCCTGCTGATCTACCTGCTGCCTGTCAGCGCCGTGGCCGCATCTCCCTGTGACAACCGGCAGCACACTCCACGACCCCACCTATGCCGACTGTACCGGCGGCTTCAAGTCCACGCGGTGACGACGGCACCCTGACCACGGTGGCGCCGGAAAACTTCCCCGCCGAGGGCGTGGAGGTGCTCCTTCCCTATCCCCAGGGCACGAACCGCAGCCGCACCTTTGTCATCACCCACATGATCACCTCCGGTGAGCGCGCGGGCCAGATCGAGACGCTGAAGGGAACCAGTACCAAGGGCGGCATCCTTGTCCGGTTCACCAGCATGTCTCCCGTGTGCATCACCTACCAGGTCCATACCTCTACCGGCGCAGACCGCACCGCCGCAGTGGGCGTGTCCTCCCCCAGGACAGCGGACAGCAGCCGCGTGGCACTGTGGAGCGCAGCCTGCGTGTGCAGCGCCGCCCTGCTCCTCTCCATAACGGTGAAAAAGAAGAAATACGCCTGATAAAAAACCTCCCCCGACCGCCGGTCAGGGGAGGTTTTTTTCTGTTGCTTTACTGCCACAGGGAGCACAGCAGGTCGGTGTAGGACGACGGATCCTCGATGGGCATGCCCGCGATGAGCACGGCCTGGTTGTAGAGGATCTCCGCGTACTTCTTGGCCTTTTCGGGGTCCGTCACCCGCGCCGCCTCGAAGGCCAGGAACGCCGGATGGTCCACGTTAATCTCCAGAATGCGCTTGGCCTTCAGGCCCAGCTCCGGCTGCACCGCCGTGAAGTACTTCTCCATCTCAAAGGTGACGCCCTCGCCGCTGGTAAGGCACACCGGATGGGTCTTGAGCTTGGTGGATGCCTTCACGGTGTCCACGCGGCCGCCCAGCGTCTCCTTGATGAAGTCGAAGGCGTCCTTGTAGTGCTCCGTCTCATCGGGCTTTTGGGCATCGCCCAGCTCCAGATCTCCGTCGATGGCGGAGCGGAAGGGCTTGTCCTGATACGTCCGCAGGATATCGGCCAGGAACTCGTCCGCCTTGTCCGTGAAGTACAGGATCTCCATGCTGTGCTCCTTTAAGAGCTCTGTCTGCGGCATATGATCGATGGCCTCCACCGTATCGCCGGAGGCATAATAGATGAACTTCTGATCCTCCTTCATGCGGCCCACGTACTCCGCCAGCGTCACCAGCTTCTTCTCCGTGGAGGAGTAGAACAGCATCAGATCCTGGAGCGTCTCCTTCTTGGCGCCGTAGTTGTCCATGGCGCACACCTTCAGCTGGCGGCCGAAGCTCTGCCAGAACTGCTCATACTTCTCCCGCTCGTCCCGCAGCATCCGCTCCAGCTCCCCGCGGATCTTCTTCTCCAGATTGGCGCAGATGATCTTCAGCTGCCGGTCATGCTGCAAAAGCTCGCGGGAGATGTTGAGGTTCAGATCCGGCGAATCCACCACGCCGCGGACGAAGTTGAAGCAGTCCGGCAGCAGGTCGGCGCACTTGTCCATGATCATCACACCGGCGGAGTACAGCTGCAGGCCGCTCTCATAGTCCTCGGTGTAGTACCTCCCGTTGGCCGCGGAGGGGATAAACAGCATGGCCTTGTAGGTCACAGCGCCCTCAGCGGACACGGTGATAACGCTCAGCGGCGGATGGGGGTCGGCAAACCGCTGCTGGTAAAATTCGTCGTACTCCTCCTTTGTCACATCGCCTTTCTTCCGCTGCCACAGAGGCACCATGCTGTTCAGCGTCTCCCACTCGTACTTCTCCTCGTACTCCGGTTTTTCGTCGGAGCTGCCCTCCTTCCGAACGGAATGGGGCATCTCCATGCGGATGGGGAAGCGGATGTAGTCCGAGTACTTCTTCACCAGCGCGTACAGCGTGTGCTCCCGCAGGTACTGGCTGTACTCCTCCTTCTCCTCGCCGTCGGCCTTGATGTGCATGATGATGTCGGTGCCCACCGTCTCCTTCTCGCAGGGCTCGATGGTGTAGCCGTCCACACCGGTGGATTGCCACCTCCACGCCTGGTCCTGACCATACTTTCTGGTGATGACGGTGATCTCATCGGCCACCATGAACGCGGAGTAGAAGCCCACGCCGAACTGGCCGATAATGTCGGTGTCCGCGGCGGCCTCGCCCTCCATCTCCTGCCGGAACCGCAGGCTGCCGGAGGAGGCGATGACGCCCAGATTGTTCTCCAGCTCGCTCTGGTCCATGCCGATACCGTTGTCGCTGACGGTCAGCAGCCGCTTCTCCTTGTCTACTGCCAGCGTGATGGCGAACTGGTCGCGGCTGATGCCCACCTTATCGTCGGTGAGACTGAGATAGCTCAGCTTATCGATGGCGTCAGAGGCGTTGGAGATGATCTCCCGCAGGAAGATCTCCTTGTGGGTATAGATCGAGTTGATCATCAGGTCCAGCAGCCGCTTGGACTCCGCTTTGAATTCCTTTCTTTCCATACAGGACACTCCTTTTTTCATAACATATCGGGGAGATGCGCAGCGCACCTCCCCGTCTTGTACCGTTTGCGGTTTCTCAGTCCCGACGGGCCACCAGCCAGCCCACGCAGGACAACACCGTCACCGCGGCGGACGCGATCATGACGCCCTTCAGCGCCGGTGCCGCCGCCTTCTTGATCTTACCGCCCACGCAGTGCGCCGCCTTGCCCGTCACCTTGGCGGTGAGATGTCTCGCCGCCGCAGCCGCGTGCCGTACAGCGGACAGGCACAGGGAAAAGCCCTTGCCCACCAGCGCCAGCGCCGTGCCGGCCGCCTTCTTCGCCGCACCGGCGGCGATCTCCAGAATCTTTTTCATGTGCAGCCTCCTTATATCGTAGTCTTCACCGTTTCGCAGTCTCTGTAAAGCCAATTTACTTCACAGTATGTCCGTCCGTTTCCGCCCCGCATCAGGGACATTTTCCGACGGCATTCCAACTTTCCTCTCTATTATAATCCCGCGATGTCCGTCTGTCAACGCGCCGCCTCTGCCGTTTTGCGCATTTTCCCTGTTTCGTACAAAACGCTTCAAAAAAAGAGACGGCTTCCGCCGCCCCCTTTTCTGCGCTGTTACCGCCGCACGACCTCCCGCCCGTCGGACCAGACGGACACGATGTTGTGCCGGTGGGTCATGTAGATAGCCCGCTCGAACCGCTCCCTCACCGACAGGGGATGGCTGGCCTCGGGGAAGTCGCCGTCATCGATGACCACCGCGTGGAGCTTATCCCCCACCGCAAAGCCGTCCCCCGCGCCGAAGTACCGGTGGCCCGCCGTGGTACCCAGATAGTATCCCTCCGGCACTGTCAGGAAATCGGGGTGCCAGCCATCCGTGACCCGCCGTGCCTTGGAGGTGCGGATGGACATGGTGATGACCTTGTACATAGGCAGCTGCGCGCCGCCGGCGATGTCGCTGCCCAGCGTGACCCACAGTCCCTCGTTGACCATCTGCCGCACGGGACACAGGCCGGAGCAGATGTTCACGTTGGAATCTGCGCAGTGTACCACCACCACACCGGCATCGCGGATGGCCGCCCGCTCCCGCTGGTCGGAGTGGACGCAGTGGGCCATCACCGTGTGATCCTTCCACAATCCGTACTTGTCGTAGGTCTCCCAGTACTGCCTGCAGTCGGGGTGCAGCTCCCGCACCCAGTCGATCTCGCGGGTGTTCTCCGACAGATGGGACTGGACGTACAGCTCCCGCTCCCGGGCCAGCTTCCCCAGCGCCGCCATAAGCTCATCGGTGCAGCTGGGCGTGAACCGCGGCGTGATGATGGGCCTGACGTGTTCAAAATGGCACCCGTCCAGCCACCGCACCGTCTCGCGGATGGACTCCTCCGTGGTTTCCTCCAGCACCCCGGGCAGGCCATTGCGGTCCATGTTCACCTTGCCTACATAGCCGGTGACGCCGGCCCTCTCCAGCTCATCCATCAAGATCCACGTGGCCTCCGTGTGGAGGGACGAGAACATGCACACCCTCGTGGTGCCGCTGGTGATGAGGTCGCCGGCCAGCCGCCGGTACACCCTGCGGGCGTAGTCCGTGTCGGCGAACCGCGCCTCCGTGGGGAATGTGTAGGTATTCAGCCAGTCCAGCAGCTGTAAGTCCATCCCCATGCCCAGCATGGGGTACTGCGGCGCGTGGAGGTGCATGTCCACGAAGGACTGCATCAGCAGCCGGTCGCCGTAGTCCCGCAGCTCTGCCCCCTCCAGCTCCCGGGGCAGATCGGAACAGACCGCCTGTATCACGCCGTCCTCCAACACCAAGCAGCCGTGCTCCAGGATGGACAGCTCTCCCATCTTAGGGGCGTGAACGATGTTTCCGCGCAGCACCTGTGTCATGACTCGTACCTCCCATGAAAAATAAAAAGGCGTTCTGCACACTGTCAGAACACCCATAGTGGCGCCGTCGGCGGCGCCGTAGAAACGTCCCGCACCGTTGCTGCGGGACTATATGAGCCATATTCGCCTTTTTTTGCATTATACCCCTTTTCGCCCCGTTTTGCAAGGAAAAAATCATATCCCGCTCCGCTGCCGCATAGGCTTGTCTATACCGCAGAGGAGGGATACCTGTGAAAAAAAGCCGCTTTACCCGTCTTGCCGCCATTGTTCTGGCCGCCGCCACGCTGTGGATCACCGCCGTCACCGCCGGTGCCGACAGTCTGCGCAGCGCGATTGCCGCCGTCCGCGACTCCGCCCGCCTGCCAGTGGCTCTGCTCCGCTGGGAGCTGGGCGACACGTTTCCGGTGGACGCGCTGGCTCTGCCCGCCATGCTGGCCCTGCGGGAGTCGCCGCTGCTGCTGTCCGCCTGGGCGGAGGTATCCTCCCTTCCTGCGTCCGATGACGCGGCCCCCGTACCGGAGCCCGACACGTCCCGGAAGGAGCCGGAGGAGACGCCGCAGCCCTCCCTGCCAGATGCGCCGCAGGACGATGCCGACAACGGCGCCGCGTCCCAGACCATCGCCCCCACATCCCCCTCCGGCTTTGTGCAGGTAGGTGACGTATTTATCAAAAACAACTCCACCAAGGCGCTGGACCCCGCCTGGTTCGACGGCAGCTTCGCCGCCGCACTCTCCGACGACGCGCCCCAGGTTCTGATCGTCCACACCCACGGCAGCGAGGCCTACACCATGCCCAAAGGGCAGGAGTATGCCCCCACCGGCACCTGCCGCACGGCGGACAACTCGGTGAATATGATCCGCGTGGGTGATGAGATCGCTGCCGTCCTGTCCTCCTACGGCATCTCCGTCCTTCATGACCGTGTGCTGTACGACGATCCCGCCTACGACGGGGCCTACGAGCGGGCGGCGGATGCCATCCGCGGTTATCTGGAAAAATATCCCACGTTGTCCTTCGTGCTGGATGTCCACCGCGATGCCATCGAGGATAAGGCGGGCCACCAGTACAAGGTCATTACCCGCGAGGACCCCAGCTGCGCCCAGATCAGCTTTGTCATGGGCAGCAATAACGACCACTGGCTGGAAAATGTGAAGCTGGCCGTGGCGGTACAGCAGAGGCTGACGGACACCTCCCCCACCCTGATGCGCCCCATGACGCTGCGCAACTCCAACTACAACCAGCACCTGACCACCGGCAGCATGCTGGTGGAGATCGGCACCGCCGGCAACTCCCTCAGTGAGGCCCTCCGCGCTGCCCAGCTCTTCGCCATGGGCTTCGCCCAGGTGGTCACGGAAAAGTAGTCCGGCATCTCAAGCGATCGCAGGACTCTCCCCCACTGTGAACCTCAGTCAAATGGCCGCATGCGCCGCCTGAATGTCCACATGACGTCCCTTCCCCCGCATAAAAACAGGCCCCGCAGCCATGCCGCGGGGCCTGCTTGCAGTTCTGTATCCCTGCCGTGTCAACGGTTTTTCTTGGCCAGCTCCATCAGCTCGGGAAATTTCTTCACCACGTAGCTGTAACTCCCCCGCCCGTGGGGTACCAGACAATTGGAGCAGTCCTTCACGCCGCTGTCCAGATAGACGAAGTTGCCGCCGCAGTGACTGCCCAGCGTATACAGCGGGCAGTAGCAGAACAGACAGTTGAAGTCCTCCGGATGGTCGGTCTTGTGACACGGAAAGAACTCGCAGGCTCTGTGCTGGGTGAAGGAATAGTGACATTCCTCCGGTTTTTTTCTGTAAAGGTCGTTCACTTTACATTCCTCCTGTACAAATATTAATTCAACTACGGGATGTCCCGTGCCGCCAGCTGGCGGAGGCTGGGATGCCGCTCACTACTTGATACTCTTGCGCCGCTCCTCCCATGCCTCCTGCGCCTCACGCAGGTGCTCGGCCAGCGAGTGGCTGGAGCGGAAGGCAAACAGGAAGTTGTTCTTCTCCCGCAGCTCGTCCTGACGGCTGCGGATATGGGATTTCAGGCGCTCGAACTTGATGTCCACCTCGTTTTCCTGGGCGAACTTACGGATGCGGGTGACCAGGTGTGCGGAGTAGACCACGTCGATGGTGAACACGCCGAAAAAGTATCCGATGACAAAAGAAAACGCCAGATTCTCCGACAGCCACCGCAGCGCATTCAGAATGTAGGGGTGTACCAGAAAGTAATATCCCGCGCTGGCCGCCGCCCAGATCAGGGAGAACTGCGGGCAGATGAGGCCCTGGATGTTTCCCCACTGGCTGCTGTAATCCCACAGGCGGATGTGCATGAACTTCAGGGACACGATACCGGCGATGTACTCGATGGCCGTCATGCTCACCGCCATGCCCAGAAACATCAGCAGCTTGCCGCCCGTGGTGTTGACCTCATGGGCGTCGCCGATATAGGCCAGCACAAACAGGATGCACAGGCCGAAACCGTACAGCGGCACGTAAGGGCCCACGCAGAAGCCCGGATTGATCCACTTCCGCTCCGGATTGGCGCCGGAGATGAAGCGCCGATAGAACAGCTCCAACACCCAGCCCAGCACGGAGCCGATGAAAAACAGATACGCCAACGTCAAAAACAGATTCATATATCCTCTATCCTCTTACTTTTACTCTCTTCCGCGTTCCGCCGCCAATACCACATGGCGCATCAGCACGGCGGATGTCACCGCGCCCACGCCCCCGGGTACCGGCGTGATGGCATCCACCACGGCGGACACGGCGTCAAATTCCGCGTCGCCCACCATAGCGTTCCGCGCCGCATCCCAGCTCACGGACACATCGATCACCGTCTGGCCAGGTCGGACGTGAGATGCCGTCAGGCTCCCCGCCGCACCGGCCGCCGACACGATGATGTCCGCTCCGCGGGTGACGGCAGGCAGGTCCGCCGTAGCGGTGTGGCACACCGTCACCGTGGCATTCCGCGCCAGCAGAAGCATGGCCGCAGGCCGTCCCACCACGGGAGAGCGGCCGATAACCACCGCCCGCTTTTCGGCGCAGGCCACGCCGTAATACTCCAGCAGTACCGTCACCGCCTCCGCCGTGCAGGGGGCGAAGCCCAAAGGCCGGCCCAGATACACACCGGCGGCGGAGGTGCCGGTCATGCCATCCACATCCTTTTCCGGCAGCAGCCGGTCACAGATCTCCGGCTCCGCGTCCCGCAGATGGGGCGGCAGGGGCCGCAGCAGCAAACATCCGTGGACGGTGCTGTCTGCGTTGACAGCATCGATGGCGTCCAGCAGCTGCTGCCGCGATGCCGTATCCGGCAAGGTACGGACCTCGACCTCTACGCCGCACAGTGCGCCGCGTTTCAGTGCGCCCCGCAGGTACGCGCCGTCCGCTTCGTCCTCGCCGCAGCGCAGGATCACCAGCTTCGGCGTCACTCCCTGCCGCGCCAGCAATGCCGTGCGCCCTTTCAGTTCTTCGGTCAGGGCCGACGCCGCTTCTCTGCCCGTCAATAGTCTTGCCATAGGCCGTTCCTCCTTACAGCAGGCGGTCCTTCACCTGCTTGAATACGGCGTCAGACGCCGCTTCGCCCCTGGCCAGCAGGGCAAGGCACCGCTCCGTCAGCGGTGCGCCCGCCGCGCCCATGGCCTTGGTATTCACCAGCACGTTCAGGGACGCCGCCCGCAATGCTCCGCCCAGAATGGCGGCGGCGCACCCGGCATCGGACACCGCCAGACGGGAGCCAATGTCCGCCAGACGCCCCGCAGCGGCCAGCGCATCCACGCACAGCTCCATGATCCGCAGCGGCACGGCACAGGCTGTCTCCGATGCCTGCACCAGCTTTGCCGCGCGGTCAGGCGCGTCCTTGGACAGGGCATATACCGCCGCCAGCGGCAGGAATCCCTCCGCGTCCGCAGCCACCTGATCCAGCAGCTTTTCCTGTAAAGCATTTGTAGTTGACAGCAATTGCTGTATATCACTTTCTACCGCAGAGTAGGCTTTTTTCCCCGTGGTGAGGTTGGCCACCATGCCGCACAGTGCCGTGCCCACGGCGGCGGTCAGTGCCGCCGCCCCGCCCCCCCCGGGCGCGGGAGCTGCGGAGGACAGCACCGCTGTAAATTCGCGGCAGCTCCGCATCGTATCGTCCATAAAAGCGCTCCTCTCTTAAAACAGGCCCGTCACCGCGCCGGTGGCCGTATCCACATCGATGCGGCGGTAGGCGGGGTCGGAGCCGGTACCGGGCATCATGGAGATGCCGCCGGCCACGGGGCACAGAAACCGTGCGCCGCTGTACTCCAGCACATCCCGCACCGGCAGACGCCAGCCGGTGGGCACCCCCTTCTTCGTGGGGTCGTGGGACAGGGAGAGGTGTGTCTTGACCATCATGGTACAGAAATCCGCATACTTGGGGTCGCTCTCAAACCGCGCGGCCTTTTCCGCCGCCAGCGGCGACCAGTCCACGCCGTCCGCGCCGTAGACCTCCCTGGCGATGCGCTCCACCCGCTGGCGCAGAGGCATGTCATCGGGGTACAGCAGCTTCAGCTCCGACGGCTCCTCACACGCCTCCAGCACAGCCCGCGCCAGCTCCTCTGCCCCCGCGCCGCCATAGCGCCAGTGGTCGGACACGGCGCAGCGCACGCCGTACTCCTCGCAGATGCGGCGCACCAGCGCCAGCTCCAGATCCGTATCGGTATAGAATCGGTTCAGGCACACCACCGGCGTGACACCGGACTTGCGGATGATGTTCATGTGGTGCAGCAGGTTGGCACAGCCCCGCTCCAGCAGGGTCAGGTCCTCTTTTGTGTAGGCGTCCGGCAGCGGACGACCAGGTGTTACCTCCGGCCCGCCGCCGTGCATCTTCAGGGCGCGGACGGTGGCCACCAGCACCGATACGTCCGGCTTCAGGCCGGACAGACGGCACTTCACGTTCCAGAACTTCTCGAACCCGATGTCGGCGGCGAAGCCGGACTCGGTGACGTGATAGTCGAACAGCTTTGTGCCCAGCCGATCACCGATCACCGAGGACTGGCCGATGGCGATGTTGGCGAAGGGCCCCGCGTGGACCAGCACCGGTTGGTGCTCCACGGTGTAGCACAGGGTGGGATTTATCGTATTGCGCATCCAGGCCGTCATGGCACCCGCCACCTCCAGATCCTCGGTGGTGACAGGGCGGCCCTGCCGGTCGTAGGCCAGCACGATGTCGCCAATGCGGCGGCGCAGATCCGGCAGATCCCGCGCCACCGCCAGAATGGCCATCAGCTCGGAGCTAACGGCGATGTTGGCGCAGGTGTCCATGGGGTAGCCGTCCATCTTTCCCTCGCCCAGGCCGATACGCATCTTCCGCAGCGCCTGGCAGCAGAAGTCCAGTACAAAGCTCCACTGCACCCGCTCCGGATCGATGTCCAGACGGCGCAGACCGCGCTGGGCCAGCTTGGCATCGTCGTAGTTCCGCTCGTGCTGCATGCGGGCGTTCAGCGCTGTCATGGCCAGATTGTGGGCGTTCATGATGTCGTTGATGTCGCCGGTCAGGCCCAGCGAAAACTCAGTCATGGGGATCAGCAGGGCGTTGCCGCCGCCGGCAGCGGTGCCCTTGACGTTCATGGTAGGGCCGCCGGAGGGCTGGCGCAGGCAGCCTCCCACGTTCTTGCCCAGGTGTCCCAACCCCTCGATGAGGCCCAGAGACGTGGTGGACTTGCCCTCTCCCAGCGGCGTGGGGGTGATGGCCGTGACCTCGATATATTTGCCGCTGGGCCGGTCCTTCAGCCGCTCCATGATGCGCAGAAAATCCAGCTTGGGCGTCTTGCCGTAGGGAATAAGCTCCTCCGGCAGGAGGCCCATCCGGCGGCGGAACTCCTCCACCGGCGGCAGCGCCCTCTCTGCCGCCGCGCCGATCTGCCAGTCGGGGTAGACTGTGGGGTCCAGCATGATCCGTTCCCCGCCGTCCGTATAGCTGCCGTCTGTAAACCGTATCTCCATGTCGCATCCTCCCCAGTATATTCTGCTGACCATTATACACAATGCCCGCCTGTCCCGTCAATCACCGTTCCGCAGGGAACGTCTGAATTCCCTCTTGTTTTTCCCTGCGGCGTGCTGTATAATGCTCTCAGCCTGTGTGTAGGAATGGTGCGTTAAGTGCCGGACGGATGGGAGGCTGCCGCCGGACGAAGGAGCTTGCTCCGCGATTCCATTCCAGCTTCCACACGGTGCAAATTCTGCTGTTTTGTCTATGAGATCCCTCCCATCCCAAGGATAAGGAGGTTTTTTTATGCCCGAAAAAGAATTGCCGCGCACCGTATCCCGTCCCGTGTTCAACACCTACGCTCTCACCGTCTGCGCCCTGCTGACCGCGCTGAGCGTGGTGCTGGCACGGGTGCTGACCCTCATCCCCGCCGAAACCACCCGTATCTCTCTGGAGGCCGTGCCTATCGTGCTGTCGGGCCTGCTGTTCGGCCCCATTCCCGGGGCGGTGGTGGGCTTCGCCGCCGATCTCATCGGTTGCCTGTTCTCCCCCTTCGGCTACAATCCCATTTTCTGCGTGCCCCCCATCCTGTACGGCCTGCTGGCCGGTGCGGTACGGCGGTATGTGACGGACCGGCCAGCCCTGCTCCGCACGGCGCTGGCCTTCTTCCCCGCGGCCATCGTGGGCTCCGTCCTGTGGCAGAGCATGGCGCTGGCTCTGGTGTACGGCGGCGATGCCAAGCAGGCATTTTTTCTGGCAAAGCTGGTGTCTCGCAGCATCCAATTCGCCCTCACCGGCACGGTGGACACGCTGATCGTGTGGCTGCTGCTGCGCCGCGGCGCACTCAACGCTGTGCAGCGGCGTATCCAGGTCAAGGGAGGCGCAGAGCATGACCATCAATGAAGCCCTGGATTACATCCATGCGGTGGACTGGCGGCGCAGCAGCCTGGGCCTGCGCCGCATCGACGAGCTGCTGGCCCAGATGGGACATCCGGAGCGGACGATGAAGTTCGTCCACGTCACCGGCACCAACGGCAAGGGCTCCACCTGCGCCATACTGACTTCCGTGCTGCGGGCAGCGGGCTATCGCACGGGGCTCTACACCTCGCCCTACATCTTCCGGTTCAACGAGCGGATGCAGATCGACGGCGCGCCCATCTCCGATGCGGAGCTGTGCGCCGTGACGGAGGAGGTGCGGCCGCTGGCGGACGGCATGGCCGACCACCCCACGGAATTTGAGATGGTGACAGCCATCGCCTTCTCCTGGTTCGCAAGTCGAAAATGCGACATCGTGGTATGCGAGGTGGGCATGGGCGGCGAGCTCGACGCCACCAATGTCATCCCCGCGCCGGAGGCGGCGGTGCTGTGCAATATTGGGCTGGACCACACCGCCTACCTGGGCGACACGGTGGAGAAGATCGCCGCCACCAAGTCCGGCATCATCAAAGCCGGCTGCGACGCTGTGCTTTACCCCTGTGCGCCGTCGGTGCGGGAGGTGGTGGCGGACCGCTGCCGCCGGTGCGGTGTGACGCTGCACCCTGTGGACATGGATACCTTGGTCCCTGTCAGCCATTCTCTGGAGGGGCAGGAGTTCAGCTTCGGTTCTCTGTCCGGCCTGCACCTGCCCCTGCTGGGACGGATGCAGCTGCGCAACGCCGCTGCGGCTCTCACTGCGGTGGAGGTACTGCGCCGCCGGGGCTGGGCCATCGGTGAGGACGCCGTGCGGCAGGGTCTGGCGCAGGTGCGCTGGCCCGTCCGCTTTGAGGTAGTGCGCCGCGAGCCGCTGGTGGTGATGGACGGCGGCCACAATCCCCAGTGCATGGCGGCGCTGGTGGAAAATATTCAGGACTACCTGCCGGACCGGCCCTTGACGGTGCTCACCGGCGTGCTGCGGGACAAGGACTATCACCGGATGTACGCCCCGCTGCTGCCCTATGCGGCGCAGTTCATCACCGTGACGCCGGACAGTCCCCGGACCCTGCCGGCCCAGGAGCTGGCGGCATATCTCCAGGCGCTGGGCAAGCCTGTTGCCGCCTGCGATACCGTGGCGGAGGGCGCTGCGCTGGCCCTGGCGAAGGCTGCCAACGGCGGTGCTGTGCTGTGCTGCGGTTCCCTGTACCTCATGGGTGAGGCCGAAGCGGCGCTGCTCCGCTGAAAAACCAGACAAAAGAGGACAGGCATGACCAGTGGTCATGCCTGTCCTTTTTGTCTGTCCGCTGTCTCAGGCGGCCTTTTCCGCCTTCAGGGCGTAGGAGGCGCCGGCTTCGATGTTGGTGGCATCCACACCGGTGGAGGCATACTCTCCGTTGATGTAGAACGCCCAGTACGCGCCGTCGGTGTTGTAGTCCAGCGTCACGCCGTTGACGGTGGTGATATACAGGCCGTACTCAGTGGTGTCACCGGCCACGACGCCCAACTCCAGCAGAGCCTCGCCCACCGTCTCCTTGTCGGTGTTGACGGTGAAGGTGATAGACGTGCCGTCCAGCTGGGCGACCTCCACGGTGAAGGCGGTCTTGCCCTCGCCGATCACGTCGCCGTCAGCCACCACGCTGTCCTGCGGGGCAGCGGCATCGCCGTTGTCACCGGTGTTGTTGTCAGTATCAGTGACAGCGCCCGCGTCCTTATCGGCGGTGCCGTTGTCCTGTGCCTTATTGCCGCAGGCGGCCAGAGACAGTACCATCACCAGCGCCAGCAGCAAGGCCAGCAGCTTATTCAGTCCGTTCTTTTGCATGCTTGTTTACTCCTTTTCGATCAATGCTATCAGCAAACTGCCCTGCGTCACGGTGACGCGGACAGGGTTGCCCACATAATGATTGCTGACACCCAGGGGAAACGACGACGTCAGCACCGCATCGTGCACCGTGTACTGGCCGCCCTCGATGGTGACGCCCTGAGAATCCGCGCCCATGCAGAACACGGACACGATGCCCTTTTCCCGGGCGGGCAGGGTGATGCTGCCGTCCCGGATGGCGGTGAACCGCTCCCTGTCGCCGTACAGCCAGCCCCGTGCGCCGTGGTCCGCCAGATACAGCAGGCCCTGAAGGTTGGCAATGGTATGGTCGGTGCGGCCGCCCATGCCGCCGTAGAGGTGAAATTCTGTCTCACCGCGGCCCAGGCCCTCCTTGATGGCCAGCATCATGTCGGTATCGTCCTTCTCCACCGGCACGCGGCGGATGCGGGCGAAGTCCGGCACGGTGTGCAGAGAGTCGAAATCCCCCAGCAGCAGGTCCGGCGTGATGTTCTCCCGGCGGCAGATGCGCCAGCCGCCGTCGGCGGCAATGACGGTGTCCCCCGCCGCGGGACGCTGCGGCAGACCGTAAAAGCCTCCTGCGCCGAAAATATAACAGGCCACTTGCGCTCCTCCTTTACATCCACATGGCGAACAGCCGCAGCACCACGCCCACGACTCGCAGATACCATGGCCGCGCCGCCATGCGCGCCGGCGTCACCGGCTGGCTGTTCTGGATGATGTTGTCCATATCCTCCAGCAGCGACTCAATGGCGGGCATGCGGTACAGCAGCTCGCCGCACTCGAAGTGCAGCTGGAAGCTGCGGAAGTCCATGTTTACCGAGCCCACGAAGGCCGCCTCGCGGTCCACCATCACGGTCTTGCCGTGGATAAGGCCCGGCGTGTAAGTATATATCTTCACATGGTGGCCTGTCAACTCCGGAAAATAGCTCTGGGCCACCTGATAGGCAAACCAGTGGTCGGGGATGCCCGGCATCATCAGCCGCACATCCACGCCGCTGTCCCCCGCCACGCACAGTGCCTTGATCATGGGCTCGTCGATGGCCAGGTAAGGCGTGGTGATATACACCGTCTGGCGGGCCCGCGTGATCAGCTGGAGGAACACATCCTCCGCCGTGGCGTCAGGGTTGTTGTCCGGCCCATCCACGATAGTCTGGCAGAAGCCGTCGGAGGCGGCGCTGTGAATAGGGCGGTAGTAGTCATGCTCGTTGTGCATCTCGCCGCCCAGGCGCTCCCACATGTAGATGAACTCACGGGTCAGGCCCCAGGCGCCTTCGCCCTCCAGCCGCAGGCCGCAGTCCTTCCAGTAGCCGAAGCGCCGGATGATGTCGGCGTACTCATCGGCCAGGTTGGCGCCGCCGGTATAGGCCACATCGCCATCGATGCAGGTGATTTTCCGGTGGTCGCGGTAGTTGAAGTACAGCCGGTTCACGTAGTGGTGTACCGGATTAAAGACGATGACCTCCACACCGGCACGGCGCAGGGCATCCACCCGCTCCGCCGGCATGCGCATCATGCTGCCGAAGTCGTCGAAGATCAGCTTGATCTCGACGCCCTGCCCGCTCTTGCGGCGCAGCACGTTGGTCAGGCGATCCCATATCTCGCCCTCGGCCATAATGAAGTACTCCAGGAAGATGAAGCGCTCCGCCTTCTCCATGGCGGACAGCATATCCTCCAGAAAGTCCCTGCCGGTGGGCAGATATACTGCGTCTGTCGCCCTGTAAAGGGAAAAGCCTTTATTGTTCAGATAAGACGCCAGCGGGGCCCATTGGGGCATGCTCTGCCGCAGCTTCTCTACGTTCAGGCGGCTCTCCTCCTGCTTGCAGGCGGACTCCTGGGGCCGCGGCAGCTTTTTCAGATCCAGACGCTTGGACTGCCGCCCGCCGTTCCACAGCCAGTAGAGCATCAGGCCCACCACCGGCAGGAACAAAATCAGGAATATCCACCCCACCTTGTAGCTGGTGGTCCCGGGCTTCGTCCAGATATACACGGCGCAGACGAATGCCACCAGCTCCAGCGCGGTGTAGGCCAGCGCCGCCCGCTGCTTCAGTACAGTGCTCAGGAGGAGCACCAGCGCGATCTGGGCCACCAGCAGCACAGCCACCAGCACCAACCGCAGCGCCGCAGATATGCGGCGCTCTGTCCTTTGTTGGACTCTCGGCTTTTTCATAGGCGTTCCTCCTTCTCTCTTTCTATCGGGACAATTACCTTATTCCTGGGAGCTGCGCAGCAGGTGCTGCTGGATGTCCCAGAGCTTATCGGACAGGTCCACGTAGTACTTGTGGGGGTAGTCGAAACGCTTCACCTCGTCCCACAGGGTGTCTATCTGCTGACGGCAGTATTCGCGGATCTCCGGCAGCGTCGGGCTGTCGTACACCCGCTTGCCGTGCAGAAACACCGGCACCAGCAGCTCGCGGGCCTCGAAATTGTAGATGCGCTTTTTCTTCCATGTGGCCAGCGGATCGAAGATGGTCAGATCCCTGGTATCGTCCACGGTCTCATCATGGAGGGCCATATAGTCGGCCAGAGCCTTGCCGTTGTCGCGGCCGTAGAAGCGGTACACCTTTTTGAAATGGGGCACCGTGATCTTCTCCACGTTCTCGCTGACCTTGATCTTGGGCACGATGGTGCCGTCCGGCTCCTCAACGGCCGCCAGCTTATAGACGCCGCCGAACACCGGCTCGGACTTGGCGGTGATGAGCCGCTCGCCCACGCCGAACATGTCGATCTGTGCGCCCTGCAGCAGCATGTCCTGGATGAGGTACTCGTCCAGCGAGTTGGACACGGAGATCTTGCAGTCCGTCCAGCCCGCATCGTCCAGCATTTTGCGGGCCTTCTGCGTGAGGTAGGCCAGGTCGCCGGAGTCCAGGCGGATACCGCACCGGGTGATACCCAGAGGCTTGAGCACCTCGTCAAAGGCACGGATGGCGTTGGGGATGCCGGAGTGCAGCGTGTTGTAGGTGTCCACCAGCAGCGTGGCGTTGGTGGGATACAGGCGGCAGTAGGTCTTGAATGCCTCCAGCTCGCTGGGGAACATCTGGACCCAGGCATGGGCCATAGTACCGCCGGCGGGCACGCTGTACACCTCGTCCGAAAGCGTGCAGGCCGTACCGGCCACGCCGCCGATATAGGCCGCGCGGGCGCCCACGATGGCGGCGTCCGCACCCTGCGCGCGGCGGGAGCCGAATTCCAGCACCGTCCGGCCCCGGGCGGCCCGTTGGATGCGATTGGCCTTAGTGGCGATGAGGCTCTGGTGGTTGATGGTCAGCAGGGTGAACGTCTCGATGAGCTGGGCTTCGATGGCCGGTGCGCGCACCACCACCAGCGGCTCCTTGGGAAATACCGGCGTGCCCTCGGGGATGGCATAGATATCGCCGGTGAAGCGGAAGTCACGGAGATAGGCCAGAAATTCCTCGCAGAAGATGCCGCGGCCCCGCAGGTAGGCGATGTCCTCCTCCGAGAAGTGCAGGTCCTCGATGTAGTCGATGAGCTGCTCCAGTCCCGCCGTGATGGCGAAGCCGCCGCCGTCCGGCACCTTCCGGAAAAATACGTCGAAATACACGATGCGATCCTTGTAGCCGGTCTGGAAATACCCGTTGCCCATGGTCAGCTCGTAGAAATCGCAAAGCATAGTCATGTTCAGCTTTTCCTGTGTTTTCATCCTTCATACCTCAATATCGGTCTTTGCGCGCCGCGCAAAGTGTATTAAGTGTATTATACCGCGATTTTTCCCTTCACGCAACCCTTGTCGGTTTTTCCCAGCCGCTCGGCAGAAAATGCGAAAAATGGGCAAGCTAAACCACCGGTCGGTTGCGTTTTCCGGCACATTTGCTACAATAGCGGCGAGGTGATCACTTTGGACAAACAAATTCTCGGCGCCTTTATCGCTGAAAATCGCAGACGCCGGCACCTGACTCAGCAGCAGCTGGCCCAGATGCTCCACGTCACCGATAAGGCCGTGAGCAAATGGGAACGTGGGGTATCACTTAGATAAAGATACCACACCAATCCCACGCTGACTTTTGCTCAACCGATACAGCCGGAGGGCTGGACAACAAGAAAAGGCGGTATGCGCCCCGCGGAGGGGGTAGCG
>ENA-OOZG01000906-OOZG01000906.1-human-gut-metagenome-genome-assembly--contig:-NODE-906-length-22927-cov-2.021511_pt1 | contig 22927 bp, 5 predicted proteins | sample MGYA00241706_ERZ501384 | MGnify/ENA primary metagenome ERZ501384 (study PRJEB25962, sample SAMEA2042742) | human gut metagenome | biome: human gut; feature: human-associated habitat; material: faeces...
TCTCTTAAGACATAGATGGAATAGTTTTACTATTGAAAGTACAAGATTTATTAATTATCTTAAAAGGAGAGGAATTAGCTTCATTGAATGGCAAGGTAGAAGAAAAAATAAATGGATATACACTTTAGCTTGTAAGTTCAGTACTTTCTTTTATAAACTATTAATTAGATTAGGAGAAACTCCTGAAATAGCTAGATCTGTATTAAATCTTGGACATAAGACTGACATTATTATGAGTGCTCCTAGATATAAATGGAAACATTTCTTAGATCTTAGAACAGCAAAAGATGCTCATCCTCAAATTAGAGAAATTGCAGAGAAAATAAAACAGTTTATATAAAATAAAATATTATGAAGATTGCTATAGTGGGAAGGAAAGGAAGTGGGAAAGATACAACAGCTTCTTTTATTAGATATTTTATGTTAGGAGGAATAGATGTTTCTACTCTTTCAGATGATAATAAAAAAGAGGATAAGAATTATATTTTTAGAAATATCATGAAAATGAGTAATAACTCTGATATTTCTATTATTAGATTTGCAGACTCTCTAAAAGACTTTCTATCTTTTATATACAAGATTCCTAGAGAACATTTTGAATATCCCTACAAAAATAATATTTTTTATAGAAAAGATTATGATGTGCAAAAAATTGTAAGATGTCTTAATGGAGTTAGTTATAAAGGAATGGATATAAAGCCCTTTCAACCTGGAGATGATATAAAAAATTATGCTAGCATAAGAACTATTATGCAATTAGAATCTGAAAAATTTAAGAAAGGATTTGGTGAAGATTTCTTTATCAAACAACTTTTTAAACAGATAAATCAAAATGTAATAATAGTTCCTGATTGTAGGTTTAATAATGAATTTGAAGCTTTAAAAGATAAAGGTTTTATTTTTATAAAAATTAGAAATCCTAATGGAGAGAAAGACAGTCATGATTCTGAAAACCAAGCTGTTAATATAGCAGATAAACATTTTGATTATGTAATAGATAATAATGAAGATTTAGAAAAGCTTTTCTATATTTGTAAGGATATTGCAGGTGATTTAAAAGATATGCTTATTGATGAGGGAAAGAAGATTAGTCCTAATTATGAAGTTCATAGTATAGAACAATCTATTATAAACTTAACCAATAAAGATAATGATAAATATTCACAATGGTATACATTAGTAGATTCTTTAAATTGGGCACAATTTAATAGTCTTAATGCAGCATATAGAACTTATACTTATTCAGCTCCAGAAGCTGGAGTAGTAGGAAGTGCTATGATAAATAGAGTATTTTAAAAAATAAAAGGGAGAAGATCACAAGTCTTCCCCCTAGTTTTTTTAATTAATCTAATCCATAGAACTTTAATTTGTCTTCTACTGTTAAGAAGTCAAATACCAATCTGTTACCTGGAATCAATCTTAGCATTTTAATAAGACCTTTATTATAGCCTTCAAATGTACCTGATTCATATGTTTCAAATAAATTAGTGATATTTAGAATATCTGTGACTCTATCTACAAGTCCCATTAAAGCAGTAGGAGATTGGAATATTCTAGTTGTCTCTCCTAATAGACCAAATGGAGATAATGCAGCAATTTCTGAATTAGTTCTAGCAATCATTAACTGTAGTGCTCTAAGTCTTTTTTCTTCATCATCACCAGCACTTTTTGCTAATGCTCCTAAGATAAATACTAAAGTAGCCATAACAGCCATAGAAGCCATTTCAGTTAAAGCTATTGCCATATTTTGTTTCTGACCTTCAGTAAGATTATTCCAATTAGTTAGAATACTAAATCTAGCATGAGCAGCATCTTTAGCTATTGTCTTTAAGAATTTACCAAATGTATTATAATAACCTTCAGTATAGACTCCTAATGAAGTATCTAATTTATTCTTAGAAAATCTTCTATTTAAGTTAGGACCCATAAATGTTCTAAAGATTAATAACATTCTACCAATAGCTTTAGTTTGAGCAGGAGCTCTATCTATATTGTCAACCATACCAAATAGTTGAGCATTTAGTTTACTTTGTCTATTAAAGAATGCTTTAAGATCTTCTTTAGTATAAGTTGTTCCATCTAGATTCTTAGTACCTTCTTTAAGACCAGGAATGCCATCTTTTACTTCAAATTGATCATATAATGTCACTTCTTTTCCTTCAGCATTAAGAACTTTAGTATGATGCATAAGAGCAATACTAACTGTTAATTTATTCATAAAGTCACCAGAAGATATAAATGCCATTAAAGAATCTCCTGTAAGAGCCCTCATAAATTTATTCTTCACATTAGACTTAACATTTTGCATATGTTGATCATATTCTCCTAAAACATTAAAATAAGACATCATATACCATAATTTAGAGTCAGGAGTTATATCTCCAACTTCTTTCATAAACTCAGGCATGAGTTTTAAGATTTCTTTAGATGCAAATGCTCTGTCTTTAGCTGTAAAGAATCTCTTAGAAGCAGCTTCATTAAGAATAGTTAATTCTCCAGTAAATTGGTTAGCAAGTCCTACAAAAGGAGAACCAGCCAACATCATATATGTAACAGCATCTCTTCCTAAGTTAGCTAATTTAGCTCTATCTACATTAACTTCACCATAGAATGGAAGATATACTCTAAATGAACCTTCTTTCTCTTGATACTCACCATATAGACCTTTATTAATAAGAGTCTTATATCCTTTGAATAAAGCTTCAGCTTTCTCTTTATTTCTTCTTTGTACAAGATTTCCTAAGATAGGAATAGAAACTTTACTTTCTAATCCATTATTACCAATCTTAACAAGTCTTTCTGATAATACATCTTTACCTACTTCTAATATATCAATCATTTTAGATTTAATATTATAATTAGAAGCCATATTATAGAATTGTAATACTGATCCTAAGACATCTGTAGAGAATGTAGCATTCTTAATCTTAGCAGTATAATATATAGGTAAGAATTGTACTGTATTACCTTCAAAGTCTTGTAATGATTCTTGATATTGATTACCAAATTGATCTTCATCAGCTCTAATTTCAATAGATGATAAGAAATCTTCACCTTTAAATGCTCCTTTAAGACCTTCTTGAGTTAATCTTTCATTAAATGTAGCTCTTGTTCTAGGAGCCATATTTGGTGTAACTCCTCTAATATTATGTGGAAGCATTTCTAGAGCTTCTTGCATAAGACCATTAAGAGTATTATAGAATTCTAGTTTAGCAGGATCTTTTTTAAGTTCTTCAAAAGCTTTACTCTTAACCTTAGGATGAGCAAGTTCTCCATAAACACTAGGAGAGAAATGGACATTGCCTTTAGTATCCATAAATTCTCTAATATTCTTAGCTTTCCATCTTAGATATTCAGATTTAGGAAGAGAATTTTTCTTTTGCATCATAATATTTTCCCATCCTTTAACTCTTTCAACCCATTTCATATTGAAATCAGCCCACATACTAGACCATTCTTTTTCAAGAGAAGGATCTGCAGCAAAAGCTTTATTTCTTTCATAAGGATTCTGAGGAAATTTACTCCACAGTTCTTTTAAGAATTCTTCTCTAGCTTTTTCATATCCTGAATAGTCCCATTCTGAAATGAAGTTTTGAGTATAATTGCCTTCTGAATCTTTTTCTAAGAATACTGTAAGATCTGTAATTCCAGCATCTCTTAACTTCATATAAGCATTTCTTAATCTATATTCAGCATTTTGAGTTTTCATTCTTACATCATGTTCTGAATTCTTAAGAGACATACTTACTAGGTTAATAACAATATCTGGATTATCACTAGCTGCAGAGATATATCTATTAAACCAGTTATTATCTTTATCTGCCATAACAATCTTTTCAATAACTTGTTCTTTAGTTAATTTCTCACCAAATGGATTTTCTACATCAGCAAATTTATCAAAATTCATTCCAATAAACTTAGCAAAGATATTAAACATCTTATATTGAAGTTCATTATTCACATAATTAGCTTCTGCTAAGAATTCATTAATGGTAGTACTTAGTTCTTTATTAAATTCAGGATCACTATTGTCTTCTTTAATATAAGTCTGCATTTCATTTACAATAGGTCTTACAGAATTCATAAATGACTTCATTCTTCTAGCAACATGAGCTGATTTAGAAATAGAGTTCTTAGATTGTAACTCCTCTTCTCTAGCTAACATATCAGTCATTTCTTTAATAATGTAAGTGGAATTTGAAATATAAGATGCAATTCTTTCTTTAACAGTTCCTTTTTCTAATGCTCCAACTAAGTCTGCAATAATATTCTTTTGATTCTCTATAGTTTGAATGTTAGTAAAAGCAGAAGATTCAAAGATTTTTAATCTTAGTCCTTCTGTCTCAATCATCTTTTTCATTACTTCTTCTAACTTAGAGGCTTTATTAGAGATTCTAAATAGTTTATCTGAAGATGACTTCCATAGAGATTTTTTAGACATTTTAGTAGCTTTACCCATTAAAATATCATGAGCAAACTGTTGCAATTCTGAATTTAATAGTCTATCAAGATCTTGTGTATTCTTAGAAGCAAATATTGATTTTAAGGCCATCCAGAGCCTTTCTAAGAGACTTTTAGCTGGCTTATAAGCAAGAGTATTAGAATCAGTGAGATATTGCCCCAGAAGCTTTCCTATGGCCTCTTTTGCTAACATATCTTCATTATTTCTGTAGACTTGACTATAAGTACTGTAATCATCTCCTAAAATAGATTTATAAGCCTCATTTTGTTTTACAAGATTCATTAGTCTGTTAATAAATGGAGTATCATTCATTGCTTCAACAAAGAAGTGAGCTCCTTCTTCACCTAATGCTTCAAAAGAAATTTCATTATTAGCAAACTTAATTGCTTTACTTGCAATATCTGCAACTGCTACAGCATCTATTCCATATTGAGAATTCAAAGAGTCTACAACATCAACCTTTACCCCTAGTTTTTTTAATTCTTCTAAGATTCTGGTCTTGACTGAAGATTGTAAATCTGATGCAGATAATACATATTTAGGATTATTTTTAATATCTTTAGGAAGGACATACTTATTAAGACTATTGTCATATAATTGATATTTATTTCCTATAGATACAACATTAACATCTTTTAATCCTGCAGCATGAATAGCATCATTAAGACTAATAGCTTGGTCTTCTTCTAATTTAAATTGACCTTTGCTATTCATTCCATACCCTTCTAAGATATTGTTTAGAACTTGTTTTCCTAGTTCAATAGTAGTAGTTGTCTTTGTGGGCTTAATATCTTCAATTTGATATTCTCCTTTAAGAAGTTCTAAAGCTGCAACCTTTAAAGCATATTCTTTATTATTGTAATTTTCATAAGCAGTAGTATAAATAGTATTAAGATCTCCTTCAGATGTCCTGTCTAAAAAATATCCTCCATTTTTATTCCAAAGATAATAAGCTTCATTCTCTCCAAATATTGTTACTAGAGTTTCAAAGTTTTCTTTAACTTGTGGATTACTTAAATTTGGACAAATTTTCATATTTTAAAAATTATAGGGGGATTGATATTATCTCACCCCCATTATGTTATTTACCTTTACAATGATTTTTAATTTGTTCTGCAACTTTCTTAAATTGGTCTAAACTGAATACTTCTTGTAAAGATTCATTAAGACTATCAATCTTTTGTACTTCAATTGTAGAATTATCTGAATGTTTAGACAGTTCTATTTCAGCAGCAACATCATGAGCTTTAAGAAGTGCATCTGTAGAAACTTTACTTTGAGTCTTAGAAGAAAGATTATTAGAAGCAAATATAGATTCACCAGAACCAAATTCAAATATCTGACCTGTTCCTAAAGCACCAACTCTAGTATAGGTATATTCAGTTTGAGTTTGTCCTGTATGTTTGTATAATTCTATTTTACCATTATTATTAAACTTTAAGAATCTATATGGATTATCATAATCTTCACCAATTTCATAAATTGTCATATCAGAGAACTTTTCTACTTCTAATCCTGTATGATCTTTATTTCCTATAAATTTAACACCACCTGTTTCTTTAGTAAATTCAGGAACAAGTCTATTATCTCTATAGTTATTTAAGAAGAAATCATCAGCTAGGGATTCATTTACTAATAAATTTGAAGTGAAGATTTGCTCTCTAAACAATTCATTAAAGCCAGGAATATTGTTAATCATAGAGATTGGAATAACATGATTAAAACTATTGTTATTTAATCCCCAACCATTAAGAACAAAGTTGTATTTTAATAAATCTTCAGCTAACTTAGTATATTTAGGAGTTCTCCATAGATATTCATAAGCTCTGATTGATTCATCTTTTGCAACTTCATTATCAAATCTAGATCCACTATATTTAATAATCTGTAATCTTTCTCTACCATTAAGAGTTCTTTGAGGTAATGTTTGAACTGACAATCTTTTAGTAAATTCATTAACATTCTTAAGGTAAGGATCATTTTCAACTATCTTAGAGAATCTCTTAGGATATTCATAAATCCATGCTTTAGTTTGTTTTTCATTGAATTTAAAGAAGTCTAATTGTTTAGTAAAATAGTTCATTACCATCTCATTAATGGCATCAATATCTGATCCATTAAGATCCTCTTTGATTCCATTAGCTACAGTATTCTTAATAAAGTTAAAGTTACCTTTATTGAATGGAGATAGTTTATCAGTATATCTCATATACTCTACTACACCATTTGTGTTAGCTGCAACAAATGATTTCTTAGTAATAGGACTCTCCATAAATTCTTCATACTTCTCACCTCTAGGCATCCATATTAAGACATCATCAAGCCCTTCAACACTTTGTTTAGCTTTTAACTTTAAGAATTTCATTCTTTGAGATTCCATATCTCCATATGTAGGAGCTGAACCATAAGTTTCAGATCTCATTGCTGAGTTAATTTGTCTTAAAGTAGTAGAAGGAGTAATAAGATTCTTAAATGCTTTCAATACTAAGATTTGTTTAGCATTTTCTATTTGGGGATTAGTTCCTTTATAATAGTCATTAATTGCTGTAATTAAATCTCCTTGATTGAAATAGAATTTAATTCTACTTTTATTTACATCTTCTAAAAGTTTCTTATCAAGGGAATTCTCATATTCTGTAATAAGATTATTTAAGATAGAATCAAAGTTAAATAAATTTCCAGATGCTAACACTCTATCAGATAATTGTTTTAATGAAGGTTGAGACATAAAATACATTACTGTTTCAGGATTATGCCCAAGTCTTAATAATAAGGTATAAGTACTAGCAGTAAATAGATTTAGATTAACTTTAGAAGCTGTCAAAGTCTTAGCATTATCTACTACTGTTGCTAAGAATGATCCTAATACATTAGTCACATTCTGAGTACCATCAAGAGTCTTAACAGGACTAATTCTCTGAGCTCCTTTACCATCCAAATAGATAGGAGAACTCTTAAAGTTGACATCATAGAATTGCAACATTGAATGATTAGCACTATTAGAAGCAAATACACCAGTTAATGCTTTACCTGCCATATACTCATAGTGAGTATTAGTCATATAAGAAGCATCAAATAATCTATCTGAACTATTAGCATTATTACCTTCAACAGTTGCTAATGTATCAATAACTCTAGAGAACATCTCTGTATTAGCTCCACTTACCATAGTCTTAAAAGCATCATTAGATGTTAAGATAGAGTAAGCAATATCAATTAAAGCATTGTTACTTGCTTCTACAGATTGATCTTTAGGAGCTTTATTATAATCATATTTAATCTTTTCTAATTTAGAATCTTGTTTAATTAATTGAGGATATTCTTTTAAGAGTTTAAAAACTTCAGACATTGCTTTAGTCTCTTCCTCACTTAATTTATTTCCTTCATCATAAGACTCTAAAAGATTTCTTAAGTATTCTAGTTCTGATTTATAATCACCAGTAGTAAATCTATCATTAAGATAACCACTATTAACTAAAAAAGATCTAATTTTTCCTAAGTCATAAGAGCCAGGAGTATATTTAGTTGCATAATTCATAAAATACAACTTATCAATATCAAAATCAAATCCTGCAATGGTTACAGTGTCTACAGGTAATTTAATAATACCACCTTCTGCAGGTGAACTAAATCCTACAATTCTTAATGGGAAAGATGAATATTTGTCTTCAGTAGGAATTCTATAACATATCATTTTAAGAAGCTCTTTATCTTCTATTTTAGATGTATTAATCATTCCATCTGCATTAGCATATTTAGCTAGATGTTTACCATACATATATGGAACAATAGCATCAACATACTCAATATGACCATCTTTCATATGAACTTTAAGTCTATCATCAAATCCATAAGAAGACACTTGATATAAAGCTCCACCATTAATTTTACTTCTAACAATATTATTTCTAAAGATAGATGAAATCATTTGGAATATTCTGTTAGATTGTATTGGGAAGTATAAAGGTAATTTAAATACTTTCTGTCCTTTCCAATTCATTAATTGTACAGCTTCTACAGTATTCTCAGCAAACTTTCTTTGCATTACTGAGTTCTGTAATTCTTGTGCTAGACCTTCAATAGAACCTATTTTATCTTGAACTTTCCTAAAATTCTTGTCATAGTTCCATGCTAAGATTTTATCAAATAGATCTGCAATCTCAAGTCCATTGTATTCTACACCATTAAGATTAAACTTAGCATCTTGTCCTAAGTTTGCAATAATATGTTTTCTAAATTGAGAACCAAGTAATTGTAATGCATCTTTAAAGTGTTCTGGAGTGTCCATTTGATACATGTAGTCATCATTACTTAATTCATATTTAACTACATTTTTCAGTTCATTAGGATCTCCATTAAACTTAAGAATAGCATCAGGTAATACTTGTTCTCCTTTAGCTCTTTGTTTTTCTTTAATCTCTTCTGAAGTATTTAATTCTATTCCTTCTTTAACAGCAGATTCAAAGTAAACAGCATCAATACCATTTGCTTCCATGCCTTCTGCTAATGCAGTTAAAAGTTTATTACCTTTTAACATTTGAGGAATAAGAACTGCTTCAGAGTTTTTATTTTGTAATGGTTGATATATTGAAGTTCTTCCTCCATTATAGTCTACATTAGCATCTATAGTATGAGGTGCATACATATAAGGCTTAATAGGCTGTAATGAGAATGTTAAAATATCTTCCATATTATAAGTACCATTCTTAATTCTCTGATAAGAAGCTTCTTTAGAATCATCCCATTTAGAGTTCATTCTAGCAATATTTCTGTATCTATCTAGAGTTATGAATGTCTGACCATCAGTACTATTATTAAGACCACTCTTAATAGTTTTACCATTAGGCAGTTTAACTATTCTTTTACCTTCAGAATCTGTTGCATTACTATAACCAAATTTAGCTGCAATAGTCATAGCTTCTGCAACACTTACACCATTAGCTCTAAGATTAGTATAATATTGTTCTCCTACAAGAGAAGGAATCTCATTATCTTTTAATCTTATTGCAGTGAACTTCTCTGGAATTCCTAATGATTCCCAATCACCATAGTGGCCAGGAGACATAATCTGTTTATTTCTCTTAAAGAAGTCAATATCACTCTTATAGAAAGCTAGGTCTACAGATGTTAATGTAAGAATACTCATTTGAGCCATAAGATCATTATAATAGAACTGTTTTAAAGTACTTTCAGCAATTCTCTTATCATACTTAGTAGGATCTAAGTTAGGATCTTTCTTAAATGCTTCAAAACCTTCTTCAACAGCTTGTTCAATATAATTTCTTAAGTCTTCTTCAGAGCTCTTAAGATCATTGATATTATATTTATTTAAGAATGGGAACATCAAGAATTTGTCTCCTCTTCTGTCAAAGTTAATAATCTCATGAATCTTACCTTCTTTTATAAGAGCTTGTCTTTTCTTAACAACTTCAATTCTATTGATTTCACTCTTAGCTAATGCTACAAGACCATCCATGCAATCTTCAATTGCATATTTTCTAAATCTTATAACAGGCATAGAAGAACCATCAGAAGGAATAGGAGTCATATAGTAACTATACATTTGAGCTCCATTATTATACCATAAGTTAATCTTAGAACCAAGAAAATCAGGTTTACTTAATTCTGTATATTTAACTTTATCTTTATGTAAGAATGTTGAAACTCTAGTTTCTATAGTACTAAAAGGATTTTTAGCAGCTCTATATAACTCTTTTAACCAAGGATGAGTAAATTCACCTTTATTATTAGTATAGAAGAAACTTTTCTTAAATGTTTCAAATTGACTTAGATCATCATGATTTGTAAGTCTCTTAAATAATTTACCAATAAATGATGGAGTAACATTAGTTGAATAAGTCTTACCATCTTCTCTTAAAGAAGATTCATATAAATCTGATCTTACACTTGCAGCTCTTCTCCCTAATTCAGTAATTGCTCTCTTAACAGGAAGTAATTCTAATTCTGCATATAAGTTTTGTCTATCTTTAAAGTCTTCTTTACTAAGAATTTGTTTAGATGCATTGAACACTTTAAACAAGTTAATCATTACTTCATCAAGAGGTCTTAGAGTAGTTTTATTAAATTCTTGTTTTACAAAACTTGAAGAGAATATTTTATATAATTCATCAGGTGTAAAATCAAAACCTAATACATGAGAAGCTTCAGCAAGTTCTTTAGTGTATCTCTTAAGATCAGCATTTATAAATGGACCACTCTTCCAATTATTAATCCAAGTCTTAAGTGTTCCTAATCTGAATTGATTAGAAGAGAATTTAGTTTTAAGTTCTATTATTTTCTTAAGACTATTCTCAATATCAGATAATAATTCTGCTTTGGTCTTATCTGCCATTGCTAGATTAGAAGACCATGTTTTAGTTACTTCATCTCCTTTATTAAGAGCATTACCAGGGAATACTCTCATAGTACCATCATCTTGAGATTGTACTAACATATATTCCACAGCATCACTTCTAAATGAATTATAGAAATCAGTCTTAATCTTGGGATCTGAATTTATTTTATCTATAATAGGAGCCACCCATGGGAAATTAGTTCTCATCACTTCTAATGAAGTTAAGAGATCTGAAGGTCTAGACATATTAGAAAGTCTTCCTAATAATGTTGCAAACACTTCTGTTGAACTCATATATGGTTGGTATCCTAAATCATCAGGAGCTACTAAAGTTCCATCAGGTCTTACTTTAGGAATTCTCCTAATTATATTTCTAGTACTTTGTCTTAACTTAGTTATTGCTGCCACAGTTGATTGATCTATTTGCCATCCTTCTTGTTTTACAGTATCTTCATCATTCATAAAATCATCAACTTGATCTTGTACATTCATATCAGCATCAACAATTTGTTTAGCTTTAAATGTAACTCCTTCAAGTGTAGATATTTCTTTAAGAACATCAAGAGTTAATTGTCCAAATATAGGATTACCTTCAGCATCAAATGTAAGCAATTCATCTAACATAAGATCTACTGCATCTCTACTTTCAGGAGTAGTGTATACAGGATCTGAACCATGAACAGCATCATAGAATTGATCATGAATAGCTAAGATATAATCTTCAATACTATTTTGTTTAATAACTTCTGTTCTGCTAAGATTAGGATAGTCTGTAACTAAGTTATCAATAAGATCTTCAAAAGCATCAACTAACATATTAACTCTTCTCTTATAGATAGAAGGAGTAATATTTGAAAGCCAAGTTCTTTCTACTAACTTATTGCCTTTTACTTTATAATGTGCATATCTACCTCTATTAATATCATAGAATACTTGCTCAATACTAGGATTGAGATGTAATTTATTTTTTATAATATGGTAGATATTCTTAAAAAAATCACTAATCTTATCTAGGATAGATTTAGTCTTAGCATTATCATTTACATATTCTCTAAATTGATCTGCTAAATGTTCTTCAACTGTAACATCTGATTTGCCTTCTAAATTAAATTTCTTTCTAGCTTTATTTAAAAGAGCATTAGCTTCAGATTCAGTTAAGAACATATTAAATACAGCATGGAAAGCCTCATGATATGCAGTGCCTTCTGCAGCTTCATCTGATATTTCAATAATACCATCTTTAAATCTTCCCCATGCAGTTAAACTTCCTACATTAATAAGACCTTTATGAATCTTAACAAGATCATTCTCAGATAACTGAGGTAAGTTTTCTTTTAACCAATTAAGTTCTTTCTCTTGATTCCATTTAGTATAAGAATTATTAGTCTTTCTTAAGAGTTCTCCAGTTTCAGCATCATAAATCTGTCCCTCTTTAACAACTCCATAAGACCATTCTCCTTGACCTTCTCCATAATTTCTATATTGAATGCCATCATATCCTAGTCTTAATAGAGTTTCTCTTAAGACTTTAGAAGACTCATTTCTTAATTGAGAATACTCTTCTAGAGAGAGTTTTCCTATCTTATACAGATAGTTAAACATAGAACTAGGAGATTCATGAATATAATCTTCTTCTATAATTAGAGGATTTCTTATATCTAGATTAACTCTCTTAATATATTTTCCAAATTGTTGAGCAATATGTAAAGGTCCAAAATGAATAAAGGGATCTGTTCCTTTATCAAATTCAAACTTATTTATCTCAACTTCAGAACCAAAATATAAATCTATTGGAGTACCATCAGCATTTCTAATCTTAGACTCTTTAGGAAGACCTTTAGAGGTTAATCTATATCTATCCATATCCTTACCCCATTCATCTCTTCTAGAAAGATCAGGTTTAACTATGTTCTTTCCTTTAAGATGTTGAGCTAATTTAGAATTAGGATTTAACAGTTTACCTCTTTTCTTAGATTCTTGAGGAACATCTTCTGCTTTCTTAGGAGCAGAGTTATCTTCAAAAGATTTCTCAACTGGATCTGTTACAGGTTCAATTATTTGAGGTTCTGTGACTTTTACTTTCTTAGTAGGCTCAACTTTAGTTTCAATAGGAGTAGTTGCTTCTAAAGTAACTAGATTACTACTATAACTATATGTAGGTGAATGGAAAGGTTCTCCTGGAATAATATTCATTTGTAATACATCTGAATCTAAGATTGCATTCATCATATTATCTCCAGAGTTTAAGAAGTTTGCAGGTATATTGATAAGAGAATCTTGAATTGCTTGAAGAGCTTGTTCTCTAGTCATAGCCTCAACATCTTCATAATGATTACCTACCCATTCTTGTTTCATATAAGGTAATTCAGCATTGTTATTCTTAACAAGCCTAATAACAACATATCTATTTAAAGAATTTGATGCCATACTAGATTTAGTTGCATTATCATCTTGTATAGCATTAAAGGCATCTTTGATATGTCTATCATAATATCTATATAATTTAGAGTCTTTATTAAGTTCTGAAAACTTTCTAGTATAGACTCTTAAGGGATAATAAGTTCCATTAGCACTTTGAACTAAAGCAAATATATGTCCAGTTCTTACTTCATCCATAGGAGGTGTATGCCATCCTGGAATTTGAGGATTAGGAACTACAAATGAATAATTACTAGTTTCAGAGCCTACAACAGCTCCTAAAGTAATTTCACTAGCATTATCTACTTGTAATGCATCTTTAATTGGATAATAGTTTTCTGCATCATGTGTAATTAAACCATATGATTTAGCAGTAATAGTTGAAGATACATTACAAGGAATAACTCTTTTACCATTAATAAGAATAGTTTCTCCTGTATGTTTAAGTGCTTGCTGATATAATAGAGCTCTCTGTTTCTTAAGTTCAGCTATTTGAATATCATTAGCTCCAAACTTAGCAGCAGTAAATTCTTTTCTTATCCATGAGATACCATTATTGTTTTCATCATAAACTAAAATATCAGCATCTTCAGCTTTAGATTGATTCTTTAAGAAGTCTTCAGGAATACCAAAAAATACAGTAGAACCTACATTAGCTACTTCTGGTTTAATGGTTTCATCAAAATTAATGTAACTATTATATATCTTAGAAGTTGTATCTTGTTCTAGATTTCTTAATCTAGGTCTTCCATTAGCTCCTGTATAAGACTCTGTTCTATATTTAAATGAAAAGATTCTTAAAGGATCTCTTTTAATGACTTCAGGTTCTTCAGGATCTTTTTGTTGATCCTCATTAGGATTCTCTTTAGGAATAGTATCATCTACAGGAGTTCCTTTCTTTACATCAGCATATTGTTTAGCTTCTTGTAATTTTTGTATATAGTCTAATACTTGATCAAATACTGCCAAATCTTCAGCTCCTAATAGATTATTTCCAACAGGTCTATGTTCTGACATTGCTTCATATAATAGTTGACCTGCCATAAAGTCTCCACCTAAATCAATAAACTTAGATGCAGCAGCTAATGCTTGTGACTGTGTAGGAGTATTAAAATCAAAGTCTCTTAATTGATCCTCTTCATTAGCTATTACTGTGTCATAAATATTCTTAGCTAAAGTACTTTTAGCACTAGCCTTAGCAGCTTGTGCCTTACTATTTAAATAATCACTAAAACTAGGAGCATTAAGAATTGATTCAGCTCCAGTATTGACCATTTCTTTTACAGACTTTTCTCCTTCAACATCTTCACCTTCAGTTGATTCTAATAAATCTCTAGAGAAGGCATCAGTAAAAGCTTGTTCAAAGTCATCATATTCTTCAGCTAGAGCATCAGGATCATTTTCTAATTCAGGTTCACTCTCTTCTTTCTTAGGAGTAGGCTTAGTCTCTTCTACTTTTTCTTCTTTCTCTTTATTAAGACCAAAAGCATCAGCTCCTACTACATCAGTACTACCTGAAGGAACACTTTCTTTTTCTTTCTTATCCTCACTAGTCTCAGATTTTGGTTCTGATACTGGAGTTTCAGTTTTTGTTTCTGTAGCTTTAGGAGAAGATTTAGTTTCTTCTTTTTTAGCTGCAGTTTTGTATTTATTTAAACTTTTTATAATCTCAATAGAAATACCTCTTTCTGCAAAGTTTCTTTCTAAGTTATAAGCTATTTCTTCAATCTTAGGATTCTTTGCTAGGACATCTTCAATATTAATATTCTTACCAGATAGATTACCTAAAGCTTTTTGACCTTCAATATGATTCTTATAGATCTTCTTATAGATATTAGAATCTATCTCATTTATTCTCTTAAGAGAACTGAAGTCTTTTAATACTTGTTTAGATGCTTGTACTCTTAAAGCAGCAATAACATCATTCAATTCAGCTTTAGATTCTTGATCAGCTAATGTAGTTTGAACTGCACTAGATAATTCTCCAATAAGAACTTTATTAAGATCTTCTTGTTTATAACCATCTTGTTCAGTTAAAGCATACATTAATGCTAATTTCTTATTATTCTTAAACTGGTCAAATTTACTTAGACTAGTTAATGTTTCTTGAATACTAGATAATCTGTCTACATAAGCTTGTACAGTCTGTTTTTGATCTTCAGGAACTGTATTTAATTTATCTTTATAAGTTGAGATAAGAGTGTCTAATGTATCTGCTTTATAATGTTTTGCTACTTGATCTTCAAATTCAATATCTGTAATTTGATCAAAAGCATTCTTATCATTCTTAAGAGCAGCTATTTCCTTAGCAGCATTATAACTATTAAGTCTATTAAGAGCTTTATCATACACTCTGTTAATAATAGGACCAGCAGCACTAAATAATCCACCACCTGCAGCTCCTAATAAGATAGAAGTCTTAAATTCAATATCATCAGTATATTTATCCCATCTTTCTGAGAATGTTTCTCCTAAGAGTTTCTTAACTTCAGGATCTTGAATAGCATTATACTCAGCTTCTTTTTGAATAACATATTGAATACCTTCTTCAGTACCTTCTGACAAAGCATTCCATCCATATTTAGATGCCACATTAGCTAGTCTCTTAGCTCTAGTTGCTGCATCTTTAAATGAAGTGAAGCCATGTAAGATACTATCAAATTGAAATGCATCTATTAAGAATAAAGGCATATTTGCCTGCATAGTCATAGAAGCAGCTTTACCAGCATCTATTCTTAATTTAGCTTCATCATTTACATATTCATCATCTAATTTATGTTGCTCTATAAAAGAATCAAAAGCTTCCTTAGCTTCCATCCCAGATTCCATAATTCTACTTCCAAATGCACCACCAACAGATGCCATTTTAGCAGCAGTCTTAGCAGTTGCACCTAAAAGTTTTCCAGCTCCTCCAAATCCTTTTGCAATAGCCATACCAGGGATCATAAGAGATAATGTAGTAGCTATACTTTCAGCATTACCTGCCCAGAATGTTGCATCAAACATAGCTGACCATAAACTGTCAGATTTAGATTGCATTGTTCTATAAATAGGATCTGTAAGATCATTCATAGATTCTTTTAATTCTCTAAATATTTTAGAAAATTGGTTTTCAAAATCTCCTACAATTTCTTCTCCAAATAAAGCTTTATATGTATTAGGATTAACTAAATATCCTAATGATTCAAGAGTACCTGCTGTAATTGCAGATACTCCTCTAACTAAACTTTTTCCTGTTAGTCCTAAGAGAGATTGTTGTTTAGCAAAATAATCTTCTCTTAATTCAGGATTTAATAGTGTGTCATATGACATATTAGTGTCATAACCATCAGCTACTTGATAAGAGATTGGGCTGTTACTTAACCAAGACTCTGGTAAAATATCCTCTTCAGCAGCCTTTTTCATAATATCATAGTTAGTAACTGGTGAGTCATATAGATAAGTTCTACCACTAGGAGTGTTAGGATCATCTATATATCTTCTCCCTTCTTTATCAACTTTAATACTATCAGTTATATCTGGAATCTCATTATCAATAAGATTCTCTCTGTTTTGAGTATCTATTAACATATTTATCTTTTAATACAAAAGGAGTTAATTTTTGAATTGCTCTATTATAATCCATACTAGATTGTCCATCCATAAAATCTATATCAGTAGCCCAACCAACAAGTTGTCCTTGATTATTATAAGAAGGCTTCTTAAATACTACAGAAGCTTTTAAACCATCTGGGGTAATAACTTTTGTCATTTCAATTGGATAACCTGTCTTAGGATTAGCAAATTGAATTTTGCCTCTTTCATTATTATAGAACTTATTAAATAGAGTATTAGCAGTAGCAAACTTAGCTTGATCAGATTCTGTAGGTTTTCTTATAGCAGTATAAGTTTTTCCATCTTTCATAGTGATCCAAGTGGCCATCATTCCATTTGCAGCAAAGCCTGTAGATACTGATGATACAGGATTCTTTTTGGGTTCATACCCTATACTGTCTATCCAATCATCTGCATCTTCTAACTCTTCTCCATCTATAGTCCACTCTTGTATAGAACCTGGGAAGGAACCATTTTTAATTTTATCTATATCTTGAGAATACTTTTCTTCATACATTGCATTAGGAACCATATTAAATGCTAATGTAGTTTTAGTATTTTTTGCCCAATTATCTTCCCAATTTAAAATGTCATCTCTAGATATATTAGCTCCAGTAGATTTATAGATATTATATTGATTATCTATTTGTTGATTTGCAAAATCCTTAGCTTGATCAGATTCCTCTTGATTAGTTGTTCTAAATTCTGTACCAAAAGAACTTAAAGCTCCTGGCATATATGACCCCATCATATAAGAATCTCCTCTCTTAGGTAAACCATTTTTAGAAACATCTGCAAGATTTTCAATAGGCATATTATCTAAAGAAAGCACTCTAGCAATAGCATCTTTATTCATTTGTTGAGATTCTAAGAAACCTTGCTGGAATTTCTTAAACAAACCAAAGTCATAACTAGTCTTAGTCTCACTATCATTTCTAGCAAATGTAAGAGCTCCTTCAGCACCTAATCTACTTAGCTCATTCATAACTCCATCAGATAATCCTAATTGCTCTCTTTCTTTAAGATAAGCCATTGCCTCAGGATTACTCATTATTCTACTCTGAATAACTTGACTAATTCTTTGAGGACTTATTGTAACAGTCTTATTAGAACTATCTGTAATAATACCAGTAGTAGGATCATATTTATATCCTAAATCTTGAGCAATAGTTTGAGGTGTTATTTCTTTACCATATTTAGAGACTAAATCTTGAAGATCAATTGCTTTAGTTGAAGTCCAAGGAGACCATGTTGCATCTTTAGAAGCACCACCAGCTTGATTATATCTTTGTAATGCTAATGCTAATCCTCTTTGATATTGATCTCTATTAATTTCTCCTTTCTCTAATCTCTTCTTTTCATCTTCTACATTCTTAAGATAATCTTGATAAGCTTTATTTGCTTTTCCTAAATATCCTCTACTAGATGTAGCTTGTTGTTTTTCTTGTAATATTCTCCTAGCTTTCCTAGCAAGATCTTTATTATAACCAGATCTTAATAGATTATCAGCTAATTCATTTATATTACCTTTATATTTATCCATCCACTCTTGTACTCCAGGTTGATCTACAGTAAGAGCTGGAACATCAAATAATGATTCTTGATCTAATAAAGCTTGTGCTTCATCATGCTTCTGTTGCATCATCTGAGGTCCAATTAACATCTCCTGTAAACTCATTGGATTATATGTCAGTGGTTGAAATTGATCATAGTAATTAACTGCCATATTTATTGATTTAATGTGAGTGTTGCACTTAGTTACTATAATATATATAAACTAAATGCAACATTTCACAAAGATACTAATTAATTAAAATTATTCCAAATTAATTTAGGATTTTTTATATTTAACCTTAGACAAAGCATCTAAATAGTAATCAAGACCCATAGTTTTAATTGTATTTCTATATGCTTGTTCTCTTCCTATACCACCTAATCCCTGAGCAGCACCAGTTAAATATCCTCTAATAGCATTTCTTCTAGCAGCTCTATTTCTTGCATTAATATCATCTGCTTGCATCTTAGCACTAGTATTAAATTGTTCTGCTCTAGCTCTCTCTGAAGCATTAAATTGATTAGTACCTCTATTGAATTCAGCAGACTGTAATCTCCTTTGTTCATTAATAGCTTCAGCTTGTAATGCAGCTTGAGATATTGCATTTTGAGATTGTGCATTTAATCCTAAATTAGCAGCTAACATAGAAGCTCTAGAACCTCCACTAGCATCTGCCATAGCTCTTCTTGCATTAGCAGCTTGAGCTAGAATAGGATTCATATATGTATTAGGATCAATAGGATTATATTGTAGATAATCATTTAATTGTTGAGGTGTAATTCTAGCAGGATTAATTCTCTCAGCTTTTCCTACTGTAGCTGCACCTATAAGATTTCCTAAAACAGGAGCATATTGCAGTAAGCTTAATTTATCCTCCCAGTCTCCAGGATAGTCTTCATTACCTACACTTGTTGGTGTTAAGATAGGATCTACATCTTGAATATCAATTCTTGCTGCCTGAGGATTTCTTGGATTAGAACTTAGTGTTACATCTTTACTAGCATTAGGAATAAAGTAATCATTACCTCCATAATCTAATCCTGTAAGATTCTTAAAGTTATATTTCTTATCCATCATTCTATTGAACTCACCTTCAGCATCAATAGGAGAGATACTAGTTTTTCTTGATGTAGGAGTACTAGTTTTTGTTGTAGACACTTCATCTTCTCCACCTTTAATAACAGAAGGAGTTCTTCTTTCATTATTCCTAAGATAGAACATAGGATCAGATTGATTATATCCACCAGTAATATCAGGCATAGTAAATAATTGTCTTTCTGGAGGAATAGGTAATGCAGAATCAGTTTTCCATACACCTTTATTAGGATTTAGTCCTAATGATCCAGTAGGTCTAGCAATATTAGTTAATCTAGAATCTGAATTCATATACCATCTACCTGCTCTAAAATAAGCTCCATTTCTCTTATTATTGTCTAAGAAACCTCCTGAAGCAAATTGTTGCCCTTCCATTTGGGGTTGATCCATAAGAATCTCATTTAAGGCCTCATTTAGCTGTTCTAAGGCACTTTCATCTATTGGTTGATCAATTGACTGTTCTTCAGGAGAAAGTTCCTCAGCACCTTCTATTTGAGCCCATTTATCTTTTAAGAATTGTTCTTCCTCTTCAGAAAGATCTTCATCAATAAGTCCTATATGATATAGTCTAGTATAATAGTCATTGTTCTCTACAAGATGATCTAAAGCAATTTCTCTTGCAGCTTCAATACTATCTGTATGTTCCATTTCTACTTTAATTCCTATAGATATTTCCATAGGATCAAATAGTTCAGTAGCTTTTTCTCTTACTTCAGAATTAGATCTACCACCTGGAATCTTTTCTTCTTTAATATTAGATGAAGCTACTCTTTGTACTTGTTCATCAGTGATAGGTTTAGTCTCTCTTCCCATATCTTCTGTAGCTTCTTCAGATTCTTTTACAACTCCTGTTGGCATATTAGGATCTCCTAAATCACCACCTTCTGCAAATATATTAGCTTGTTCATCTGCATCTTTAAGATCTTTGGTCATATTATTAGCAGCCATTAATCTTGTCATCATCTCTTCAAATCCTCTTTCACTAATAGGATCATTAGGATGTTCTTCTAAATCTTTTCCTAAGATTTCACTAGCTTCTGCAAATGTCTTACCTATTACTTTCTTAGGAAGATTCATTTGTTCAGCAATTTCTTTATGTATCAGTAATCTATCTGAGAAGATATAATCTTGAAATCTAGTTTCACCTTCTTCAACTAAATTCATTTGACCTGTTTCACTCATACCTTGAGGTATTCCTCCTATAGGAGACTCTTCATGTGAACCTCCATTATTAAATGTAGTAAGGCCACCTTCAGCAAAATATTTTCTTCCCATTAGATTACTAAGGTTTCCACCTTCAGCAAATCCATATGCTTTTCCCATATAACTTTCTAATGTAGCCATACTGTTTAAACCTCTGGCTTGATTTCTTAGTTTCTTAGCTTTCTTTTTAGCTTTCCTATTACCAAATAGATTTTTCATTAAAGATGCTCCTGTTCCTACAATTCCTCCTACAGCAGCACCTACAGGACCAAAAGTCATACCAGCTTGTGCACCTTTATTACCTTGCTGTAATCCTTGTAAAACTACTTGACTCCCTTTAACTGTATTAGCTTTAATTTGAGAAGCATCTATATATTGAGGAGTCCAATCATTTTCTTCATCAACACCTGCTGTTTGATTAACTCCAGCTCCTATAGGATCAGTATTATTAGGAGTTAAAGCATCTGATAATATGTCAATTGCAGTATTTGCAACTTGAGCATAACCTGCAGCTCCTATACCTTTACCTCCAATATTCTGTAATTGTCCTACATTCATTTGAGCTAATTGTGGTTGAGGAGCATTAGATTGTAGGCTTGTAAATTGTTGACTAGGTTGTGCTTGTATTACAGGCATATAATTTTTTTGTGCTTGTGTTAAGAGATCTGTATCTCCTCCTAAAGCAAATAGATTTAAATAGTAATCATTTGGTAATAATTCCCCTCCATCTGCATGTTTAAACTTTTTAGAGTTCCTAGCAAAATTTGCTTTCTTAACCATTGCAGGAGAGTAATTTTCTTTATGAGCTAATACTTGAGAGGCAAATCCTTGTACAGACTTACCTCTCTTCTTAGCTGCAGCAGTAAAGGTTCCCCTTTTACTTGGCTTAATGTGTATATCACTCATTATATTGAATATTTAACATTTATATCATGTAGAATAACTTTTCTATTATTCTCATTCTTCAAACCTAATTTAATGAACTGCCATCCATTTCTCATTCTTATAAGAGACTTATTATGTCTTGGAATTGGAGTTCTCCATATTCTAAATCTTTCTTTAAGATTATTATTATAAATTAAAGGAACTTCTCCTGAATCTTGTCTTTCATTCCAAGAATGTATATAGTTGTAAGTTTCATTAAATACATCTGTATTCCATTTACCATCTTTAAGAGAATAACATTCTGATCTAAATTCAATATTATCATATGTCTTATCTAGATCTACATTCTCATTAGAGATAATAGTGACAGAACTATCTTTTAATTCTCCATAGAAATTATTATAGTCTCCTTCAAATTGAGTATAAAGATGTTCTACATTATTTACAATATGATCTGTCAAGAATGTATCTTTATAAGAAATGAATACATTAGGTGTAATATCCATAAATTCAGTAAAAGCATTTGCAGCCTCACTAAATATTAAAGATTCAGTTTCTTTAAAATTGAAATAAATTTCATCATTATTATTATGGAAATAAGAATTAAAGTCTTGATTTAAATTTAAATTAGACATATAAGCATGGAGTCCATATGTTGTAGATATATCTTGCATTCCTTCTCCTGATATTTTATTAAGAGAACTATTAGTATCATCTACATAATAAATACCAGTGTTAGAAGAACATACTCCCCATTTATTCTTAGTACCAGACTTAGTTGTAATATATCTCTTATCAGATAAGAATTGTCCTGTTCCTAATTCAATAGCTACACCATCAGATGGTTCTATCTGAACTCTAGGATTGATGATAAGATAACTTACAGCTCTATCTTGGAATCCATACATAAAACTATTAAACTCTTGTAGTTTCCTAATCTCACCATATTGACCATCAAGATCCATAAATTCATTTTGTAGTATATTAGTTCCATTATCAATCTTAGAACCTTCTACTTTAGAACTACTAGCAATTATCTTATTAGGAAAGTTTGTTTGTACATCTTGATCTGCAGGAATTTGAGTATAAGTAAAAAGATTATTAGTTTGATTATAAACTTCATTAAATTTATAGAATTCATCAGGCTGTGTCATTCTTACATCTGTAAGATTATTAGCATTATCATATCTTCTATCTAAGTCAATAGTTGACTCTAAGAGAACAGATAATGCTTCTGCTACACCATTAGTTGCTTGTGAATCTGTTATATATGATTTTAAGAAAGTAAATCTTTGAAGATATATATCACCTTGATCTGCAGTAATATCAATTACAGATTGTCTAGTATCACTATAGACTA